>Ga0070697_100001064_pt1 | contig 20760 bp, 17 predicted proteins | sample KBSK1501metaG_FD_65475 | JGI IMG/M metagenome (GOLD analysis project Ga0070697, IMG submission 65475) | Corn, switchgrass and miscanthus rhizosphere microbial communities from Kellogg Biological Station, Michigan, USA - KBS K1-50-1 metaG | ecosystem: Host-associated > Plants > Roots >... | reverse complement strand
GTCGCCAGTGTTGACGGTGATCGTGGATGAGGCGGTGCTGCACCGAGGGATCGGCGGTCCCAAGGTGATGCACGATCAGCTTGTGCACCTGGCCGAGGCCAGCGAGCGGCGGTCATGGGCTGGGTGGCCAGGCGGGCGAGGCGGCCTGCGCGAACACCGGCGCCAGCTCCCCGCGCAGCTCGCCATCAAGTCTCCCCAGCCAGGCCCGGTCTTCTACTATGACCCCGGCGGCCATCCCGTTGCTCGGTCTTGTCACGAAGCATGAGCATGAGATGGCCGCCACCGGTATCAAGACGACACGCCGGGCACGCCAGATCCGGGGAACTGGGGCAAGCTCAAGGAGGGTGCGGTGGCCGTGCCGCCCCGGGCAGGTCCTGATGCCCCGGTGGCGGGGTTCGATGAGGCCCGGCGGCGGATACGGTTGAGAGCCATGATGCCGGAACCTCGAAGCGGGGAACGTGCCCTGCGGAGCAAGTTCATGTTGATCTTTCGTGGGGGCGCTGTCGCGCGGCACGATCTGTCGCCCTCGGAGCTTCAGGCTCACGTCGAGAAGTGGTATCGCTGGTCCGATGAGCTGGCCCGGCAGGGTCGGGGCAACGTCGGAACCGCGCTCGACAACCCGGGGGCCGCGGTCCGGGGCCACGAGCGCGTGGTCACCGACGGCCCCTACGCCGAGTCGAAGGATCTGGTGACCGGCAGCTTGATCATCGAGGCCGCCTCCCTGGAAGACGCCGTCGACGTGGCGCGCACGTGCCCGACATACGAGTTCGGCGGTTCCGTCGAGGTGCGGCCGGTCCAGGACCATCGGATCTGACGCTCGTGGACGAACGGCCCGCTGCGGTCTCATCTACGGAGCTGGTCGAGGACCTGTTCCGGAAGGAGTACGCGCACCTGGTCAGCGCGCTGACCCGCGTCCTGGGCCCGTCCAACGTCCCGCTCGCCGAGGACGTCGTCCACGACGCACTGGTCAGCGCCATGCACGCCTGGCGCTTCGGATTGCCGCAGGACCCGAAGGCGTGGATCATTCGGGCCGCCCACAACCGGGCGATCGACATCATCCGCCGGGAACAGCGCCACAGGTCGTTCCTGCCCGAGCTGGCGACGACGACGGCGCTGACCGGCACGATCGAGGCGGCACTGGCCCCGGCCGCCGAGAGCGTCAGTCAGTTGGCGATGATGTTCGCGGTTTGCGACCCCGGCCTGAACCGCGAGACGCACGTGACACTGATCCTGCGGTGGCTGTGCGGTCTGTCGCCCAAGGAGATCGGCCAGGCGTTCCTGGTCGATACTCAGACCATCGACCGACGCCTGCACCGGGGGCGCGGCCGTCTGCGTCAGCTGGGCCGGCTGCCCGACGTAGCGGACCTGCCTGACATCGGCGCCCGGCGGGATTCCGTGCTGCGATCGCTGTATCTGCTGTTCAACGAGGGCTACCACGGCAGCAACCCGCATGACCCGGTACGTCCGTTCCTGTGCGAGGACGCGCTGCGTCTCACCGAGCTGCTGCTGGACGCCAAGGCGACGGCGCATCCGGACGTGCACGCGCTGGCCGCCTTGTTCTGCTTCGACGTCGCTCGCCTGTCGACACGCCTCGACGAGCACGGCGTGTTCGTCCCCCTCGAGGACCAGGACCGGAGCCGCTGGGATCGGGCGCGCATCGAGCGCGGTCTGATGCACCTCGCCCGCTCGGCCACCGGGGATCACATGTCCCGCTGGCATCTGGAGGCCGGCATCGCCTGTGAGCACGCGATAGCGCCGTCGATCCAGAAGACCGACTGGGACCGGATTATCGGTTTCTACCAGGTTCTCGCCCAGCAGTCCTGGAGCCCGATCGTGGCGCTGAACCGCGCGCTGGCCGTGGCCGAACGGGACGGCATCGACGCGGGCCGCCGCGAGCTGATCGCCTTGGCCGGGGAGCGGAAGCTGTCCCGATATCCCTTCTACTGGGCGGCCCGGGCTGACCTGGAACGGCGGGCCGGCTGCTGCACCGCGGCCCGGGAGTACTACGAGCAGGCCATTGCACTGGCCCGGAGCCCGGCCGAGCGTGAGTCTTTCGAGCGGCGGATCGAGAGCATGGAAATCTCCTTACGCGTGTCCGGTTTCGGCGCCCGCCATTCGCCGTCCTGGTGACGATCACCCGATGAGACCAGGAGAGACGGTGCCGCAAACGTCAACGGACCTCGTGAAGGGCCCCGGCCGGCGGTGGGGCGGTGAGTTCGCTAAGCAGCCCGACATGCCCTCGATTAGTGGCGGGCCGTGGTCGAAAAGTGGCCCCAGCTCACCGCCGAACCCGCGCCGAGCGGTGCTTGCGATCGGGTCCGCGTCGAGCTCGGCGGCGCTTGGACCTCCTCGAAATCTCGTAGAGCCGCGTCCGGTTTCGGCCGGTCCTGTTCGTCTTCCTGACGTAGCTGACAAACGACACAGGAGGAGCACCGCGATGCGCAAGATCATCAATTCGGCCTTCGTCTCCCTCGACGGCGTCACCGCAAACCCAGGCTCCTGGGCGATCTTCGACCCGGACGCAGCCGAGGAAGCCGTTCAGGCGCTACACGCCCTCGGCGGCATGCTCATGGGACGAGGCACCTACGAGTACTTCGCCGATGTCATGCCCAAGCAGACCGGGCCATACGCAGACGCGATCAACGCGATTCGCAAGTACGTGTTCTCCTCGACGCTGGAGAGCGCTGACTGGAACAACTCCACGCTCATTCGCGACGACGTCGTCACCGCCGTGACCGAGCTTAAGCAAGAGGATGGCGGTGATCTCATGATGTACGGATACGGCCGACTCAGCCAAACCCTGCTCGCCCACCACCTGGTCGATGAAATCCGGTTCTCGATCCACCCGGTGCTAGTCGGCGGAGGAGCGACTGGCGGTGGCAACGGCAAGACGCTCCGGCTAAAGCTTCTCGGCGCAACCCCAGCGCCGAGCGGCGTCGTCGCGCTCACCTACCAGCCTGCCTCCAGCTGAGCTGGTAAGGCCCGGCGTGACCACAAGCCCGCCGGGCCTCAACCACATCCGGGCAGTTCTGGGCGGACCTCGCCGGGCCGTTCCTCGTGACCGGCGCCGGCACCGCCTCCTGCTGAGCCCGGGACACCCGGCAGCCACGCTCACCAGCGGATTTCACTGGGCGTTCTGGGTGAACGGACTCACCAGCCGGCCGCGGTGCCCGTCACCTTCCTGCTCATCCGGCGCAAAGAACTGGCCCAGGCCGTGGTGACCTCAGCGCAAACCGAGCGCCCAGTGACCGCAACCGCCGACTGATCTGCCTGCGCCGGCCCTGTCCTGCAGGAGACCGGGCAGGCGCACATGACCATCGCCGGCACACTTCACGTGCTGGTACGTGGACGCTGAGCGGGCTGCTGGACTTCGAGCGCGCGATGACCGGTGACCGTGCCTGCGAGTTCGCCGCGGCCGGCCCGCGACGACATGGAGCACGACCGCGCCACCGGCAAGCTCGTCGTCCGCGTCCGGCATTAATACGCCAACTGAGACTGGCAGACTCGCCCCAGACTCCGGTTGCCGCGAGTGTTTCCATCTGGTCCGTTCGGCACCATTGGTCACCGGCCCGAACCCCGGTCTGCCTTCCGCAGTCGGCACCGGTAGCCAGCAAGGTGCAGGCTTGGAGGGTGGGCCATGAGCGCGCCGAGACCTACCTGCGGCTGCTGGCCGAGGCCGAGCTGCGGCGGGTGGGTGACCGGGACCGAGGCCCTGATCACCGTCGTTATGCGCATGCGCTGGCCCCGGACGGGTCGAGCTCAGACCTGGAGATCACCGGGGCCGGACCGCATCACCTGCCGTACGACCAGCTCTGGGCGGTGGACGACGAGGGGACTCGCTACACGGCGCGGTTCGAGATCGGCCAGGGCGAGACGGCCGCCTGGCGGGGCGTCATCCAGCTTTCACCCGTGCCCCGCGCCGCGCCCGGTGGCTGGACCTGATCGGCGACGGGACCCGCCTCCTCCGGCTTCCCCTCCGTCCTGATCGCCCGCCCGCGCCGCCGTCCGCCGAGGCCACGGCGATCTCGCCCGCCGGCCGCCTGCTCACGCTGGCATGTGGCGACGGCAGGTGAGCCGTGGACGTTCGGCGACGGGACCGTGGCGTTCCGGCTGCGGCTGACCCCGCCGCTCACCGCGATCCCGGACGCGCTCGAGCTCGTGCTGACCGGGCCGTCCACCCGGGTCCGCGTCAGGTTCCCGGTGATCGGCCCCGGGTTACGATCGGCTCGGAGCAGGGTCACCGGGGAGGCATCCGGGCAGGGTGCGGGGGAGACCGAATTGCGGGAGCGAGCTGGTGTCGAAGCCGGTCATGGCGCAGATATTGTCGCCAGCCAGGGTGAGGATGAGCATCCCGGTCGCGTGGAAGATCCCGGCCTGCGGATCCTGGACGTAGAGGCCGAACGCGGGCTGGCCGTTGGCCCGGGTCGGGATGAGGCGGGGCCTGCGGCCGGGGCGGAGCCCGGTGGCGGCGAGGAACCTGGCGACCAGGTCGCGGCCGTGGTACTCCAGCGACAGCGGCGGCATGGTCACGGCGATGTCCTCGGTGAGCAGGGCGACGACGGCGGCGACGTCGCCGGCCTGGTAGGCGCGGGTGAACCGGTCGACCAGGTCCCGTTCCCCGGGGGAGCCCGGGCGCGGGGGTAGCTGCCGGGCGGTTGCGGGCGGGAACTGATCGCGCATGGCGGCGCGGGCGCGCTTGAGCGCGCTGGCGGCCGAGTCCTCGCTGCTGTCGAGGATGCCGGCGACCTGGCTGGTGGGGAACCCGAGGACATCGCGCAGGATGAGGACGGCGCGCTGCCGGGGCGGCAGGGTCTGCAGGGCGGTGACGAAGGCCAGGGAGATGGCTTCGGCGGCCTCGTATCTGGCCTCCGGGCCGGGGGTGGCGTCGGCGAGCCCTTCCAGCAGCATGTCGGGGTAGGGCTGCAGCCAGATCACCTCGCCCATCCGGCTGGGCCGGGGTAGGTCCACCACCCCGGGCGGCGGCCAGTTCACCGGCGGGCGCCTGCTGGCCGAGCGCAGCGCCTTGAGGCAGCAGCTGGTGGCGACCCGGTACAGCCACGTCCGGATCGAGGAGCGCCCCTCGAACTGGGCCAGGCCGCGCCAGGCGGCCAGCAGGGTTTCCTGCAGCGCGTCCTCGGCGTCCTGGGCGGACCCGAGGATCCGGTAGCAGTGCAGCCGCAGTTCGCCCTGGTAGGGCCCGACGAGCTGGCGGAACGCATGCTCATCCCCGGCCTTTAGCCGGCCGATCAGGTCCTCCGTCACCGCGCCATCCTTCCGTCATCCTCTCCGTGCCGCGTCGTGCCGCGATCACACGTACTGATCCCGGGGCGATCGAAAACCGGGCGCCGCGCCCGGTTTCCCGACCGGGCGGGATCAGTACCTGCGGTGGCCAGCGCGTCGGTGCGTCGGCGCGGAACCGGTCGCCGGAGAGGAGAGCAATGATGGAGGAGTTCGTGACCAAACCCAACAACCCAGCTGGGCGGCGCCGCCTCGGCTGGGTCCTCGTCCTGACCTCGACGGCCTACTTCATGGTCGCGCTCGACGCCACCGTCGTGGCCACCGCCCTCCCGCGGATGCAGGCGGACCTGCACGTCGGGCTGACGTCGCTGCAGTGGACCCTGAATTCCTACGGGATCGCCTTCGCGGCCGGCATCATCACCGCGGCCGCGCTCGGCGACCGCTACGGCCGCCGCCGCATTTTCAACGTCGGCCTGGCCCTGTTCACCGTCGCGTCGGGCGCCTGCGCCCTGGCCCCGAACGTGTCGGAGCTGATCGCCGCCCGCACGGTGCAAGGGCTCGGTGGCGCGATCGTGCTGCCGCTCAGCCTCACGATCTTGACGACCGCGTTCCCGGCCGAACGGCGCGGGACGATCGTGGGCGTCTATGGCGGCCTCGCCGGGCTGGCCGTGGCCACCGGGCCACTGGTGGGCGGGGCGGTCACCCAGGGCATCAACTGGCACTGGATCTTCTGGATCAATGTCCCGATCGGCGTGGCCGCGGTCGTGGCGTCGCAGCGGCTGCTGCCGGAGAGCTACGGGGCCCGCGAGCGGCTCGACCTGACCGGAGTCGGGCTGGTTACCGGCGGCGTCGTGGCCATCGTCTGGGCGCTGGTTCGCGCCAACCAGGCCGGGTGGGCCAGCCTGGAGATCGTCAGCACGCTCAGCGTCGGCGCCGTCCTCCTGGTCGCCTTCGTCGCCTGGGAGAAGCGCGTGTCCCAGCCGATGGTCCCGCTGCGGCTGTTCGGCCGCCGCGCGTTCGCGATCGGCAACGCCACCACCTTCTTCATGTCCGGGGCGATCTTCGCCGGCGCCTACCTCGTCGCCGAAGAATTCCAGTTCGCGCGCCATTACTCGCCGGTGTCAACCGGCCTGCGGCTGCTGCCGTTCTTCGGGATGCCGATGGTCATCTCGCCGCTGGCCGGGGCCCTGTCCGACAAGATCGGCCGCCGGCCCGTGATGGTCACCGGGCTCGCCCTGCTCACCGCGGGCTTCAGCTGGGTCGCGGTCCGGGGCTCCCTGGCGACCAGCTGGGTCGAGCTCACGCTCGCCCTGCTGGTGGCGGGCATCGGTATCTCGATGGCGCTCCCTACCGTGCCGACCGCGGTGCTCAACGCGGTCGCCCCGGACGAGATGGGAAAGGCCTCGGGGATCAACTACATGGCGCAACGCCTCGGCGGGGTCTTCGCCATCGCCATCTCGACCGCCGTGTTCACCGCACACGGCAACCTCGGCACGCCGGTCAGCGTCACCAGCGGGTTCAAGCCGGCGCTCGCCGCCTGCGCCGGGCTCGCCCTGGCCGCCACCCTCAGCGCGCTAGCGATCACCTCCCGCACGGACAAGCCCGTCCCCGGACCCGGACCCGGCGCGCCCGAGCTATCGCGTGCCGGCGGAGCCGGAACGCGGCCATCGTGAGGGCCGCGGCTACGACGACGGGGCGGATGACGGCGGGGACGCGGGCGTGCTCGCCGACGTAGATGCGGACGAGGTCGACGCGGACGCGGACGCCGACGTAGACGTCGTCGGTGTCGTCGACGTGGTGGGTGTTGAGGACGTCGTCGGCGTCGTGGAGTGGTGCACGGTCGGGGATGAGTACGTGCTGGTCGGCTGCGACGTGTACGGCGCCGAACTCGCCGACGACGACGCGCTGTGCGACGCGGACGGCGCGGTCGATGCCGACGAGACCTCCGGGCCGGCGGACGCGGGCGCCGTCGCCGGGGATGTCTGCGCCGCCGGCTGCTCCAGCTGGGTGGAAGGGTGCCCGGACATCGAGGTCACGGCGAAGGCGGTCGCGCCGCCCGCCCCGACGATGCCGCCGAGGATAAGCGCCAGCACCAGCGGCTTCATCCGGCGCCGCCGCGGCGGCTGGCCCATTCCGGACGGCATGGGCGGGGGAGTGGCCGGCGGATACGCTCCCATCGGCGGGGTCGGCTGCGCGCTGCCGGCGGTGGCGGTCAGCGCGCCGGACGCGGTGTACGGCCAGCCTCCCGGGGCTGGCGTCTGCGGCCCGGACGGCCCGGACGACGGCACGGCGGGCGGCGCGTACGCCGAGGCCGTCCCGGCGAGCGCCGGATTCGGCCCGGCGGCCACCGCGCCCGCCGCCGCCACAGGACCTGACCAGGCGAAACCCGGCCTTGACGGGGTGCCCTGGAAGGTGCTGGTGAGAGACTCGGGTAGCCAGTTCCCGCCTGGCTGCATGGCGCCCACCTCGGCCAGCAGGCCGTTCGCGGTGGGCCGCTGCCGGGGGTCCTTGGCCAGGCAGCGCTCGATCACCGGACGGACCGCGGGCGGCACCAGGTCCAGGCTGGGCGCGCCGTGTACGACGCGGTAGAGGAGGGCGGCGGTCGTCCCGGTACCGAACGGTCCTTCACCCGTCGCCGCGAACGCGAGCACGGCTCCCAGGGTGAAGACGTCGCTCGGCGGGCCGACTTCGTGCCCGGTGGCCTGCTCGGGCGACATGAACCCGGGCGAGCCGACTACCAGGCCCGCCTGGGTCAGCATGGTTGATTCCGCGGCCCGGGAGATGCCGAAGTCGATGACCCGCGGGCCGTCCTCGGCCAGCAGCACGTTGGACGGCTTGAGGTCGCGGTGCACCACGCCCGCGGCGTGGATCGCGTTCAGGCTTTCCGCCAGGCCCGCGGCCAGCGCCAGCAGCGACGCCTCCGGCAGCGGCCCGTGCGTGTCGACCGCCTCGGCCAGCGAGGGCCCGGGCACGTAGGCTGTGGCCATCCACGCCACCGGCCCGTCCACGTCGGCGTCCACCACCTGGGCGGTGAACACGCCGCTGACCCGCCGCGCCGCCGAGACCTCGCGGCCGAACCGGGCCCGGAACTCCGGATCCGCGGCCAGCTCAGACCGGATCGCCTTGACCGCCACCGGTCGCCCGCCCGGGGAGACGCCGAGGAACACCCGCCCCATGCCGCCCTGGCCAAGCTGACCTACCAGCCGGTACGGTCCTATCGCCTGCGGATCTTCGGGACGCAGTTCGCTGACCAAAGCTAAAACCCCCACCACATATCTAGCGGTCGGCCCGTTCTCCCTACGGAGCCGACACAACCACGATAAATACGTGATGCCGGAAAGAACATGCCCAGTGCCGCCTTTCTGGGCGTTTTCGAACCGGGTGCCCGTCATCCACCGGCCGTGACGCTGGTCGGTGCCTGCAGAATGGCCATGATGGTGTCCACCAGGTTGACGGTGAAGTCCTCGACGGACAGGACCAGGCGGGGCGGCGGGTCGCGGTCCATCAGGCGGGCCTGGTCGCCGCAGGCCCGGATGATGAAGCTGGTCACCTGGCTGGTCCGCTCCGCGATGACCGGCGCCGGGAGATGGTCCAGGCTGGGCAGGATGTACGCGGCGCACCGGGCGATGCTGGTGTTGACCGTGATCGCTTCCCCGGCATCGGTTATGAACCGCGGGTGGTTGATGAGCTGAGCGCCGATCCGGAAGTACCGCCGCCCTTCGGGCGTGCGCAGCTGGCGGGCGAGCGGCCGGACGACGACCTCGAGCACGCTGCGGGTGGTGAGCGTCGCGCCGGTGGATTCCAGGTGGTCCAGGAGCATGTTGCGTTCGGCATCGATCGGATCCATGGTCCGGCTGATCACGGCCCGGATCACCGCGGCCCGCGATCCGAAGTGGTACTGGACGGCCGAACGGTTGCGGTGGCCGCTGGCCTGGCCGATGTCCTGGAGCGTGACGTCGTAGACACCACGCTCGTCCATGAGGACGGCGGCGGCTTCGAGAAGCGCCTGCTTTCCTAGCTGGCGGGTCATGGTGCTGTCGCTCACCCCCTTGACATCAGCCTAGCTCCTGGGTTGATAATCTAGGGGTATTAAATCGTAATACCAAGGACCTAGGTCCTTGGCCCGGATTCCCGGGGTCACCGTTGGGGGGGCGGGAATCCGGCCAACGCTCGGGGGCGGCGGGCCGCCATAAGACCCGCCGCCCCCGAGCGGCATTTCCGCCGAAATACCGTAATTTCACGGTACTGCCGCAGGGCCGGCGAGGTGCCGGTCCAGGTGGAGGGTGTGGCCCACGCGACCGGCATCTCGGCGGGAGTTGAGCATGCCGCCGCGACCGCGCCGACGGCAGCTTGACCCCGGGGTCATGCCCCTTGGCTTCGAATCGATGCTCGCACGGGTCGGTGCGGATGGAGTCGAGGGTGACGGTCAGGTCCGGACCGGGCCCGGGGGTACGCAACCGCCAGGTGCCGTACCCAGTGGGCGGCCCATCCCGGCTGGTGCGGGTGAAGGTGAACCCCGATCACCCCGTCCCGCAGCGCGGCCATGGTGCCGGTCAGCCGGGTAGCCAGGTGCCACGCCACGGTCAGCATCCAGTTCGCGTGGTCGCGCGAGTCGGCCAGGGCGCAGGCCAGCTGGTCCGCGCCGAACTCGCTGACGACCTCGGGCATCGCCCCCGGGCTGGGCTCGAATCCGTCCTCGGGGTTGCGGCGGAACAACTCCGCCGCCACGGCCAGCTTGCGGGCGGCCATGTGCGCCTCGAGCCGGTCCCACGCGCACAGCAGCCCGATCAGCTCGTGATCGGCCACCCCGTCGAAGCAGTCCTTATCTCCGCCGCCCGCGGCCGCGTCGGCGGCGACCGCCAGTTGCGGGCAGCCGGGCGTGACATCAAGCGCCATCCCGGTGCCGAACCCGGCCGCCGTGCTCGCCGACTCACCGGGGAACACGCGAGCCGAGCCAGGGTGCCCCGGGCCGCGCCGCCCGGTCGAGGCCGCCTCCACGGCCAGCACCTCATCGGCCGCGGCCTCCCGGATGTCCGCCAGTTCCCCAGCGGTCAGGTCGCAATCCCAGTACTCCTCTTCCGGGTCTGGGTCGTCCAGCTCGCACAGCCGGTCCAGCGAGGCTTCCAGCTCCGCGGGAGTCGCGGCCGCCACCGCGACGTCGCCCGGCCGGTTCCCGGTGAAGCACCCGTGCCCGTAGCGGCAAATACCAACATACCGGAATCGCGGATCAATACTCCCGCTATAAGCGGGATAAATATCCATGATAACCAATAATCACAGTCTGGCCTGTCATAGCCCAACATTCCGCCCATCCAGATCGGGCATTTTCCAGGCCGCCGCCAGATTACCCGGCCTCAACCATCTCCGCGCCCGTTTCTTCCGCGCATTTGCGTGGTATCACCAGGTGAGATACCCTCGCCGATTGGGCGAGGCAGGTTCGGTGTCTCGCCGGGATTCCTCGTTTTCCTGGCATTTCCGGGGGTCGTTATGCCGCAAATAGAAGAAGGCGTATTCTCGCTAAAACAAGCCTTCCGGCGCCACGCTAGCGCCGCCCGCTAGAGCCAAGACGGAACCACACCCACATGAAGGGCACGGCCCGGGTCGCCCGGAACCGCGTGGACCAGCCCGGAAGGCATCGTGAGCTCGCGCCGGGAGCCGCCACGGACACCGGCCTGGCCGATCTGGCGAGAAACCTGTACCAGCAGTCCCGCGGCAGCGTGCGAAAGATCTCCGCGAGCGGCCCCGTCCTGGCCCGGCGCCCGCGACGCAAAGAGCTGAGTAAGAGCACGTTCACCGCCGCGCTCAGCCCGCCATCGCGGCTCCTGGTAGCCGCCTTCTCGCTCGGCTGGGCCGTCTGCCTGGCCGGCTTCTGGCGGTGGTGGCTCGCGCCGGCGCACCGGACCAGCACGGTCGGCCTCGCCGTCAACAGTGCCATCTTGTTCTACCTGACCAGCTACCCGGTCTTCTTCGTGCTGGCCGTGAACCGGCTGCGCACGGTGAGCCCGTCCCTGACAGTGCCGCGGCTGCGGGTGGCGTTCGCCGTCACCCGCGCGCCCTCCGAGCCGTGGGACCTGGCCCAGTCGACCCTGCGCGCGATGAAGGCCCAGCACTACCCGGACGACTACGACGTCTGGCTCTGCGACGAGGACCCGAGCCCGGCCATCCTGGCCTGGTGCGTGGCGCACAACGTGTCCGTCGCCACCCGGAAGGCGAAGCAGGATTATCACCGGGACAGCTGGCCGCGCCGGACCAGGTGCAAAGAGGGCAACCTGGCCTACTTCTATGACCACTGGGGGTATCGCCACTACGACGTCGTGGTGCAGCTCGACTGTGACCACCGGCCGTCACCCGCCTACCTGACCGAGATGGTCCGCCCGTTCGCCGATCCGGCGGTGGGCTACGTGGCCGCCCCCAGCGTCTGCGACGCCAACGCCGCCACGTCCTGGGCCGCCCGCGGGCGCCTGTACCGGGAGGCTACCTTTCACGGGGCGTTCCAGCTGGGCCACAGCGACGGCTGGGCGCCCGCCTGCATCGGATCGCACTATGCGGTACGGACCACCGCGTTGCAGGACATTGGCGGGCTCGGGCCCGAACTCGCCGAGGACTTCTCGACCAGCTTCCTGCTCAACGCGGTTGGCTGGCACGGCGCGTTCGCGGTGACCGCCGAGGCGCACGGCGACGGGCCGAACACCTTCGCGGCCATGCTGGTCCAGGAGTTCCAGTGGTCCCGCAGCCTGACCACGATCCTGCTCAGGCTCGTCCCGCACAATCTCCCCCCGCTGCCCTGGTCGCTGCGGCTCCGCTTCATCTACGCGCTGTTCTTCTACTCACTGCTAGTCACCAGCACGCTCGGTGGCCTGGTTCTGGCCCTGGCCGCCGCCGTCACCGGAACACCCTGGGTCCACGTCAACTACGTGGCCTTCCTGCTGCACTGGTGGTCGATATCCGGCTGGCTCGTCCTGATCACGCTCTTCCTGCGCCGTCGCGGCCTGCTGCGGCCGCCCCGCGCCCGGGTCATCAGCTGGGAAACCTGGCTCTACACGCTGGCGCGGTGGCCATATATAGCCCGGGGCATCGGCGCGGCACTGATCCACCTGGCCAGCCCGCACCCGGCGACGTTCAAGGTCACCCCGAAGGGCGCGGGCGAACTCGAGCCGCTACCCATCCGGCTCATGGCCCCGTACCTGCTGATCAGCGTGGCATCCGCGGGCGCCGCGCTGTACGGCGAGGCGCGCAGCGACGCCGTGGGCTACGTGTTCCTTTGCCTCTTGGCCGCGCTGGCCTACTCGGTCGTGAGCGTGGCCGTCCCCGTTCTGCACGCCACCGAGGCGGCCGCCCGCTGCCACCTGCCCATCGCGGCCAGCCTTCGGAAAACCACCTTGCCAGCCCTGATCCTCGGCGTCCTGTCGCTGGTCCCCATAGCCCTGGCGCTGGCCCGCTATCCCACGTACGCGTTCCACCTCCTCTACCCAGGAAACGGAGACCCGGCATGGCTGTCCTGGTAACCGGCGGTGCCGGCTTCATCGGCAGTCACACCTGCGTCGAGTTGCTGCGACGCGGACATGACGTGGTGCTGGCCGACGACTATTCGAACAGCTCCCCGGCGGCGGTCGCCGCCATCCGCGAGGTGTCCGGCCGGGATCTCGCCGTGCACCAGCTCGACCTACGCGACACAAGCGCGCTGGGTCGGCTGTTCGCGGACCATCAGATCGACGCCGTTGTCCACTTCGCCGCCAGGAAATCGGTCCGCGAGTCCGTGGACATCCCCCTGGACTACTACAGCACCAACGTCGGCGGCACGATCGGCCTGCTCGCCGCCATGGCGGAACACGGCGTAAGCAGGCTGGTCTTCTCGTCTTCCTGCTCCATCTACGGCGACCGGTACAGCAGGCCCATCTCCGAGGACGACGAGACCGGTCCGGTGAACCCCTACGCCCGCTCGAAGCTGATGTGCGAGCAGATCCTGGCCGACGCGTGCCGCCGCCATCGCGACCTTTCCGTGTTCGCGCTGCGCTACTTCAACCCGGTCGGCGCTCACCCCAGCGGCCTGCTCGGCGAGGACCCGGCCGGGGTGCCCGGCAACGTGCTGCCGTTCATGATGCAGGTGGTGGTGGGCCGACGCGAGTGCCTCGAGGTGTACGGCGACGACTACGACACCGTCGACGGCAGCGGGGTCCGCGACTACATCCACGTCATGGACGTGGCCGAGGCCCACTGCATCGCGCTCGACAAGCTCGACGGCGCGACCGGCCTGCAGGTCCTCAACCTGGGCGCCGGCACCGGCGTCTCCGTCTTCCAGCTGATCGCCGCGTTCGGTGAGGTCAGCGGCATCAGGATTCCTTACCGGGTCACCGGCCGCAAGCCCGGTGACGTCGGCACGCTGGTCGCCGACCCGGGCCGGGCCGAGAAGCTGTGGGGCTGGCGGACCAGCCGCGACCTGCAGGCCATGTGCCGCGACGCCTGGCGCTTCCAGCGCCTGCATCCCCGCGGCTACCAGGGGGGATAGTGACATGCGCATATCCGTCATCGGCACCGGGCGCCTCGGCGCCGTGCACGCCGCGTGCCTGGCCGAACTCGGACACGAAGTGCTCGGCGTCGACGCCGACGCCGCCACGGTCGCCGCCCTCGCCGAGGGGCGGGCGCCGTTCTACGAACCGGACCTGACCAGCGTGCTGGCCGACGGCCTGCGCGCGGGCCGGCTCCGGTTCAGCACCGCGCTCGCCGACGCGGCCGCCTTCGCCGACGTGCACTTCCTCTGCGTCGGGACGCCGCAGCTCCCCGGCTTGCTGCGGGCCGACCTCAGCCACCTGGAGGCGGTCATCGACGGGCTGGCCCCGAAGCTGACGCGCGACTGCCTGGTCGTCGGGAAGTCGACGGTCCCGGTCGGAACCGCGGCCCGGCTGGCGACCAGGCTCGCCACCTTGGTACCGAACGGACTGGCCGCGAGCCTCGCCTGGAACCCGGAGTTCCTCCGCGAGGGGTACGCGGTCCAGGACACCCTGCGCCCCGACCGCCTGGTGGTCGGCGTCTCCTCGCCAGCAGCCGACGCCACGCTCCGCGCCGTGTACGCGCCGCTCCTGGCCGTCGGTACCCCCTATCTGTGCACCAACCTGGCCACGGCCGAACTGGCCAAGGTGGCGGCCAACGCCTTCCTGGCCACCAAGGTGTCGTTCATCAACGCCATGGCCGAGGTGTGCGAGGCCGCCGGGGCCGACGTGGTGACGCTGGCCGACGCGCTCGGGTACGACAGCCGGATCGGCCGCGGGTTCCTGTCCCCGGGACTCGGCTACGGCGGCGGCTGCCTGCCCAAGGACGTCCGCGCCTTCCTGGCCCGGGCCGACGAGCTCGGCGTGGCCGGGTCGGTGCGGTTCCTCGAGCAGGTCGACGAGATCAACGGCGCCCGCCGGCGGCGGGCCGTCGGGCTGGCCCGCGAGATGGTCGGCGGGTCTCTGGCCGGCCGGAATGTCGCGGTGCTCGGGGCGGCGTTCAAGCCCGGCACCGACGATGTGCGCGACTCGCCGGCGCTCGCCGTCGCGGCGGCGGTCAGGTCCGAGGGCGCGGTCGTCCGGGTGCACGACCCGCTGGCCAACGACACCGCCCGGCTGGCCGCTCCGCAGCTCGACTACGCGGACGGCCCGGAGAAGGCCTGCGACGGCGCCGACGTGGTACTGCACCTGACCGAGTGGAGCCAGTACCGCCAGCTTGACCCGGCCAGGCTCCGCGGCCTGGTGCGGGTCCCGCGGATCCTGGATGCTCGCAACGTCCTGCCGCTCGGCCAGTGGCGGGCCGCCGGCTGGGCCGTGCGGTCCATGGGGGCCACGTGGTAAGGGTCAAACCCCTGCTCATCATGTGCTCTGTCGCCCTGGTCCCGGCGGCGTGCACCCGGATTCCTCCCGCCGCCAGCGGGCCGCCCACCTACTACCTCAGCCCGTCCGGCCACGACGCCGCGGCGGGTACCTCTCCAGAGGAGGCCTGGCGGAGCCTGGGCCGGGCCAGCCGGGCGGTGCTGCGGCCGGGGACCCGGCTGCTGCTCCAGGGCGGCCAGCGGTTCACCGGCCAGCTCACCCTGGACCGGGCCGACGCCGGTGACGCCGAACGACCGGTGGTGATCGGCTCCTACGGACGCGGGCCCGCCATGATCAGCTCCGGAAGTACCGCGATCTACATCCACGACACCGCGGGCATCGAGCTCGGCGACCTGAACCTAGTCGGCCGCCGCGGTGCTGACCGGGGGGCCGCCGGCCTCAACGTCTACAACGACCTGGCGGCCGGGCGCCGGCTCGGGCACGTCGTCGTCGTCGGCGTCCGCGCCACCGGCTTTACCAACGGCATCGTCATCGGCGGCAAGAACGGCGGAGCCGGGTTCGGCCAGGTCCGGATCAGCAACTGCGTCCTGGACGGGAACGTCGACGCCGGCCTGACCACCTACGGTCCGGCCTTCCCTGTCGGCGCCCCGGTGTACGCCAACCAGGACGTGACCGTGTCGCACGTGGTGGCGTCGGGAAACACGGGAAACCCGCACGGCGGCCAGAAACCCACCGGGAACGGCATCGTCCTGGGCAGCGTGCGCGACGGCCTGGTGACCTGGTCCACGGCCAGCGGCAACGGCGGGAGCAGCACGGCCATCCACGGCCCGGCCGGGATCTGGGCCTACGACTCGACCGGCGTGATCATCGAGCACAGCGTGGCCTACGGCAACCGGACCGGCAACCGGGTGGACGGGAACGGGTTCGGCCTGGATCAGAACACCTCGCACTCGGTCATGCAGTTCGACCGCTCCTACGGGAACGACGGAGCCGGGTTCCTGGTGTACAGCGCGCTGCGCAACGGCGCGCAGAGGGACAATGTCGTCCGCTACAACATCAGCAGCGGCGACGTCCGCGACGCGAACGCGTTCTACGGCGGGATCACCGTGGTCGGCCGGGTGGCCCGGGCGGATGTCTACCAGAACACGGTGGTGATGACCCCGGGTCCCGGCCCGGCGCTGCGGCTGGGGCCGGCCGTCCGGGCCGTCTCGGTGCGCAACAACATCCTCGCGGCCGGGAGCGGGCCCATCGTCGCCGCCGTCCGGGCCTTGCCGTCGGCTGCGGCCGTGCTCCAGGGCAACGACTACTTCTCGGCTTCCGGCCCTTGGGCCGTGTCCTGGGGCCCGACGATCTACGGTTCGCTACCGGCCTGGCGCGCGGCCAGTGCCCAGGAGATGGTGGCCGACCGGACCTCGGGGTTCGCGGTCGACCCGCGGCTGACCGCCCGCTTCGCCCTCCCGCCCGGCTCGCCCCTGCTCGGCGCGGGCCTGGATCTCGCCGGCTTCGGCCTGGAGCCAGGAACGGTGAACTACGCGGGCAGGACGGTGTCTGCCCGCCACCCGGACGTCGGCGCGCAGTAGGGCATCAGCCAGTCCGCCGCCCGGCGGATACCCTCCGCCAGTGGTACTTCGGGCTGCCAGCCCAGCACCCTCCGGGCCCGGCCGATGTCCGGGCACCGGCGGGCCGGGTCGTCCGCCGGCAGCGGGCGGTACTCGACTGGCGAGGAGGACCGGGTGACCCGCAGCACCAGGCCGGCCAGGTCGGCCACGCTGAGCTCCTCGGGATTGCCCAGGTTGACCGGCCCGCGCTCGGCCGAGTCGATCATCGCGACGATCCCGCGGATCAGGTCGTCGACATAGCAGAAACTGCGGGTCTGCGTGCCGTCCCCGTAGATCGTGACCGGTTCGCCGCTGAGCGCCTGGGTAATGAAGTTGGTCACCACCCGGCCGTCTCGCGGGCTCATCCGCGGGCCGTAGGTGTTAAAGATCCTGATGACGCTCACGTCGAGCCCGCGGGTCTTGCCGTAGGCGCAGGTCAGCGCCTCGGCAAACCGCTTGGCCTCGTCGTAGACGCTCCGCGGGCCGATGGGGTTCACGTGGCCCCAGTACTCCTCGGTCTGCGGGTGAACCGCGGGGTCCCCGTACACCTCGCTGGTGGAGGCGAGCAGGAACCGCGCTCCCTTGGCCTCGGCCAGCCGCAGCGCGTTCTCGGTACCCCGGCTCCCCGCCGCGAGCGTTTCCAGCGGAAGCCGCTGATAATCGGGCGGCGACGCCGCGCTGGCCAGATGGGCCACCGCGCCGACCGGGCCGCCGACATCAATTCCGGCGCTCACATCGCACTGGGCCAGCTCGAAACCGGACCGCACGATCAGATGTGCGACATTATCCGGCCGGCCGGTCGAGAAATTGTCCAAGCAGACCACGCTGTCGCCCCTGGCCAGCAAGGCATCGCACAAATGCGAGCCGACAAAACCCGCGCCCCCGGTCACGACTATCCGCATCGATTCCCCCCGCGATTAGAATACGCCACCCCGCCGTTAATTTCCCGTCCGCAAAACCTCCCCATACGGACATTCTCCCCGGTAATTCTCGCCGGGCCCGGGCGGTAACTCCCCGACCGGTTCCGCCGCGTCGCCCTCGATCGCCACCGCCGGCACCCTGCCCGGCCGGTTCTCGGTGATCCACGCGTCGATCCGCTCCCACCAGTCGTACAGCCACTGGACCTGGGCCTCATGGTCGGCCGAACGGGGCACGGAATCCCCCGGTACCCGCCACCAGCGGGCCCGGATGACCTGATCGATCGGGAACTTCCCCCACACGTCGCCGATCGTGACGATGTTGTCGAGCCCGGCGTGTGCCACGAAGATCACGTCGGCGTCCGGGCAGGCCGCGATGGCGGCGAGCGCCCCGCCCGGGCGCGGGGGGAGCAGGTTGGGCATGTCCCTGGCCCGTTCGGCCAGATCCGGGCGTCCCAGGTGTTCCAGCCGGCGGATCCCGCGGCGCCACCGGCCCGGGGTCCAGTTCCCGCCCTCGGGGAAGATGACCAGAGCGCCGCGCTCGTCGAGCCCCCGGGCCAGCCGCGCGATCTGCTCGGTGAAGATGTGCTCGCCGACCTGGCGCGACTTGATCCATACGTTCGGCAGCCGGTTGCCCACGATATCCACGCTGGGGTCGAGCTGCAGCGCGGCCTTCATCACCACCCGCGGCCGCCGGTGGTAGACGCTGAGCAGCTGGTGCACCAGCAGGAAGGAGTCACCCGGGCCGGCGTGCCTGCTGAGCACGATGACCGGCCGGGTCAGCCGCGCGGCCAGCTCGTCGCCGGTGAGGTCGGGCTCGTCCACCTCGACCCGCAGCCCGTAGGTCCTCTCCGCGCCCCGGTACATAGCGTCCAGGAACCAGCGCATGACCGCGTAGTGGCGGCTCTGGTACGGCTCGGTGCGCAGCCGTCCGCCGAACCCGCTCACCACCCACAGCCCGGCCAGCGCGATCAGCGCGATCGTCTCGGCCACGAACCAGACCAGCGCGAAGCCGGTCAGCCGCAGGCTCCGCATGTGCCCGGCCCGCGCCCGCCCCAGCAGGCCGGCCACCAGGGCCAGCAGCGCCAGGAACGGCGACAGCACGATGAAGCCGAACGCGATGACGATCACCAGCGGCGCCAGCACCAGCCGCCGGATCAGCGTGGGTGGGAGCATCCGCCCCTCCCGTCATCGAAGGCCAGGGCCAGGCCTGTTCCTGGTCAGCGTCAGAGTAGCTCTTACCCGACGCCAGAGCTGCTGCTCGCCAGCTGGGCTGGCAGGCTGCGTGACCTCGGTACAAGGTCGTAGTCTTGCGCCGTGACCAGCACGAGCCCGGTCGGCGACGGCGGTGGCGCGAGTGCGCCGGCCCAAGCTCCGACGGAAGCCGCCGCGGTGGTGAAAAGCACGTCTCCGCGGCCCATCCGGCTTCCCTACTACCGATTCCGCCGGTACACGAATGTCCGGGTCGATCAGCTGATCCGCGAGAACCAGGCGTTGGATCTTCCCTTCCGGGGCGGCTTCGTCAAGAGCATGCTCGAGCTGGAGGCGGAAGCCGAGCGGCAATCGCTGACCTATGCGAGCAAGTCGCGCCTCTACGCCAGCCTCTACTACATCCTCGGGTTGCCCGCGGCCATCCTGGCCGCCATCGCCGGCGCGACCGCCCTGGCCTCGGCGACCGGACGGTACGTCGCTGGCATCATTGCACTGGCATCGTCGGCGCTGTCCGCCGCGGTGGTGTATCTCGACTCGGGAAAACAACGGGACCGGGCCGCGCAGACCAGGAACTACTGGGACGATCTGTATACCGAGATTCATGTCGCCCGGCTGACCAAAATGATCGACTACGACGTCGACACCGGGCCCGCAGCCCTCAACCGGTTTTATACGAAGACATCCAACATCAGGGCAGGCCGAGACCCGGAGGACGATTCGCTGCGGTCAGCCGCGCCGGGGCGCGCTCTCGACGTGGGCCCTGACTATCTGTTCCCGGAGGAGCGGGCCCGGCTACGGCCGCGGCGGTCGGGATCCTAGCCGCATCGCGCCCGGGCGGCCGACTGTCCCGGCTAGAGGGTGTCCTGTAGTTCGCGGACATGGTGATGGGCCAGCTCCCCGGCACCAGCTCGGCGCCGACCGGAACCGGCACGATGTGGCATTGATTTATAACCCGCACGTTGTCACATTGTGCCGGTTGGCTGCTTGCAAACCCTAGCGCCGTGGGCGGGCCAGCCGCTCTGCGGCGCTCACCACGCTGGCGCGGCGCCGGGCGTGCTCGGCCGGATCGCTATCGTCCAAGCCGGTGAGCATGCGGGCGAGCTGCGGCGCGGAGATCCACCACGCGGCCAGCCCGATGATCATGAACACGAGGTGCTCGGGAGAAAGCTCGTCGTCGAGGACGCCCTCGCGCTGGGCCGCCGCGTAGGCCTGCGCCTTCTTCTTGTAGTGCGCGGTGCGGTTCGCCTCGTCGGCCACGCCGCCGGACAGGCCCTCCCATAGCAGCAGCCGGACCAGCTGGGGATGGGCCGCCTGGTAGTCAAAGGTGCGCCCGGCGAACTCGCCGATCTCCTCGAAGCCGGAGGGGACCGGCGCCACCGAGGCGGCGAGCTTGTCGAGCTCGTCGGTGAGCACGGTCTCGAACAGCGCCTGCTTGTCGCCGAAGTACTTGTACAGGCGCTCCTTGTTGATCCCGGCCCGCTCGGCGATGCGGGCCATGGTCGTGCCGTCCGGCCCGTGCTCGGCGAACTCCGCCGTGGCCGCCTCCTTGAGGCGCCGGCGGGTTCCCTCGGTATCCCAGGCCATGCCAGGAATTCTACGCCAAACCAACTACAACGTTGCGGTTGGGCAATCAAGCGCGCTATCATAGAACCACAACCGCAACGTTGGAGATGGAGATATGGACATGGCTGACAGCGCTCCCGGCGTCCGCAAGGCCCCTGGCGGCACTCTCAGGCTCGCGGACGACCTCGTCCTGAGCCGCATCGGCTTCGGCGCCATGCAGCTGGCCGGGCCCGGGGTCTTCGGCCCGCCAGACGACCGCGACCAGGCCCTGGCCGTCCTGCGCGAAGCCGTCGAAGCGGGCGTCACCCACATCGACACCAGCGACTTCTATGGCCCCATAACCGTCAACGAGCTGATCAACCAGGCGCTCCACCCGTACCCGGCGGACCTGCGCATCGTCACCAAGGTCGGCGCCCGCCGCGGCGG
>Ga0070697_100001062_pt1 | contig 20764 bp, 13 predicted proteins | sample KBSK1501metaG_FD_65475 | JGI IMG/M metagenome (GOLD analysis project Ga0070697, IMG submission 65475) | Corn, switchgrass and miscanthus rhizosphere microbial communities from Kellogg Biological Station, Michigan, USA - KBS K1-50-1 metaG | ecosystem: Host-associated > Plants > Roots >... | reverse complement strand
GTTAGCCTTCAGTGCGATCGTCGCGGTCATTGCAAAAACCGCAATCGCTGCCGTGGCTAATATTCGCGTTCTTTTCATGGGCCCTCCCTAGGGAGCCATGAAAATCACACGTCAGCCGGACCAGTTGCGTTAATGCTGAGAAAAAATTTTGTCAACGAGTAATGAATTCCCGCCGGATGGCTTTACAAATGGATTGAGTCTGGTTGGTTAGCTCGGCTCGATCGCTAATAATCTTCCTGCGGTTTACGGCCGTACGGACTCGGCGGAACCTTCGGCGTGCGCGCCACACGATAGGTGTCCAACTCCGCACTGCTAATTATGAATTGCGATTCCGGTGGATGGTTCGCGTGTGCCAGCAGCTCGGCATTCAAGCGCTCTGAACAGATGGACGGCGCGTCCTGATACCGCGCGCGATGCGAAACAAACGCTTCATTCTCGATGCTCAGCGTAAATTCCCGTTCGCTGCCCGCTTCCCGCACGTTAAATGTGTACTCGCGCACCAGCAGTTTCACTTCAAAACCGCGATACTGTACGATCGCTCCGTCACTCATTTTGCACCTAAGCGAGTGTGACAGAAACCGAAGCCCAAATGGACTCTTTTTTTTGCGAGAACGTTTCTGGAAACTTTGCATGAACAATTTCACGCAATCTGTGCTATACTTTTCTTGCGCTTAATACCGCGGTTGTGTTGTGCGGTCCCTCTGGTTTCGTAAGTTACTGAGAATACCCGCCTCCGTTGCCTCCGTACGTTTTACGCGTAATTCAAAATAAGACTGGCATTGCAGGCCATTGCGCCAGCACGGAACTCCGTGTGTACCGCGAAGGCCTCAGCCAGCGAAAGCTAAATGCAAAATTTCTCTGAACTATCTATATCTCCAAGCCTGAAGGAGCGCCTGGTTGCCGGCCGTTTTACAACGCCGACTCCAGTGCAAGCTGCGGCCATTCCGCAGGCTCTCGAAGGCAAGGATGTGCTCGCGACCGCGCAAACCGGCACGGGCAAGACCCTGGCGTTTCTAATTCCCGTGATCGAAAAGCTGCTCAAGCAGCACAAGCCGGGAATCGCCGTACTGGTGCTCGTTCCGACGCGCGAACTCGCCATGCAGGTCGCAGCGCAATACAATGCTCTGCGCGGCAAGCTTCCCCCCGCGGCTCTGGTCTGCGGCGGATTGCCCGAACGCCAGCAGTTGATGGCCATTCGCAACGGCGCGCGCCTGATGGTAGCCACGCCCGGCCGTCTTGAAGACTATCTCGACCGCCAGCAGGTGCAATTCAGCGCTCTGCACACTCTCATTCTTGACGAAGCCGACCGCATGCTGGACATGGGATTTCTTCCCGCCATCCGCAGAATTGCCGGGACGCTGCCAAAAGAACGCCAGACCCTGTGCTTCTCCGCGACCATGGAAGGCGATATGCAGCGCCTGGTGAAGGATTTCACCAAAAATCCTGTTCGCCTGACCTTTGGCTCTACCCTGAAACCCGCGGAAAACGTCCGGCTGCAGGCCTTTGAAGTTCCCGCGAACGGCAAGCAATCCATGCTCAACCATCTGCTTGGCAAAGAAACCGGCCGCTGCCTGGTCTTCTCCCGCACCAAGCGCGGCACCGAGCGCATTACCAAGAGCCTGAATCGCGATGGCATCAACGCCGCCATGATTCACGGCGACCGCTCGCAATCGCAGCGTACCGCCGCCCTGGAAGGCTTCCAACGCGGTCGCTTCCGCGTTCTCGTGGCCACCGACCTCGCTTCCCGCGGCATCCACGTGCAGGATATCGTCCACGTCATCAACTACGATCTGCCCGAAGTGGCGGAAAACTTCATTCACCGCGTTGGCCGCACCGGCCGCGCAGGTGGCAGCGGCGTCGCCTCAACGCTTTTCGTCAAGGAGCAGCGCACCGACCTTTTCCAACTTGAACGCGCGCTCGGTATCAAAATGGAACGACTGCGCGCCGACGGCACACAAACTCAGCCGCAATCCAAAGAATACGCTCGGCCCTCCGTTGATCGCACATCACACGACCGGCCATCGCATAATCGGCCCTCAAGTGACCGGCCTTCGCACCAACGGCCATCCAACCTGCCCAAACCCAGCTTGATCTGCCTGCCAGGAGAAGTCCTGCAGGTACAACTCGAAGGCTAAAACCTTCTGGACCGGACGGCCGGGGCGATCATCGCCTCGGCCGTTCCAATCGCCAATGCATCAAAAAATGCCTCGTTCGCAGTGAGTTTTCCACACTCGCGCAACTTTTTTCGTGCGCGCACGCCGGAACGGCGTTCAGACCGGGCAATGTAGTGATACAATAGTAGTCGTCATCCAGATTACCCACAGCAGCGGGGCATACTTAGCCACGGCTGCAATCCGACATCATTTTCCGCATGATCCTGGCGGCGTACTACGGTCGTGTTTCAGTGCGGTTGTGCATCTAAAGAAGATTAGCGCAGTTTTGGCAATGGATTGACCGGGAGAAACCTTAGTGCTCGTGACCCAGGAAAAAAACGACCACATCCGTAACCTTATCACCATCGGTAAGGAGCGGGGCTATCTGCTCACGGATGAAGTGAATGGCGTGCTCTCGGCCGAGGAACATTCGACCGAAGAGCTGGATAATCTTTTCGCCAGCCTGGAAACCGACGGCATCGAAATTTACGAAGATGTTTCCGCTGCCAAACTCGCCCACACTGCGGTCGAAGTTTCCGACACTACTGAGATCGAAATTCCCCATGAACCGGCACCAGGCGAAGAAGCCGACTTCGAACGCAAGCCCGGCCTGCTGGACAAAACCAGCGACCCGGTACGAACTTATTTGCGCGAAATGGGTGTCGTTCCCCTGCTTACGCGCGAACGCGAAGTTTCCATCGCCAAACGCATGGAACGTGGCCAGTTACTGGTGCTCAAAACCATTTCGCGTTCCCCCATCGTCTTGAAAGCTTTGATCGCGGTGGCCGACGAATTGCGCAACGGCATCCGTCCCATCAAGGAAATCATTCACTTCGACGACGAAGACTTGACGCCGGAAAAAATCGAGAGCAAGACCCGGCAGACGTTGCAACTCGTCGACAAAATTGCGAAATTTTACGATTTGGCCCTGAAGCAGGCAGTCAAACTGGAAAACACTGCGGCCAGCAACAAGCGCGCTTATTTTCGCGCCAGGCGGCAGTTGGGCCGGACGCGCATTGCCATGTCGCATCTGGTGCGCTCCATCCACTTCAAGGAGCGCGAGCGCAAACGCCTGATCGATTTGGTGCGGCACACCGTGGAGCGCCTGCAAGGTTTGGAGCGCGAAGTTGTGCGCCTGGAACGACGCGCCAACGCCTCGCGCGGCGAAGCCGCCGCCGAAGCGCGCAAGAAATTGCGCTTGAGCCGCGTGCAAATTCGCGAAATCGAAGACTACGGCAAGGCCTCTGCCACCAATTTGAAGCGCGCGCTGACCATCATCATTCGCGGTGAAGCCGACGCGGAACAAGCTAAAAAAGAATTGACGGAAGCCAACCTACGCCTGGTGGTTTCCATCGCCAAAAAATATACCAACCGCGGCCTGCAATTTCTGGATCTGATTCAAGAAGGCAATATCGGCCTGATGCGCGGAGCTGACAAATTCGAATGGCGCCGCGGCTACAAATTTTCCACCTACGCCACGTGGTGGATTCGCCAGGCCATCACTCGTGCCATCGCGGACCAGGCCCGCACCATTCGCGTTCCGGTGCACATGATCGAAACCATCAACAAACAGGTGCGCACGAGCGCGCAACTGGTGCAGGAACTCGGCCGCGAACCGACCGCGGAAGAAATCGCAAAACGCATGGACGTTTCCGTTGATTCCGTGCGCAAGACCAAGAAAATCGCGCAGCAGCCGGTGTCGTTCGAAACGCCGATCGGCGAAGACGAAGAAACCCATCTCGGCGACCTGGTCGAAGATAAAGGCGTTGTCTCTCCATCCGACGCCGCGATTCACCTGAACTTGAAAGAACAAATGGCTTCGATGCTGCGCACTTTGACTCCGCGCGAAGAGCGGATCATCAAAATGCGTTTTGGGTTGGACGACGGCAGCGAACACACCCTCGAGGAAGTCGGCCAGGTGTTCGACGTCACCCGCGAACGCATTCGCCAGATCGAAGCAAAAGCTTTAAGGAAGCTGCGCCATCCATCGCGGTCGCGCCGTTTCCGGATTTTCGTCGAGAGCTCTATCTAGGGACTTCGTTCAAGGGCAACACCGGCGTCAACCTAACTTCAAGGAGACACCTATGTCGATTACATTCCAGAAGCGCCAGAAAGAAATGAAGCGGCAGGAAAAGGCACGCGAAAAAGCGGCACGCCGCGCACAAAAAAAGCTCGCTAAGGGCAAAGACGGCGAAAACCCGAACAGCACTCCCATCGACCCCTCGCTCGACCCGACCATTGACTGGTCTTACCAGAACGAAATCGAACTCGATCGGCCGTAGACCTGGTAATAACAAGCTACTGATACGGAAGCACAGGTGAAAAAGACGAAGGCCTTTTACGCTCTCGCCGTGATGATCTTCCTGGGCGCTAGCTTGGCACTGTTCATCGTTGCCGCAGACGAACAATCCATCATATCGAGTGGGCTGCCTGCAGCTCAGAGAATCTGCTTTCATGACTTAATCACGCAAGGTTTTGGCAAAAACAAGCATATTGAATTAGCGGACTTCTATTTCGGCAAGCAGTATATCTACGCCACAAAACTGGTGCAGTTCAAAGACGTCTACCTACCCGTGTTTGCTGATGGACAGCCTGAAAACGCAAGCAATCTGCGAATCCTGCTGTGGATCCGGAATGATCGAAATTCCAATGAGCGACTCATTGAAAGTGAACAGGATCTGGATCGGTTTGTGGCGGACTTCAATCGCCGTCCGAGATCCGTAGCCGGCGTATTGCGAGAACCTACTGATCGAGTGCGAACACTCGCGGCTGATGCTTACCCGGGAACGAATCGCCAATCTCTTCAAGTCCTTTGGGCAAGACATTTTCCCGCCCAGCAATCGATCAATGTCCTCTGGGGTATTTGCGCGCTGTGTTTGGTAGCAGCAGCAGCTTGTGCTGTGGCATACAGGCGGCAGTCCCGCATTTGAGTTATCTTTTCTTCTGATGTCCAAAAGATTTGCAGGCGCGGGGCGGAATCGAACCGCCGATAAAGGTTTTGCAGACCCTGTCAAGAATTCATAAACGCATACCCGCTTGGCTATTTCTAGTGTTTGTACCCATTCTATACCCACCGCGAGGTATGCTGGGTACACTCTACCTCATGCAACTGCTCATGAACCTTCCCTCGTGGCCAGCAAATGACATCGACGCCTGGCTGCCCGATCGCTGGAAAAAAGCTCATGCTGCCCGGTGCGAGGCTTTGGAAATATCCCCTCTCGATTCCTGAAAACTGATTGAGAGGGTCGTTTCAGGCTGTTTATTAGCGATAGATTTCCTTGCGCTGGCCGACGCGAAGGACAAGAACGATCAAGCGGTCGTCTTCGATCTTGCAGATGAGCCGGTAATCGCCTACACGGTATTTCCAGAACTCTCCAAGTCGCGAGCCGTGCAACGCCTCTCCGATGCTGCGCGGATGGTCTAGTTTGGCGACTCGTTGATGCAGGAACTTCAGGATGCGCTTGGCCTGCGACGCGTCGAGTTTGCCGAGTTCCCGCTCCGCGACTCAGACAGCTCAACGTTGTAAGCCATGCCGCTTCATGACTTTGCATTCCGACTAAAAATGGTAGCTCGGATTTACGGACCACGTTTTTCCGCGCAGCAAGTCAACGGAGCTGAGGATTTGCGACGGAAACAACAACTATAAATCCATCCGAATTTGTAGATTCTCCAGTAAGAGGACGCAACTGCTCGGCGGGGCGTATCTCGATAACTGCTCCGTCCTTTCCATGCCAAACACTATTCGATACGACGTTTTCAAAATGAGAATCTAATTCCGTAACTACTCGATTCCGCTCTTCGTGTCCGAACTGCACAACCATCAATGACAGTGTCCAGTCCGAAAATCGGAAGAGCTTTTCCCTTTTAGTATTAGGCTCCCGCAGAACAATAGAATAATTTCCGCGGTTTACAAATTCTTGGCATTGCCGCGCCGAATCTAGCGATTGCATCGATAAGGTGGAACGAACAATCTCCTGACACTTTGAAAGCGGATCAGGTTCATCCACAGGCTCTTCAGAACCCCACGCCATCGAGTTTTCGCCTATTGTATGACCCATGAATGCTGTCCGTGGCGGTTTCTCGGGAGCCCTGGAACAAGAAATCGCGATTAACCCGAAAGCCCAAGCCATACGCGAAAACTGTGTGCGTCGCTTCCCCCAAGGTCGATTACACATAATATTCCCCTTTTTCGTGCGCAATGCCTTGGCATCCCCCCCAAGAAAAATAGCGGATCTAGGTCGGCACACTTGTTGGTTGAATTCATCGAAATCCGAACCGGGCCGCAAGAATGAGTCAGTTAGTCTACTTCTTTGAAGGCAAACAAGAGAATGGCGTCACGATTTAGGAGCGGGTGGAACCAACTTGGGGCGTTCCCAGGATTCGCGGGAACAAGAATAATGCGATCAGCCCATAGGGCAACTAAATCGTAACTATCGTAGACGCTGTACGAATAGGCGAGGCCGTCCCCTTCGTCCATGTTGTACCCCTTTCCTAGGTCGTGAAGAACCTGTGAAGACATTCGTAATCCGTTGCGGAACGCCTGATTGCGATTGGGGCCATAAAATTGCATGAAATGGACGAAGATCAATTGCGGCTTTGCTACTCGGAGTTTCGAAGGCATTGTATTCAGAGGCATGATCTTCGGGAGTGGGATATGACATCGCAGATGCATTTGGATTTGGAGAACTGGTTGCTAACGCTCATCAAGTCTTGATCAGTCCAATTCCAATCTTCCTACGCATGCGGTCGGGATATTTTTGCCGTGCTTTCTCCGCCAGCTTTTTGGTCTTGAACGCCTTCGACAAGATGACAAGTTCAAGGCCCTGGTATTCGAATAGCAGCCATCGCGCGGTTGTTTTCATAAGGTCTGTGAAACCTTCCTTGGCCTTAGTCATGCATCTTTCTTTTCCGGCCCCGCACCTTCGATCCCCGCTCACCGTCGCATGCGCGGGCAGGCGTTCCAAACTGGATTTGTTGGTGAACAGCGCGGCGAACTTTTTGCCGGGTTGCCATGATTCGGTCGTACTCGCTTTTGTGCTTCCTCAGCGCTCTCGTAGTTAATAAAATTGTACTGCCGCATATCAAAATGTGAAGCCGCCAATTCCTCGCCTTTGCACATCCAAATCACCGTTCGACCAAGGCCAAACATCATACCTACTTCGAAATAAACGCCCTGTCGGCGGCCAGTGAAGTCAGCAACCATGAATCGGCTCGCCTTGATTCTGCCGATGTATTCACATGCTTGGTTCGGTCAACGGCGTATCGGTCTGTATCCAGCGTCTCGAACCGCAGGCTCAATCGCCTTGTCATCGTGCTGCCAACGGTCGAAGGGCGCGAGATCTGGCTGCGACGCATCGCCAAACTCGATGAAGAACAGCAAAGAATTCTTCACCAGCTGCGACTTCAACTGCCGGAACGTCTGGAGCCGACTCATATTCAAAAATGTGGTGCAGACTCGGGCAACCCGCTCAGCAGGTGCGCCATGAGCTCTGCTTCAAGGCACTCTTGGACGAGTCCCGCAGTCAGGTGTGCAGATAGCAGGGGATTCAGCCTTGGCGACGTTAAGGCACGGGCTATCTTGCCGAAGTACCACGTGGGCTTCGCATCGACTGGCTTCATTTGTCTCTCGAAGTGTTACGTCGATCACTTCCTCAAAAATACGACGGTCCTTCCGGTTTCATCGAACCGTCCAAAACCGATGCAGAGAGGCCAACCGTCGCCGTCTGAGAGTGCTCTCTCGCCGACGAGGGGCTGGGATGTCCTCTCAGCCCTGAAATTCCTCTTACGTCCGCAGGCTAGATATTCCTGGTGTTCCGGGATCATTCTTGGTCTAAAAAAAAGATTGGAGGTAGCGGCGGGACTCGAACCCGCTAAGACCGGTTTTGCAGACCAGCGCCTCGACCGCTTCGGCATCGCCACCAAACCCTGTAAAGCCTGCACACTAAACCGCGTGCAACCTGGACCCAGGTTTATACCCAAAACTGTACCCAAAATGCCCCCGCAACGCCTATTTACCCCTATTCAAGTCCTTGTAGCCTATTGAAACCATGTTGCGCCTCTAATTCCGGCAGGTTTTGCAGACCTTTGTCTTACCACTTGGCGACCGCGCCTTCGTTTGCGGAACCCACCAAAACAAAAACACCGCCCGTGAACGCTGGCGGTTGGTGGGAACTTCCCTTGAAGCTGAACTTGAGATTTATGTCGTCAGCATTCCCTCGCCAGACAGCACGCGACAGCAGCACGGACAACATCCTTGCTTCGCCGAGCCAATCTGGAAGTTAGTGTTCATTTCAAAAAGAATACTGCACGAACGGCGATCTGCGCAAGCTTTTCCCGCCCCGTGGAAAAACTACTATTGTGCACGCAAAAGTTCCAGAATCTCCTCTCCGTAACGCTCGAGCTTGGTTTCCCCGATGCCTGGAACGCCCCGGAGCTGCGGCAGCGAGGCCGGTTTCCGCAAACAAAGATGCTCCAGCGTGGAGTCGTGCAAAATCAAGAAAGCCGGCACTTTATCAGCTCTAGATCTTTCGAGTCTCCATTGTTTCAGTGCGGCCAGAAGCGCCCCATCAACTTCGCGTGAAACCGTAATTCTGACGCCCTTATCCTGTTTCGTTTTTTGTGCCACGCGCCTGGCGCGTTCCGCAATTTCCACTTTCCACTCGACAGCAGGAAGACACACGTCGCATGCTTCGCAATTTTCCCAAGGCACCTTTTCCCCAAAATGATTGCAGATAATTTTGTGCCGGCATTCTTTCGATTCGGCGAAACCGCGCACCTCGTGATATCGATCCCACGAACGTTTTTTCTCCGCGACATCAGAAATCTGTTCGATAAAGTAGGCAAGCAGACCAGCATCCTTCTTCTGCCACAGTAAAAAACAATCGGATGGCTTGCCGTCGCGCCCGGCTCGTCCCGCTTCCTGGTAATACTGCTCAATCGATTTTGGCAGCGAAAGATGCACCACTGTGCGCACCGCGCTTTTGTTGATGCCCAGCCCAAAAGCCACGGTTCCCACCAGCACGCTCACTTCGTCCGCCATCCAGCGTTCCTGGTTTTTCTTCCGCTCTGCGCTATCCATATCTGCGTGATAGCCGATAGCTGCAATTTTATTTTCCCGCAGCATCGTTACGGTTTCACCTACCCTCTTGATCGTCGGCGAATATACGATCGCCGCGCTACCAGCGTGCTTTCGCAGAATCGCTAGCAGCTTCGCACCCTGCGTCTTCGAGTCGCATAAGACGACCTGATAATTCAGATTTTTGCGGTGGAAACTGGCGATGAACTTACCCGGATCTTTCAGCTTCAGCTGCGCGATGATGTCGTGCCGCACATGCCGCGTAGCGCTGGCAGTGAACGCGGCGATCGGTTTCTGCGGAAATTCCTTGCGCAGCACTTTCATTTGCCGGTAGTCGGGACGAAATTCGTGTCCCCATTCGGAAATGCAATGCGCTTCGTCAATCGCAAAAAAAGAAATCGGCACCTTCCCGAACCACTCTAGCATTTCCTGTTTGGCCAGGCGTTCCGGCGAAAGATACAGCAAGCGAAATTCACCGGCTTCCGCGCGGCGTTCCGTATCGCGTTGTATATTCCAGGACTGGCTGCTGTTCAATACTGCTGCCGGAATTCCCATCTGCTCCAGCTGTGCAACCTGATCCTGCATCAGCGCGATCAGCGGCGAAACCACAATTGCCGTTTGCCCCTGCTGCAAGACAGCGGGCAGCTGATAACACAACGATTTGCCGCCGCCAGTCGGCATTACCACGCAGACATCCCGCCCCTCGAGGATGTTGCGCACAATCTCTTCCTGCTTGGGCCGAAACGCGTCGTATCCCCAATACCGCTTCAGCGCCTCTTTGATTTTTTCCACGGAAAACATGCTCGCGTCATTGTGCCACGAAGAGAGTAGAAAACGGACGGATCGGCCGCTTGCGGTCCGCGTTGTCTCGAGCCACTAAGCTTTGAGGAAGTCGTTTGGGCTCCGCCATGTCCCCCGAATGGAGCGGAATCGTTACCCCTCGTGCCGGTCTGTGATTGCCTAGGAGACAGCAACGGGCACACGCAACTCTCGGCTGGATCGATGCCTGCTGCGAAACACAGGCGGAAGCGGGTCCCCGTGCTCGCGGCAGCATTCGACCATTTTTCCAGCCAGACCTTGCGCGATTTCTACGATCTCGGCAATAGCCTTCAATGCCTATTTATATTATAGCCAATTCTAACTAATCACCGCCCGTCCCGCGCGACCTCAGTGGAAGCGTACGTACTCGAAGTCGATCGGCTGCGTGTTGATGCCGCGTTCGGGGGGCGCGATCCAGCTGGCCATTTTGCCGCGTTCGAAAACGCCGTGCATTACGCTGTGCACGTAGGCGCGATCATCTGATGTCGGTAGCCATTCGTCCTGACGCGCGTTGAATTCCTCCAAGCCGATGGGTTTGCCTTCAGGATTGGTCGCAATGTTTGCCCAACTTCCAACGGTGCGCCGAAATCTTGTGCTCGGCAGAGTCATTCGCTGCGGGTAGCCCGCTTCTTCGAGATGGCGATTCCAGCGCGCCAGGCCTTTTTCGCAATCGCGCACGTAAGCTTCGCGCACCACCTCGTTTACCGCGTTGCGCATGGGAATTCTTTCTTCGCGCACGCCGCCTTTTCCATCCGGCAATTCCAGCGTGAAGCTCGATTCTGACTCGATGTGATCTTCGTATTTGATTTCGTCGGGCCGGCCCTTCAAACCGTTGGCAAAATACGATGCGGCGTTCGAGGAGGAATCACCTCCGAATAAATCAAGCGAAGAGCTAAACCAGAAATTCAGATATTTTTGAGTCGTCGGCAAATCGATGACGCCCGCTTTTCGCAGCGCAATGGGATCGTCGGTTCCCAATTCTTTCATCACTTCAATCGTGCGCTTGATCACGCGGCCGATTCCTGTGTCGCCGACGAACATGTGATGCGCTTCTTCAGTCAGCATGAATTTGCAGGTGCGGGAAAGCGGATCGAAACTCGATTCCGCCAGCGACTTCAACTGAAATTTCCCGTCGCGGTCGGTGAAATACGTAAACATGTAAAAACTCAGCCAATCGCTGATCGGCTCGTTGAATGTGCTCAGGATGCGTGGCTTGTCTGCGTCGCCGGAATGTCTTTCGAGCAATTCTTCCGCTTCTTCGCGGCCATCGCGCCCGAAGTAAGCATGGAGGAGATACACCATGGCCCAAAGGTGGCGTCCTTCCTCGACGTTCACTTGAAAAAGATTTCGCAAATCGTAAAGAGATGGCGCGGTGTGGCCAAGCAATCGCTGTTGTTCAACGGAAGCCGGCTCAGTGTCGCCCTGCGTAACGATCAAGCGGCGCAGCGTCGAACGGTGTTCTCCAGGCACCTGCTGCCAGACCGGCTGCCCGAAATGGTCGCCGAAACCGACGCGACGATCATTTTCTTCCTGCGCCAGAAAAATTCCCCACCGGTAATCCGGCATTTTGACGTAATCGAATGTCGCCCAGCCTTTGGTGTCCACGCTGATTGCCGTCCGCAAATAAACGCTCGATGCGTTGAAATCACTGGGCCCCAGCCCATGCCACCAGTTCAAAAATTCCGGCTGCCAGTGTTCCAGTGCGCGCTGCAACGTGCGATTCGCGCCGAGCCCCACGTTGTTCGGTATGCGGTCCTGATAATTCGATTCCATTACACACGCTCCCGATCGAATTTCGCTTTCGATCCTTTGCCAAAAAGTTTCAACGCTCCCTGCTCGCCAGTGGCGTTGGGGCGGATGAAAATCCAATTTTGCCAGGCGGAAAGCCTGCCAAAAATTTTCGTGTCGGTAGTTTCCGCGCCGGGAAAACGCAGGCTCGCTTCCATTCCGGTAAGCGCGTCCGGCGAAAGACTAGTGCGTTCTTCGATGGCCATGCGAATTTCGTCTTCCCAATCGAGATCGTCAGGCGCAACTGTAATCAGGCCAAGATCGATTGCGTCCTCAGCGAGAAGCTCATCACCCGCTTTCACTTTTAGCTTCGCAAGTTTCTGCAAATCGCCGCGGAATCGTGTTTCCAATCTGCTCCGCCCATTCACCATAGGGAAGATTCCGAAATTTACGGCGCTGAGCGCAATTCTTGGCGCGACAGTTTTCCCGTCTTTCGCCTTGGACTCTTCGTCCGGTAGCGCCAGCATGTACGAACGATCCGCTGCCAGAGCAAGCTCAAAGAGCGTGCCCGCAAAACACGAGCCCTGCTCGATAACGGCGAACATGCTGCGCGAGGAAACATCCAGGCGCGCGAAAGTTCTGCGTAGCAACGCAACCGTTTCGCGCACCAGCCAATCTTCGCGGGAATTTGCGAGAAAAATATCCGCTTGAAGGAGTGGGACAATCTCGCCTTCGGTCTTCAGCAGGAGCAGTCCGAGTTCCGGCTCGTTGGCCCGCAACATTAAGATGGCGTCGTCCAGTTCTCGGGCCATGGCCAGCGGCCACCACGAATCGCCGGAGGCGTGGATCGCAGCGATAGTCTGCGGTTGCGGACCTTGCGAGCCACGAACGGTTATCGCTGCAGTCCGCGCGTCGCGATCGAACAAAACGTCTACGTGCAAATAGTGGTATCCGGCATCATCGATTTTTCTCGCCAGCGGTCGCAATTCAATTCCCTTCACCGCTGCGGGGCGTGTGGAAGACGCAACCAGTTTCGCGGCTCGTTCCTGCACAGCTTTAGCAAAATTCGCCGGAGCCACAACGTCATCCACCAGACCCCACAATTTTGCACGTTCGCCTTTCACTCCGTCGGGATTGGTGCAAAACAGATCCGCGAGATCACGGCGCACTTTGCGTTTATCCACCACTCGCGTAAGACCGCCAGTACCGGGAAGCACGCCGAGCAACGGAGTTTCCGGCAGGCTCACGGCGCTGGAGCGATCGTCAATTAACAAAATTTCATCGCATGCGAGTGCCAGTTCGTAACCTCCGCCCGCGGTTGTGCCGTTCAACGCGGCCAGAAATTTCAAGCCATCGTGGCGGCTGGAATCTTCCATGCCATTGCGAGTTTCGTTGGTGAATTTGCAGAAATTTACTTTCCAAGCGTGCGAAGAGCTGGCCAGCATGTAGATATTTGCGCCCGCACAAAACATTCTTTCTTTGGCGCTGGTGATGATTACGCAGGCGACCTCAGGATGCTCGAATCGGATTCGCTGCAACGCGTTGTGCAGTTCGATGTCCACGCCAAGATCGTAGGAATTTAATTTTAATTTGTAGCCGGGACGTAGGCCGCCGTCTTCGTCCACATTCATGGCGAGCGTGGCAATGCGGCCTTCGATTTTTAGATTCCAGTGGCGGAATTCGCGGGAGTCCGTCGTGAAATGGACCAGTTCTCTTTCTTTGCTAACGGCGTTTTCCATCGCAAAACCTCGGGAGCAGAAGCGTCCGGAGCGCTGGGGCGGACAATTAGAGTATAGACCCACGGTGAAATCTGAATAGGAACTATAGTTCCTATTTTGTGGCGAAGCAGACGTGAATCTTGTCGCGTAGCGCGTGGGTTTTGTGGCGAAGTGGGCGCGGACCCGAGGTTAAATTGCGCCTGAGCTCGACGATTGGAGAAGACGCGCCAGGGATTCCAGGCTTTGTTTTACGGTTTGGTTGGTGGTGTCGATGACGGCATCTGCTTGGCGATATAGGGCTTCGCGGCTCCACAGGATGCGTCGGAGGTCGCGCATGGCCTGACGGCGATTGTGGGCCATGGGGCGGCGGTCGCCTTGAGCTAGAACGCGGGCCATGTGTTGTTCTGGCTTGGCGCGCAACCATACGGTGAAACATTCGCTGAGCAGGCGATTGTAGGTGGCAGGATCGGAGACCAGGCTACCGCCGGTTGCCAGCACGAAGCGGGGATATTTGGCCAGGATCGATTCGAGCGCCTGGCGTTCCATGCGGCGATAACCGTTGGGTCCGTAGAGATCAAAAATAATGCTGAGGGTGACGCCGGAGTCCCGTTCGATCTGTTTGTCGAGTTCGATGAAGGGCACACGAAGGGCTTGGGCGAGCAAGCTGCCAAGCGTGGACTTACCGGCGCCGCGCAGGCCTGTGAGGGCGATACGGAAGCGGCGGGAAGCAGAATCGGAGCCGCCAAACCTTTCCAGCAAGAGTTTGTGAGCGTCGCGAAGCTGGGCGGGCGGAAGCTTTTTCAGGAACTGCGCGGACTGTTCAAAGGGAGGAGCGGCAGGTTGGCTGTGGGTAATGAGATTTTCGATGGGTACGTCCAGTGCGCTGGCGATTTGGTGCAAGCGAACGACGGAAATGTTGGCGAGGCCTAGTTCGACTTTGGCCAGGAAACGGGCGGAAAGCCGGGAGAGTCGCGCAACTTGAGCGATGGTCATGGCGCGGCGGTTGCGGGCAGCGCGGAGATTTTCGCCAAGTTGTCGCAGACAAGATTGCACGGAAGAAGCGGACGCAGCTACGCGCCGGGCCGACTTGACCTTACGAGAAGCTGGCTTATTAGCATCGGTCGATTTTGGCGATGAGGAACGGCGAGACATTCCCTGTCAACAAGTGTAGCGCGCCTGGCGTTTGCGGAAAGAAGAAAGATTCTCGCAACGCGAAAGAGTAACGCAGATTCGAACGGCGAAGTGTCAATAAATTCTGGAAAGCAGCGGGACAAGTCGTCGGCCATGAGGGACGGCAGGAAAGAACTGACTCGCGTAGTGAAGGCAAACCACGGTCACAGCATACAGCAAAACCCTTATGTTTCGCCGTAGTCGGCGCGGGTAATCCTGAGCGCGGTCAGAAAAATACAAGAAAAACAAAAAAGTATAGGAATTTGACTTGCAGAAAATTCCGAATTGATGTATTTCTCGCGAAAATCGGTGGGGGTCCCTGGGTCGTCAAAACGATTTGAAAAAAGTAAATTGCCCATTCTCGCCAGGAACCTGGCTGTCGAGGGGACTGCGGCAATCGGGCCGTGTATTGGTCGAACTGTCGTGGTCCCCAAAGGAGGGCAATTTATTATGAATTTACACTGCAGAAAGTGGCTGTGCCTTATATCGGTACTCGCAATTGCTGGCGTCATGATAGTGGCGGCCAATTGCGCGTACGGGCAAAGCGCCGGATTCGCGAACATTAATGGCCGAGTCATCGATCCTAAGGGGGCGACTGTACCGGATGCGAAGGTAACGGCCACAAACGTCGACACCGGTATCTCGCGGACCACCACCGCGACGGCGGATGGTATTTATCGTTTCGAGAATTTGCAGCCCGGGGTGTATGACATCAGCATCGACGCGAGCGGATTTGGCAAGTTCCTAGCGAAAGGGGTCAGACTTCTGGTTGGTGAAACACGCGACGTAAATGCCACGATGCAGCTATCGGGGCAAGCGGTGACGATTTTGGTGACTTCGGAAATGCCGCTGGTTGAAACAACCAAGACGGATGCTTCCATCAATCTCGATGACCGAGACGTAGCCGACCTGCCCACCACGACGTCGTTTGGAGGCCTCGGTGGCGTGGCGAATGACTGGCAAGGGTTGGCCTACTCGGCTCCGGGCATGCGCACCGACTACACCGGCCTCAGTAGCGAACTCATTGGACCTGGAATGGTCAACAGCAGAGGCGTCGTCCACAACGTAGATGGCGCAGATATTTCCGATGTGTCCACTTCCGTACGGGATACCTTGGGTGCTAGTGTCGAAGAAGTAAAAGAGTTCGAAGTCGTCACCAATAACTACAATGCCGAATACGGCCAGGCCGGCGGCGTTATTCTAAATGTGATCACCAAATCCGGAACGAATCAGATCCACGGCGACGGTCACGCTTATATCCGCGGGCGAAACATGAACGCCTCTGATTTCTTTTACAACCAGGCTGGGGCTAATCCGGCCGGGTGCCCTGCGAGGGATTTCGATTCTTCAGGTACGCAGACATCGATCGACGGTTGTGGACGCGCACCGTTCTATAAGCACGAATATGGGTTCACCGCGGGAGGGCCGTTTGTTAAGGACCGCATGTTCTGGTTTACCAGCTTGGAGCAGGTCCAGCAGGGCGTACCAATACTCACGACGCCCTTCGGGCAGACGGAAGCCACCAGTTCACCAACGACAGAGCTGCTCTGGGCGGCCAAGGTGGATGCCAAGCTGACCGAGAAACACACTCTCACCGTACGCTTCAACGAACAGCGCGACCTGTCGGATAACGCAGTCGTACAGACCGGTCCTGCTGTGGATTCTAGCGGTCTCGTCTCGTCAGTTGTCCATGATCACGTGCTGAACATCGGCATGGTATCGACGCCCACCCTCCACACGGTCAATGAGGCCCGGTTCACCTGGCACTGGGACCGATCGGCGACGCCTGTCAAGAGCCAGTTTCCGGGCCAGGCATTCCCTAACGCGTATCTGGGTGCGGACTTCTGCTGCCCGCAAGCCGGTTTGAATAATCGCTTCCAATTCATCGACAACGTCTCTTGGACGCACGGCTCCCATACAATAAAGATCGGTGCGCTAATCCAGCACCTGGCGTTTGATTCTTTGTTTACCCAGTTCCGCCTGGGCCGGTTCGAGAATTTCGTGCCCGGGAACTGTACAGACCCGGCTTTCCCGCAGTTTCCTCAGGCTCAGGGGCAGTGTCCCACAACATTTACGGTTGGCGTCGGCGCAGCATTCAATCACGTACCCGATACAGCGTACGGCGTATATGCACAGGACACCTGGCAGATCAAACGAAACCTAACCATGAACTACGGCCTGCGATACGATATTGAGGATGGGGCGTTCACTGGCGGCACCATCAATCGAACCCAGAACCCCAGCGTCCCCCAAGGGGGCTGCCTGCAACGGAACAACATCATCCCCGCGTGCGGACACGACCATAACAACTTTCAGCCTCGCTTGGGCTTCGCCTGGAGTCCGAACTTCCAGAACGGGCCGCTGCACGCGCTCTTTGGCGATCCCGGCAAGTCCGTAATCCGCATTTCTGGCGCGGAGATTACAGAGCTGGCCTACCTCAACGTTGTCCTGGACTCGCTAAACTTCGACGGCGTCAGCCTTTTCACCACTGCTGCTGACACCTCCACACCACTTGGACGGACGATACTAAGCCAGTTCCCGAACTTCCCGAGTCAAGTCCAACTCCAGGGACTTCTTCCTCCTGGCCGGTTCGGCAGAATTCGTCCGATTTCGCCGACCATCAAGAACCCGGAAATCCATCAGGCCTCACTGTCGATCACCCGGCAGCTCGGAAATAGCTTCGTCTTCAGCGCTGGTTACCAAGGCGTTTTCGGCAGCGGCCTTTTCGGTGAAACGGACCAGAACTTCCCAACGCCGATCGCCGACCCGGCGCATCCCGGCTTTTTCTACATGCCACCGCGGCCAGATCACAGATTTACGGCGGAGCGGACCAACTTCAGCAATCGCACATCGTCGTATCACGCGCTTATGGTGACCGCAAACAAGCGGATTTCGCACCATTTTCAGTTCGGCGCGAACTACGCATTCTCAAAGACCTTGGGAACCGGAGAAGATTTCTTCGGCCTCTCGGAACCAGGCAACCCGCTGGCAAACCTGAAGTTCGACCGTGCTCCGTCGCAACAAGATATCCGTCACTTGGCCAATTTTACCCTTGTGGTTGATACAGAAAGGCTGACGAACATTCCTTTCGTGAAAACTGTGGTCAATGATTGGACCTTTGGCCTTATCGGTTCCGTGCAGTCTGGCCGGCCGTATCCAGTCTCGACGGGTTCCGGCCCCTTCTCCGGATCGGCATTCCCCGCGCTCGGTGCGGAGACCAACCAGCGTCCCAATATCTGCACTCCAGGTTCGACACTGCCGGGCTGTGCGGGTGCGCCAGTAGGGGCAATTGTGGCCACGAACGTCGCTTCCAATGCAGGGTCGAACCTCGCGATCAGCGAGGCTGGGGTTGCCGCATGCAACAACCCGGGCGCTTTCGCCGCTGCCTTAGGTACTGCTGCACCGGGAGCAACCTTTACGCCGGCCGCCACGAACTGCAGCGCCCTGCAAACAACCTTTCTAGCCCCCGCGGGTGCCAGCGGATCGGGCCCTGTGGACAGCATCACGGGTGACCCAGTCGACTTCCAGTTCATCAATGGAAACCTTGGCCGCAACCTCGGCCTGACAAAAGGGCTGACGGATTTTGACATCTCCCTCATGAAAGCTTTCCGGATTCCTAGGAGAGAGTCGATGCGAGTGGAACTTAAGATGGACGTCTTCAACGTCCTTAACCACCCGAATTTCATCGCGAATGACTCCAACGACAGTATCAGCGCCATCGGCTTAGCGTCGCTATTCACAACGAATGCGGATGGCCAAGCAACCGGGACGAACCCCGCGTTCAACTGCACCGCTTCTTGTATCAACCCCTTCTCGGGGCTATATCTCGGAGCTAACGGGGCACCGCTCACTCTGAGCGTTTTCCGAAGCGGCCGCCCCGACAAAAATCTAGCCAAAACGAATTTTGCGAGTTTGGGCGATCCGGCCGCGACGGCGCTCGGCACCAGCGCCGGGGCCAACAGGGTCATCCAGTTGGCGTTGCGGATCCGCTTCTAGGTACGGCACCGAATACGCTAAATCACGAATGTTCAACCGAGGGGGGCGAAGCCCCCCTCACTTTTTTGGCACACGCGGGCGCGATCGGACAGTTCCGGCGGAATCTTGACTTTCCCGGCTCGGGCGCCGACGCGCTGGCCCCAACCCCGGCCGTGCGTACTACGGCCGATTTAGATTGGACTGGTTGAGAACGGTTTGACGTCTCGGTTCTGAAGGCGTTCCGGATCCCGAGGTGGGAATCGGCGAGCGTGGAGCTCAAGCTAGACGTGTTCAACAAGATTCTGCATCGAGAAGGACAAATTGGGCTGCGGATATACAGAATTCCATAGACAGGTGAAACTGAGTCGGTTGTTCCAAGCCTCTCTGTGTCCCGAAGTCAACGCTGATACCAAAGACCCGAACTGTCCAAGCTGGAGCGTATTTAGCTCGTTCGATGTTCTTGACATCGTGGCGCTTACACGATATGAACACGGCCACCAGTAGGCTTTTTCTGAGGGCTTGACGCGTCTGGGATGAGCGGCAGGTCCAATACTCAGGAAGTGACTGGCGCGGATCATGGCAGGACATTTCTTCGTTCGCTTTGGAGTGCCGGCGGGGCGTTGTTTGCCTGGAGCGCGGCTCCTTATTTTAGCTTGAGTTTAAGTACTTGCGTTTGTCCTCGGGGCTATAAGCACAGTTCCCGAAACGCAGAGACCCGACCAGGAGGAAGCATGGCAACCAGCACGGCTGCGATGACGATGGACGGAACGAACGAACAAGGGCTGTGGCGGGTCATCCTTGCCTCGGCCGTCGGGACCATGATCGAGTGGTATGACTTTTATATTTTTGGAAGCTTGGCTGTTGTTCTCTCTCCGAAGTTCTACCCCGCTGGAAATGATGTTATTGCCTTGGTAGCGTACCTGTCGACGTTTGCAGTCGGTTTCCTGGTACGGCCATTCGGCGCGCTGTTTTTTGGACGCATCGGGGACCTGGTGGGCCGCAAGTATGCGTTCCTAGTCACGCTTTCCATCATGGGCGGCGCCACGGCTCTGATCGGCTTCCTGCCGACCTTCAAAACCGCTGGCTGGTTTGCGCCCATCACACTTCTCCTAATTCGAGTCTTGCAGGGCCTGGCACTTGGGGGCGAGTACGGCGGCGCGACCGTCTATGTGGCGGAACACGTTCCCGACCGCAAGCGCGGTTTCTACACCAGCTTTATCCAGATCACAGCGACGCTCGGACTATTCGTTTCTCTGGTTGTCATCCTGGTGACACAGCAGGTAATGAGCAAGGACGCATTCAGCGACTGGGGCTGGCGAATTCCGTTCCTGGCCTCGATCATCCTGGTCACTATTTCGCTTTATATCCGGCTGAAAATGAAGGAATCCCCGATTTTCACGCAGATAAAGACTGCGGGAATGACGTCCACGCAACCGCTGAAAGATGCGTTCACGAAGTGGGATAACTTGAAGCGCGTACTGATTTCCCTTTTCGGAGCGACGGCGGGCCAGGGCGTGGTTTGGTATACGGGTCAGTACTACGCTCTTTTCTATATGCAGACTATTTTGAAGGTTAACACCAAGACAGCAGCCATCATTGTTGCCACTGCGATGCTGTTGGCAATGCCCTTTTTCACGGTATTCGGCGCGCTTTCCGACCGGGTCGGTCGCAAATGGATCATCATGGCTGGATGCCTGCTGGCCGTCGTGACCTATATTCCAATCTATAAGGCAATGCAGCAGGCAGCGGGCAATAACGTTGTGAGCGTGGCGTCTTCCAAAAACAAGGTCACCGGACAAATCAACCTAAAGGCCATGACCATAAACGAAGCCGGAGCACAAATAGATGCAAAAGAAGCTCCTTCTCCAAATGTGCTGCTGCTGGTGTTCTTGGTTTTTATCCAAGTGATTTACGTGTGCATGGTTTATGGGCCGATAGCTGCGTATCTGGTTGAGGCATTCCCTGCGAAAATACGCTACACCTCGTTGTCTCTCCCATACCACATTGGGAATGGCGTTTTTGGAGGATTGGTGCCGCTTATCGGACTTTCGTCCTGCGCGGCAACTGGAAGCATTTACGCGGGGCTCTACTATCCGATGATCGTCGCAAGTATAACGTTTGTTGTA
>Ga0070697_100001060_pt1 | contig 20802 bp, 25 predicted proteins | sample KBSK1501metaG_FD_65475 | JGI IMG/M metagenome (GOLD analysis project Ga0070697, IMG submission 65475) | Corn, switchgrass and miscanthus rhizosphere microbial communities from Kellogg Biological Station, Michigan, USA - KBS K1-50-1 metaG | ecosystem: Host-associated > Plants > Roots >... | reverse complement strand
AAGAAGGAATAGCTCTGCGTGATACCAGTCACCGGATACTGCTGAGAGCCAGTCATCGTACGGTGCGGCAGCCCCATCATGCGGGAAGCCCACCGACCAACGGAGACTTAGCCTTCTCCCACTGCTTGCTGGCCCCGATGAAGTACAGGCCATCAACCGGCTGGCCATCGATGTCTGCGGACTGGAACTGGTAGTTTGCCTTGTTCCCTAGTTCGGCGTGGCAGCAGTCGAGGATTACCAGCTTCGTGACGGCCGGGCAGCCGCGCAGTATCCGGGCGATCGCCTCGTACATGATCGCTGTGTGCGGCACCAGCTCGGGATCGGCGCTGCTTTCCCGGAGAGCCAGGGCCAACTGCCCGGTCGCGGTACGCATACCATGTCCCACGTAGTACAGCAGCAGCACATCCTGGACACCCTTGACCAAATCGACTATCTTCCGGGCCAGTTCATGCGGCGCCGACACGTCTATCAGGCTTTCCACCCGGTCGGCCGGCCAACCGCACAAGTCGCCGGTCAGCAACTGGGCCATCGCCGATGTGCAACCTGACGCCGCCGGAAGGTCGGGAATCCCTTGGTCACGATAGGTGGCGTTGGAAACAAGAATTGCCCGCGACCGTGAAAGATCACGATCCATCCGCACCACAGAGACCCGTACAGAACGAGCCGGAATCGCAGGCGTCCGGGCTCGGCAGCTTGAGCGGACCCAGGCCGCTCCTCCTTGCGCTCGTGACCTCACCCCCCGGTACCGCAGAACCCGCGCTTGCCGCATTACAGCTTGGCACGCGGAGTGCGACTCTCCCACCAATCTTAGGAGTAGCGTCTTTCTGAGACAATGTGAACCTATCGCCACGGAACGGCTTGCGCTCGCCTTACAGTACAGTCTTGCCTGAGCGCACGTGTGTACGCCATCAAAGTGATCTACCGGATGGTCGTGGGGAGCGGGGATGGCTGAGAACGTCGCACCAGCCCAGATCGAGGTTTGGGCGGACAACCCTGAAGATGTCGATGACCTGTACGCCGAACTCTGCGGAGTAGCCAACATCACGGTTGAGGCAGTGCCAGCGTTCATCGCGCCAGGCGATCAGGGCGTGGCCCTCGATCTGCTCACCGTGGCGCTTTCCAGCGGGGCGGTCACGGCATTCCTGCAGATCATCAAGACGCTGGCCGAGGCCAAGGGCCCGAAATTCGTCCTGAGGATACGGCGCGGGAAGAACCAGTTGAAGATCACCGCCAACAACTTCGATGAGGTAGAGGCCACGATCCGCAAGCTACTCGGCGGGCCGTAAAGTCTGCGCCCCTGAGAATAGCCAGCACACTGGGCACTTGTCCCTAAGACCCATCTCCGCCCACAGCGACGCTCAAGGGGCACCCTGACCTGAGCGCGCGCTGGGGTGATAGGTGACCAACCGGCGGCTCTGAGACCACCACACGGAGCCTGCGGATGCCACCTCACATGCCATCTGACCTGCGCAAACACCTTCAACTTACACGCCGCCCCTGGTAGACTGATCTTGGCAGTGGATACGTAGTGCGTTTGGTGCTTCCCTTGGAAACGGGAAACCCCGGAGCACGAGGGACACGTATCCCCGAGATCAAAGGCCCAGGTCACGCTACCGAGCCGTGGCGGGGTGTCGTCCGACAGCCGACCTTGGTTGATCTAGGGCAGTCGAATCCCGGATCAGATGTAGAACTTGAATTGAGGTAGCGGCTCGCGATCCCTAGGGACTTCGCGCATGATCTCCCCGACCAGCCGCGAGAACTTGATCGTGATCGGCAGCAGGCCGCCCAAGGCTGCCGAGTTCCAGTTGAGCTTCGTCAGGGCCAGCACCTCCCTCAGGAGCACTTCCCGGGGTGTGTCCTGCCCGATGTGATCGGCCACCTGCAACGGTGCCGGAACATGCACGCCATGGAACTCATCAAGTGCCGCGATGTAGCCGGTCGTGTAGAGATAGTCGAGATCCCCGGCGGTGAACCGGGTCCCGCGCAACGGCGGGTACTTCGATGTGGTTATGAGCCGAACCGTGCTCTGCGGCTCAAGGGCCATCAGGTCATACCGGCGAACCTTCGGTTCGATCGCCGTACGGAAGCCGTCGCGCTCGTCCGGCCAGAACCGCGAGGTCTTGTGCACCACGACTCTGGTCGGCGTCTGGTGCATAACTTGCTCGTATTGGTCGAGGGCCATGGCCATCAGGCGCTGGGCAGCATCGGCCGTCAGGTGCGGCGAGTTGCTGCCGGTCTTGCTCGGGTCCCAGTCGAAGTCGTGTCCCCGCAGCACCAGGCCCTCGCCACGATCTCAAAACGCCTGCACCAGGCTCGTCTGCATCGTCGGGAAGCGGCTGCCGAGCGGCCGGTAGAAGCCGATGCCGACATAGCAGGTACCGGGCGCGAGACCGTGCGGGCTCCAGGCGTAGCCGCCGGCCTTGCAGTACATGCCGGTGTAGTAGTTCCAGGCGATGCGCGACGCTGGTGTCTGGTCTCGCCCTTACGCCGTCGCCGACTGGAGGAGTTGGGTAGGGATGCGGTACTTCATGGCGTTCGCCTTGAGTGCCCTGCGCAAGTCGCGGTGCACAGCGCCGTGCTCCGCTGTGGTGTAGTCGGCCGTGCCGCAACGGCTGACGATCTCCTCAGACATGGCGATGACGATGTATTCGGGCGGGTTGTCGCGCTCGGCCAGCATGCGTAGCTTGCTGTCGAACAGCTGCACCGCGGCCTCGAAGCGGTCCCGCTGCGATCTGGTTTCCAGCACCTGCCGTAGCTCGGCCTGGCCCAGCTCCTCATTCCAGGAATCGGCAAATTCCAGCGTCGAGAAGAAACCCCGGTCAGCCATCCAGCCGGGGAACTCCGGATTCTTGGCGTCGCCATTGACGCCTTCGGCCTGGGTAGCCAGCCAGGCGCGCGCGACCTCGATTCGCTCGGCCGTGCCGATGAAGCCGGCGACGCTTTCCACGCCAACCGCAGCACGCTCCGGCCGGGGAGGGCCTCCCCAGTTCCCGCCGCCACCATCTGAACGTTCCGCGCCCTCCTACGCCGGAGAGTCCCTCGCGGCTGCTTCCAGGATCTTCACCGCTTCCATGGCCTTCGCCGTGAACCGCCCGGCTCGGCTCTCTCTCGGTGTCTAACGACGCGGCAGGCTTCGCTCACGCTACGGACCGCTCAGTTGCTTCCCCTTGAAGGGCTTTCGACGCTGGGCTCCGACCCGGCCCGTTTCCAGACCGGACCGCCAGCCTGCTACCGGGCTCCCTGGCGACTACCCGGACCGGACTTTCACCGGCAGGCGACGACGAGCTTCCGATCAGGTCATGATCGCTGGACAACCACCTCCATGATCTCTGGGCACACCGGCTGTAGTACTAAGCATCAATCCACCGCGTAAATAGCGCCTCATAGCCACCCTCTTCGATCGTCGGGCCAGACGGCGACGTGGCGAAAATTTACGATTACTTACTTGGCCTGTCAGTCCACGAGGGGCGCGGCAGGCCAGGCGCGGCGGTTTGCCAGGAGTTCCGGGAACTCTTCTTGTAGTACGCAGAATTCATTACCCCATGGGTCCCGAAGTACCCAGAAGTCAAACCCGCGTTCTTGCTGGTGATCCCATCGAACGGCACCGAGCGCTTCGAGCCGTTCGACTTCAGCTTCTACGTTATCTGTTTCCAGATCAATATGCATTCGCTCTTTCGATATCTTGAGGTCGCCGGTTCTCTGAAGCAGAATCCTGATTTCCGAGTCGGGCAGGCGAATGCGGCGATAGATCTCGCGGCTTGTTTCCGATGTCTCTTCCTCGACACCGTCAAGCGCCGCTATCCAGAACGCGACACCCTGGTCAAGATCAGAAACATCAATAACGAACTGACAGACGCGGCTGTGATGCGTCGCCAACCTTTTCCTTTCGCGATGTGAGCGGACGTGTGGACGAAACGCGCATCTACCGAGTCTCGGTTTCGCTGAGCATCCAGTCCAGATACTCAGGGTTGCCGTCTTCTATCGGGCGGGTAGATATCCCCGGAACGTCGTACGGGTGCTGCGCTTTCACTCGCGCGACAATCTCGGCAACACGTGACCTGCGGGTGTGCAGCGACGCGCGCCCCTCTGTCCGTTCGTAAACCTCACCCTTCCAGCGATATACGGAACGGACGGGGGTGAAGTTATGTGCGCTGGCGCACAGCCCGTCGCTTACCAGTTGCCGCGTAGTCTCGAGCAGCCATTCGGGGTCAGGCGCCGTAATGACGACTTCACATAGCTCGCTCATTATACGTTGATTCCCTCGTGATCCTTATTCAGCCGCTCGATGACTGCTTCGGCGGCTTCGCGCGTCTTTGCCATTGACCCCCACCCTGTCATAATCCGGTCATCGTATCCAAGTCCGACCCACCTCCCAGCCATGTGGAGCCCGTGCGGGTGGAGGGCAAAATACATCGTGCCCTTGGCGCGTACTGACCCCTCATGGGCCGCATACCACCCCATGAGTATTTCGTTATCCCATAGCCGCAGCTCGCCGCTCCAATGATAACCGCCTTCTTCGGTGCTCAGGCCATGCGTGGTGGTGGCTACCTTAATAAGGTCACCCGACTGCTCGCATTCGACTTGCTGAGTGGCAATCTTCTCCGCGCCGTCGCGGAAGGTCTGCCATGAAGCCCACCATTCGCCTGATAGGTCGATCGTATGGGATGGCATTCCCGTTACCTCGCTGACGCTAATTTCGGACGTGATCTGGTGAGGCTCGCCGGCGGAGACGGTATCTGGTTCGGAAGGTGGTTCCGGGGCGCTTCCGGTATAGGGAGAGAACAGGCTCTCGACTGACCAGCCGGAGAACATCGCTTCAAGCATCCGGCAAGCGTCCGGATACGGGTGTCCGTTGACCAGCTCGCCACGCAGCCACCGGTAGTACTGGGCACGTCCAGGCCATCTGCCGACCAGATGGTCATCGACGCCGCGAGCAACGCGGTCCCACTCCCGGCAGAAGCTCTCGTATGTCAGGTGACGGTCCCTGATCAAGGTCTTGAGCGCTGGCTCCTGGGTGTCCACCGCGTCTCACCTCCCGCTGCCGACTATGACCCAGGCTAGCGCAGATGAGACCTAGAAGAGACAGAATGATCTCCAGACGGTGGCGACTGAGACACTCATGGTGTCGAGATGCGCACAAGGGCGCTGGCACGCTGTGTGACATGAGCATGTCAGCTATTCCCGCATCGGATGACAGAGACCTTATGGTCCATGCCGAGGATGATGCATGCCGTGAAATCGCGAAGGAACTGGAACAGCAGCATCCCCGGTGGATCGTGATATTCGGGACCTTCACCAGGGAATTCTTCTGCCTCCCCCGGTTCGCCGCACCTCCGGGATTGAAGGTCGTGGCGATATACCCCAAAGCGGCAGCAGAGCGGATGTCGAGCGTGGAGCGGCTCTGCAGAGTCCGGGAAAGCCTATCTAAATGGAATGCCGAAGAAAGGGCCGGCGAGGCATGATCACTAGTCACAAGACCATTCTCAGCGGATCGCCCGACGATCTTCGGCGGATGGTGGAGAAGCTTTCCCTCGATCAAGAACCTCATGAGTATCAAGCGGGCACGCGATTGCGTGAACTCGCCGTTGCGCTAGCAATGCAAGCCGATTTCAACGTGTCCGTGATCTCGTACGAGGACGGGTCGCAAGAGCTGGAAGTCGGCCTGACAGATCACCCTGGTTGCGACCCGATAGTGATCTGCCGCGACCAGCACGGCGAGCGGTACCAATTGTCATGGGACCTCTGGCTTCCCGTTGAAGACCAGCCTGGTATTGAGCCGGTCGTTAATCTGATCGGCGCTGCGCTGAATGCAACTCGGCCTGTCCTGGCGAGAAAACCAGACGGAGGAGCGGAAACCTGACGGGCCGGGCCTGAAAGGGCGAAGACGATAACTGAATAAAGCCGGGCAGCCCCGCAGCACACTGGAATGGGCCGGGGCTGCCCGGAAGGAAACGCGACGTTTCCCGGAACCGATGGTATCCGGGGGCGCCGCGTTTTTTCGCGCCCCGGACCTTACCGAAAGCTAACGAGCGCTGACGGGAGGTGATGAGCATGGGACGCAAGTTGAACGGGTGCCGCAGCGGGCTTAAGTGCGCGTGTGGTGCGCTGGCCACGGACGGGCCGGGCGTGTGCGAGAAGTGCCGGTTCCGGGCGCGCTGGATGCGCCGCAAGACGCGCCGTGGCTTCGATGCCGGATAACGGCCGGTACCGGCCCGACTGATAAGCGGTGAAAGGAGGTGATGGCTTTGACGGTATCAATTTCGGCAGCGCTGCTGATGGGCGCGGGAGTATTTCTCCTGTGCCGGTATTCGGGGCTGCGGGTATGGCACGCCGCTGTGTGCAGGGGGTGGCGGGGCTGTCAGTCGGCGAGATCGCCCGCCGCATGGGCATCCGCCCGCCGTCGGTGTATGTCTACTTCCCCTCCAAGCACGCGCTCTACGACGCGCTGTTCGCCCGCGGCGCCCAGCTGCTCCTGGAGGCCATGCAGGAGGTCCTGGAGGCCATGCAGGAGGTGACCGCCGCCCTGCCGGCCCGGCCGGCAACGCTGGAGGAGATCCTGCTCCCGGGCGCACGCGCCTTCGTGCGCTGGTCGGTCGAGCATGCCGCCTACTCCCAGCTGCTGTTCTGGCGCCCGGTCCCGGGTTTCACACCCTCGCCACAGGCCTACCAGGCCGCGATCGAGCTGATCGAGCTCGGCCGCGGCCGGCTCAAGGCACTGCAGGACGCCGGGCTGCTACGCGCCGAGGCGCCCATCGAGCAGATCGAGCGCGACTGGACCATCCTGCTGTCCGGCGTCGTCAGCCAGCAGCTTTCCAACGCGCCCCAGCAGGCCTTCGACGAAGGCCACTTCACCGCCGCGATTCCCGGCCTGATAGCCATGTTCGCCGGCCACTACTCCTCGCACACGCTGGCACCGGAAACAAGCCGCCAGGGGCGGCACTGACAGGTTCTGGCACGACCAAAGGAGTCACGATGCGCAGTGCACGCCACGGAGAGGTCCGGGCGCACATCGACGCGCCACCACAGAAGGTATGGGCACTGCTGGCAAACCTCGACCAGATGAGCCAGTGGAGTCCCGAATGCTACCGCGTCCAATGGCTCGACGGGGCCAGCTCCCCCGCCACGCCCGGTGCCCGCTTCAAAGGCTGGAACCGATTCGGCTGGATGCGGTGGACCATGACCTGCCAGGTCAAAGCTGCCGAGCCCGGCCGTGAGCTCGCCTTCTCCACCATCCAGAAAGACCGGGAACTGGTCCGCTGGCGCTACCTCCTGGAGCCCGCCAACGGCGGCACCGACCTTATCGAGTCATTCCAGGTCATCTGGCTGCCCTTCACCGCACGGCTAGGTGAGGACGTGCTCATGCGCGACCGCGACCGGCGCCGCGAGGAAGCGATGCGCACGACCCTGAACCGGATCAAAGACGTCGCCGAAGGTGCCCGCACCGCGGTCGGCTATCCACGAACCACATCAACGCCGCCGTCATATTAAGGCCTGCAAACGTTGGCGTGCTGAGGCCGGGAATGGCGGGCTTTAGGGTCGGCATCGTCAGGGATCGATCACGGGCTGCGCGGCCGCTTCGGCGCACCGCGAGTCTGCCGGGTCCCGGGTCGGCCTGGCGCAGGTGGCCTGGGCACGCTGCCCTCGAAAGGGCCGGGTCGGCCGGGTGCCGGCTGCCGCCGCCGCAGCTGGCCCGGACTCACCCCGAACCGCCATAGACACCAGACCCTGGCCTTTCAACCTCTGTAGCGGCCAGATTTGGGGCCCGCGTAGAGGATGAAGGTGTCATCGATCCCTTCTTCGGGTGTGCCGGTCTTGGGCCCGAAGGAGGCGGGTAGCTCGGACTCGGTGTACTGGCCGTTGCTGGCCAGGTAGATCCCGATGGCCCAATGGTCGGCTGATCCCTGGTAGCGCAGGCGCAGGATCGGCGTGGGCTCGCGGTAGCCGGGCAGCAGGGCAGCGACGTAGCAGAACTGTCCGCGGTGGTGCACGATGGGCTCGCCGAGGCGGGGCCAGCCGCGCGTGACGTGGGCGATGATCCGCTGGGTGACGGCGGTCCGGGTCTGCGGGTCGGGTGTGCCGGGCACGCTGTCCATGATGACTGCGGCCCGCGTAACCGGGGAAACGAGTGCCGCGAAACTGCCGATGAAATGGGTTCCTGCCGATGCTCCTGGATGCCGCGCTACCGGTTCCCGCCTCACTGGCGAGCCTGCTTGCCTGGTTCGTGCCGCTGTTCACTGCGCCGTCGTTCCGCACGTTCACCATGCTGGCCTGCGGGTTCCTCGCGCAGAACGGGAAGCGGACGGTGTGTGGGATGCTGGCCGGGGCGGGCCTGGCCTGCGTATGGCCGCATGACCGGGCGCACCGGTTCTTCTGCCGCGCCCGCTGGGACCCCGATGAGCTGGGCCTGGCGGTCGCCCGGCTGGTGGTGGCGCTGCTGGTGCCCGCCGGGCAGCCGGTCACCGTGGCGATCGATGACACCTTGTTCCGGCGGCGGGGCAAGAAGGTCTGGGCCGCATCGTGGTTTCACGACGGGTCCGCGCCGGGACCCGCCAAAACGGGATACGGCAACAACTGGGTGATCGCCGCGGTCGTGGTGAAGCTGCCGGTGGTCCGCCGGCCGGCCGCGATCCCGGTGCTGGCCAAGCTGGTCATCAAGGACACAAGCTCCGCATCGAGGCTGTGGCTGGCCCGCCGGATGACCGGGCTGCTGGCCGGTGCCCTGCCCGGCCGGGACATCCACGTGGTCGCCGATTCCGCCTACGCCGGGAGCGAGCTGAAGAAGCTGCCGCCCCAGGTGACCTGGACCACCCGGCTGCGCAAGGACGCCGCCTTGCACGGGCTGCCGCCGCAGCGCACCGGCCGCCGCGGCCGGCCCCGGCAGAAGGGAGACCGGCTGCCCGCCCTGGCCACGCTCGCCGCCACGACGGCGTTCACCCAGGTCACCGTCACCCGTTACGGCAAGACCGCCGCCATCAGCGCCGCCGCCGTCACCTGCCTGTGGCCCTCGGTCTTCGGCACCAGGGCCGTCACCGTCGTGCTGATCCGCGACCGGTCAGCGGCCGGCTATGACCTGGCCCTGGTCACCACCGATACCGCTGCCACCGCCGTGCAGGTGATCGAGCGATACGCCACCAGGTGGTCGATCGAGGTCGCGATCGAAGACGCCCGGCAGGTCTTCGGCGCCGGGCAGGCCCGCAACCGCACCGCCCGCGCCGTCGAGCGGACCGTCCCGTTCCAGCTCGCCTGCCAGGCCATCACCGCCTGCTGGTACGCCACCGTCGGCCACGACCCCGCCGACGTGGCAGATCACCGGGCCCGCGCCCCCTGGTACGCCAGCAAGGCCCAGCCTTCAACCGCCGACATGGCCGCCAAGCTCCGCCGTGTCATCATCGCCGCCAGATTTAAGGCATCTCGCCCTGACCGGCCGACCCCCAAAGAAATCAGCGTCTTCCGCGACTGCGACCTGTGCGGCCGGTTCGGCGGCGAGGAATTCGCCCTGCTGCTCCCCCGCACCACAGCCGCCCAGGCCCTCGAGATCACCGAGCGGATCCGCCAGGGGATCTCCCAGCTCGCCATCCCCCGGGACGGCACCGCGGCAATACGGGTCACCATCTCTATCGGCATCGCCGTCCCCAGCCAGGCCCGCCGCACCCTCGATGACCTCCTCGCCGCCGCCGACCACGCCCTCTACCAGGCCAAGCGCAGCGGCCGCGACCGAGTCGTCATGTACGCAGACACCCAGGTTCCGCAGGCCAGCCGACCACTACCGCTGGCGCGCACCAACCCCCTGCTGGGTTAACTGGTCAGGCCGCGCCAACGGGCCGACCTTCGCTGGAAGCCGGGAGTCCAGGGGCTGGCCTGGCCGGTTGCTCGTAGTACGGGCGGACCTGACGCCGATGGCGTACCCTGGCTGATTTCGCGAACTCGTTCCGGCCCCATCCGCAACGGCCAATCTGCCCCGGGTGCGATCATCAGCCATCAGGCGATCACCTGCGCCGATCCTGACTCCGATCACGTTCCTGTAGTCTGCGTCTTTGACATGGCGCATGTCGCTCCGCGGTAGTCGGCCCTGGCTGCGTCCGGTCGTTCGCAGCGACATGACAACTCACTTCCGGCTTGACGGGAGTACCCTGCAGCGTCATCGCGGCCAGGAACTCAAGTATCCGCTGGTGCTTGCGGCATGCCGCAGCAGGATGCGGCTTCTCCGCCGGCAGTCTTGAATGGCTGTCCACGTGGTATCGCATTCCGCTGGTCCGGCGGAATGACCGGGCGGAGCGTTCCGCGCCCCGGCCCGCCTCGCGAGAAGCCGGATTGCGGGCGATTGGCGCACCGGGAGGGCCGGAATGCGGAATGGGCGCAGATTCCGGATTCCAGCCCCTCCGATCCGCGGCTTCCGTGGTTCCGGTCTGCTAAGGCGGCACGTCATACAAGACGTGCGGCCGGGAAGCTGTGTTGAGCGTCACGACAATGTCAGTAGGAACGTCACGAAATGTCAGTGCCCGGTCTCGGTGACGGCCTTCCGGTCCCGCTCGTCAGCCAGGGCACCCATGGCTATGCTCCGTCCGTCTCGGCGACCCGGAGATGCAGCTTCCGGTAGATGAACCGGAAGGCTTGAGGGGCAACTGAACCGTAGTTGGCGATAGCGAGCCTTCGGACGCGGAGATACCGCCAGCCAGCGTTCGCTCGCTCCTCGACCGGCCACAGGCCGGGATCTTGTAACGGTTTGATCGCTTTGGGTTAATTACTGGCTAGTCCTCCTTTGCGGGCCATGCCGGCCGCGACGGGGGGGAATATCCGGATGTTCATCGTCCTGACGATGCTCACGGTTCGGCGGGGCCATCGCTGGCGGGGACTTCCCCGGCGGGGACATCGGGGGCATGCCCGTTTACCGCTTGTCCGGGCGGGGCGGCAGCCTGCGGAGAGCCGGATCGGTGCCCGAACAGGTGCCACCTGCCACGCCGGCCGGCCGGGCCGCTACCCAGCGTGCTGGCGGTGTAGGCGCGGGCGGTCTCGCGCTGGCCGAGCAGGTCGTCGCGGTCCTGGCTGACGGCGGCGGTCTCGCGGCGGGACTGGCGGAGTCCGCGGCGGGCCTCGCGGCCGCGGCGGGAGGTGCGGCGCGCGCCGGCCAGCAGCAGACTCAGCCCGAACAGGCCGAGTGCCCCGACCACGATGCCGTACAGGAACAGCGTGCCGGTGGAGCCGGTCACGTGGTAGCCGAACACCGCGAACTGGTGGGTGAGCGCATGCCCGCCGCCGCTATTCGACAGAACGCCGGCCACGCCGGCGACCACCGCCGCGACCAGGATGACGAGCCCGATAATGATGATCATGACGTACTCCGAGAATCTGAGTTACTGACTTAGCTGGCAGGCCGTGGCGCCCGCCGCCGCACCGGTCCCGGGCGGGCCGGAACCGGCGCGGCCCGGCAACGGCACGTCCGTGCCGTTGGCCGGAGCACCCTGCTGGCGGTGCTCAGCGGTGCGCGAACCGGCGGGAACCGCCGGACCGGGCGCTGATCAGGTGGAAGACGAGCAGCAGGACGGCGGCGCCGCCGATGGCGGTGAGCCAGGTGGACAGGTTGAAGAACCCGTGCAGGGTGTGGACGTGGAACAGGCGGGTAGCGGCCCAGCCGCCGCCCAGCGCACCGGCGATGCCGATCACGCAGGTCAAGATGAGACCCTGTGATCTTCTGCCGGGGATCAGCATATTGGCGAGCAGGCCTGCGCCCAGCCCGAGAACGATCCATGCGATGATGCCCATGACCGACTCCTTCAGTCAGTGACCAGGTGACGTACGCGGTGGTCGGTCATGCTGGGGAGATCGCGGTGGGGAGAAGAGGTTCTCCCCGGGGGTTCTCACCGTCCTTCGGACGTGGCGTCTTGCCGGCACCGGGCCGTGTACGAGCAAAAAGCTCCGGTCCTGCCGCTGCATCCGCAGATATCGTGCGGGTGCAGCTGCCGGGGTCCGGAGCAACACCTTTATATTACGCTCCCCTGGACTCTCGCGCATACGGGCATTCCGCAGTCAGCAGCAGGCCTTTCGAGCGTGCGGAGGCAGGACACGGGCTCAGCCCCCAAGGGCTGACGCCGCTCCCTGGGTTTTCTCAGCGGTTTGCCGGCCGGGTTCGTCTTACCGATGTGTCATTCTCGTGAGGGTCCCGAGGCCCCTCCCTCCGGAGCAGCTGGTCCCGTGGCGCGGAAAACCGCTTCGAGGTCCGGGGTCGAACAAGACCCGGCCTCCTCCGGCGAGGATCGCCTGGGCGGGGGGATTACCGGCTCCGGGGCAAGCGCGGGTAGCGGTCCACGAAGACGAAGACGGCGGCCCCGATCGCGAGACCGAGCACGGCGACCAGCCACAGCGGGACGGCCTTGCCGAGGATGCCGCCGACCACGAAGGCGGCGAACAAGGCGACCGCGATCGCGTGGGGAGTCATGGCCACCGGCCGCCGCTCACCCGGCGCGGCGGGCTTCTGATCCGGCGCGGCGGGCTTCTGATCCGGCGCGGCAGGCTTCTGATCCGGCGCGGGGTTCGTCACCACAATCGGCACCTCCTGCCACAGTGCTAGCCGTCTCACCTGGCACTGTCCAGCCAACCACAGACACGCCGGGCCGGAAATAGCCGGCCACCGAAAACGCCATCAGCCAGACCGATCAGCCAGCCTCAGCGCCCCGGCTGATCTCCTCGTCCAACCCGGGGTTGCCGGCTGGCGTGGCCAGGCCGGTGCGATGGGCATGCATGAGCGATGGGCATTCATGATGAGCCGTAGGCCGGGTCGCCGCCGGGAGGGCAGCCCGGCGCGCCGCAACTGGCGCCGCGATGAAATCACCAGCTGACCGGGCGATTTCCCGCAGGCGCCGGTCTTCTCCCCTAGCCGCTTCGCGTGGCCGGGCTTCATCCCGCCGAACTGGGCCCCCCCGGCGGCGGGCCGCGCCTCCTGCGGCTGGAGTCTGAGGTCAGGAGGGATCCGGATCCCTGTCAGATCCTCCTCCGGCGTGCCCGGCCGGGGCGTGCACCCCCCGGCTCCCGGCCGGGCAATGTCACGCCTGATGCAGCAGGGAGCCGGGCGTGCCCACCATCGCCGACCGGGTGCCCAGGCAGCCGTCCGGCTTTTCCGGCCGCCGCATGGCCTGCGGGCTGGCCATACGCGTGATGACTGATGATCACCCGGGATGCCGGGCCGGCCCGGCGGAGCTGAGGTCACGGGGCTGCGGCATCGCGCCGGGCGGCACTGCGGCGGCGCATACTGTCTAGCAGAGGCGAGTCCGTTGAAGAACATCCACCGGCGGGGCGGGACCGCCGGAACCTCGCTGGACGCTGCTGCGCTGTCGATGGCGCGGGGCGCATCCGGTGTGTGGCTGCGCGCGGTGTGCCGGCTCGGCCTGCTGTGCCGCGGCACGGTCTACCTGCTGGTCGGCTACCTTGCGCTGCGCCTCGCGGTAGAGGCGCACGGGCGCGCCGGCGCGCCCGCGAGCAGCGCCGGGGCGGTGCAGGCGGCCGGTGCCTGGGGCCGTGTCCCGCTGGTCTTGCTCGTCGCCGGGCTCGGCGCGTACGCGCTCACCCAGCTCATCGAGGCCGTGTTCCGCCCGGCTCACGCGACCGGCACGATGGGCGCCTGGCGGCAGCGCGCGGTGTCCTCCTGGGGATGCCTGCTGTATGCGGCGTTCTGCGTGAGCACCGCCCGGCTCGCGGTGCAGGCTCAGCCGGCCCAGACGGCGCAGTCCGAGCAGCGGCAGGACACCGGCGTTACCGCAGAGCTGCTGCGCACCGGCTGGGGCCACGCGGTCCTGATCCTGGCGGGGGTCCTCGCCGTGGCCGCCGGGGTGGAGACGGGCCGCCGGTCAGTCCGGCTCGACTTCCGGGAGCGGTTCACCACAGAGCGCATGCCCCGGGCGCTGGCCATCCTCACCAGGCCGCTCGGCGCGGTGGGCTGCGTCGCGCGCGCCGTCGTGTTCGTGCTGGTCGGCGTCTTCCTGCTGAAGGCCGCGGTGCTGTCCAGCGCGAAACAGGCCAAGGGGCTGGACGCGGTCTTCCGCTCGGTGGCCGGCAACGCCTACGGCCCCTGGCTGCTGGCCGGGCTCGCGTCCGGCCTTTTGTGCTACGGCCTGTACTGCCTGCTCGAAGCCCGCTATCGCGACCTGACACCAGGCCGCTGAGACGCCGCGGATCCGTGCCAGCGCTGACGCCTCCGGGCAACCAGGATTCCTGTCGTGCCAGCCCTGGAAACACTGAAGATTACTGATCGCGGTCAGCGATCAGATCCCTGAGAAGATCCTCGTTCCCGGACGGACGGGCCGCGTCCCGCCGGGGCGCATCACGCCGCGCTCGTGCCACCGGCCGGCGGCTGGGTATCGCGGAGCGCGAGCGCGGCTTGGACGAGCGCCGCGTGGGTGAGAGCTTGCGGGTAGTTGCCCAGGTGCGCGTGGGTGGACGGGTCCATCTCCTCGCCGTAGAGCCCGGCCGGGCTGGCCAGCGCCAGCAGCTGCTCGAACAGTTCCGCGGCTTCGCGGCCGCGGCCGATGGTGGCGAGTGCCTGGACGAGCCAGAACGAGCACGGCAGAAAGGCGCCTTCGCCGCCGGGCAGGCCGTCGGTGCCCGGCGGGTAACGGTAAAGGAGTGGCCCGCCAGCGCTGAGTTCGCGGCGGATGGCCTGGATGGTGCCGCGCACCCGCGGTGAGCCAGGCGGCTCGATGCCGAGCAGCGGCACGGTCAGCAAGGCGGCGTCGACGTCGTGAGATCCGTATGTGCGGGTGTAGGTGCACCTGGACGCGTCGAAGCCCTTGATGGTCACCTCGGCCGCGAGCGCGTCGCGTTGCTGCTGCCACGCCTGCCTCTGCCGGCGGGGTGTGCGGTGGTGCTCGGCGATGCGCACGGCGCGGTCGAGGGCGAGCCAGGCCATGAGCTTGGAGTGGACGTGATGGGCGCCATCGCCGCGGATCTCCCAGATGCCGGCATCGGGCTCGCGCCACCGCCGGGCGACCTCGCCAGCGAAGCCGCGCATCGCGCGCCATGTCTCGGAGTAGAGCCGGTGCCCGGCGCTGGTGAGGAGCCACGCTGCGTCGAGCGTCCAGCCGTAGCCGTCGAGCTGGTGCTGCCGCGCCGCCCCGTTGCCGAGGCGCACGGGCCGGCTGCCGGCGTACCCGGGCCACCCTGCGAACTCGCGTTCGGCCGGGGAATGCCGGCCGTCGAGGGTGAGCAGGACCGGCAGGCGGGGCCGGTCCAGCCGGCTGGCATGCAGCAGCCAGGCCAGGAACAAGCGGGCTTCGTCGGTCTTGCCGACGCCCAGGAAAGCACCGATGCCGATGCTGGCATCGCGTGGCCATGCGTAACGGTAGTCCCAGTTGCGGATGCCGCCCGGATCTTCGGGCAGCGATGTGGTGGGGGCCGCGACTGGCGCGCCCGATGGCGAGTAGGTGAGCAGCCGCAGGGTGAGCAGGCTTCGCACGACCGCCGCTCGCCGCGGGAGTCGTAGCGGATCCCGCCCGCCCATTCCTGCCATCGTCTCCCGTCCTGCTCGAGCACGCTCCATGCCGCGGCCGGCTCGATGATCACGAGCGGCTCGCGGTGGGCGGCGGTGAGCACGAGCGTTACGGGACGGCCGGGTTCGACCCGGATCGTGAGCGGACGGCCGGGCTCGACCGGAAGGGCAGGTGTGCTGTGCAGCGCGAGAGCGAGCGACCCCCAGGAGCAGATGAGCACGTCGCCGCGCCGCGCCGCTCTTGGCGGGCGGCGCGCCATCGCCAGGCGAGGGTCGAACTCGACGCTCGCGTCCACCGGTCCGCCATCGGCGGTCAGGCGGCGCACTACGACGGTAGCAGGAAGCAGCCGCTGGCCGGGCTCGGCCACCATGCCGTCGGTGAGCGTCAGGCGCGCGGACGCGCTCTCCCACACCGTTTCGAGCGTGGCGGTGTCGGGCAGGTAACGCCGCTGAGCCGCTGATGCGGCCGCGGCCGGCCCGGCGCGGAAGTGCCCCCCGCCGGGGCCGCCGACGAGCCGGCCGAAGACGGGCGGGCTGTCAAACCGGGGCAGGCACAGCCAGTCGATGGCCCCGTCTGAGGATACGAGGGCAGCGGTGCGGGTATCGCCGATGAGGGCGTAGTCGCCGATCGGGCGTACGCGCATTTCCTAGCCCGCCGTCAGCAGCAGGCCCAGGGCGATCCCGTAGGCCACGTGCGCGGCAATCGCCACGGCGGGGGTCTGGGCGCCGTAGTTCAGTCCCAGCAGCCCGGGCGGCTCCAGCGTGGCAACCGACGCCGGGCCGGCCCGGCTGGTGGCCATGCGCGGGTGTACTCCGCCCAGCAGCGGCACCAAGATCGTCAGCGCGACCCCCGCATGCGCGAGCCCCAGCAGGCCGCCCAGCCACCAGGTCGCCTGTCCCAGCAGTGCGAAAGCGGCGGCGTAGCCGAGCGCAAACGCCTCCCCGACGCCGAGATGGATGACGAAGCCGGCCACCCGGGCGCGATCGGGGTCTTCGGTCACGATGGTGCCGAGGATCAGGGGGAGGTCCATCCGGGTGAGGCCAGCCAGCTGTGCGGCCATCATGATGACAGTAAGGATGGCCGTGGCGACAAGGCCGAATAGCGCCCAGCCGGCCCAGTCCACCGGCGTCAGCCTTGCGCCAGCTGGCCGGTCTTCGCTTTCAGCGCCCCGAGTACGGGGGCGAACGAATCATGGAAGCTCGCCACGCCTTGCTCCTCAAGGGTGCGGCCGACATCGTCCATGTCGATGCCCAGCCCGGCCAGCTGCTCCATCGCCTCGGCAGCATCCGCGACGCCGGTGTCGATGGTGCGCTTCACCCGGCCGTGGTCCTCGAAGGCGGCGATGGCCGCCTCGGGCAGCGTGTTGACGGTGTCGGGGCCGATCAGGTTGTCAACATAGACGGTGTCGGGGTAGGCGGCGTTCTTGGCCGAGGTGGACGCCCACAACGGCCGTTGCGGGCGGGCGCCGGCCGCCGCCAGCGCATCCCAGGGCTGGCCGGCGAAGCGGCTGCGGAACAGCCGGTAGGCGAGCTTGGCCTGAGCCACCGCCGCCCGGCCGCGCAGCAACCGTGCTTCCCCGGTGCCAAGGACGCCAAGACGGCGGTCGACCTCGGTGTCGACCCGGCTGACGAAGAAGGACGCGACACTGTGCACCCGTGACACGTCGCCGCCAGAAGCAGCCAGCGCCTGCAGACCGGCCAGGTAGGCGTCCATCACCTGGCCGTAGCGTGCGAGGGAGAAGATCAGGGTGATGTTGATGCTGCGGCCCTCGGCGATCATGGCCTGAATGGCCGGCACGCCCGCGGACGTGGCGGGGATCTTAACGAGCAGGTTCGGCTCGGCGATCCGCTCGTGCAGCGCGCGGGCGGCAGCCACGGTGGCCGCGGTGTCATGGGCGATCTCGGGCGCCACCTCGATGGACGCGAAGCCGTCGCAGCCCCCGCTCTCGTCATAGGTGGGCCGCAGCAGGCCGAGCGCGCCGCCGATGTCGTCGATAACGAGGTCCCAGTAGGCGTCGGCGATGCTGCGGCCGGCGGCGATGAGGGCCGAGAACTGCCTGTCGTAGGTTGCCGACCCCTCGATCGCCCTGGCGAAGATGGCGGGATTGGCGGTGACGCCCCGCACGCCATCGGCGATGTACCGCGCGAGTGTCCCGTCGCGCAGATAGGCGCGGCTGAGGTTGTCCAGCCACGGGCTCTGGCCGCACTCGGTGAACAGCCGGGTCAGCTTGGTCATCTGGCCCCCCCTTCGGGGAGTTCCGGTGTCCGGCGGGCACCTCATGGGATCGTCGAGCCTGCCGCCAGGCGCACGCAGCATCTTCCTGGCGCCGGGCCGGTCCGCGCGGTGAGGCAGAGCTGGCCTAGGCGGGCGAGAAGACCCTCCATGATCGCCAGGTTCATGCCGCAGACAACAGCGGTGTATTCCTGCGCCAGGGCGCGGAACGGGCAGTTGCCCAGGATCAGCCCGGCTGGATCATGACGGGTCTCATAGCCTTCCTCGTCAAGAACCCCGCGGATAGCCGTCAGCAGCGCCGCGCGAGATGCGCGCGTGCCGGCCCGCCGGCGCACCTCATCACCCAGCCAGTGCCCCCGGTCCCGGGCCGCGGTGCTGAGCGCCTCCGCTACCGGCAGGCCCTCGCGTCCGGCCCCGGTGATGGCGCGCGCCATGAGCTGCCCGGCAAGTTCGTAACGCCGGTCCGGCAGCATGACCGCCAGCTCTCCCGGGGCGCGGCGGTACAGCTTGGCCGGACGCCCCGCCCCTGGCCCCTGGCGCCCCGGGCGCCGCCGGTACTCGGCCTCCAGCAGGCCGTCGCCGACGAGCTTATCGAGATGGAACTTGGCCCGGTGCCGTGGCACGCCCACGCCCGTCGCGGCCTCGTCCCTGCTCACCGCGGACGCCTGCGCCTGCACGTAAAGGTAGAGGGCGCGCCTGGTCGGCTCGGCCAGGCTCGCGACGACGGACACGTCGGCGTCGAACCGGGCACGGTTCACCGGCGATCGCCGTCCAGGGCTGGCCGGGACACGCGGATCCGCATCGGGACGCCTTTCTAACGGACAGACCTGTTACCGCATTTGGGGCAATGTCTATCGTCCACTTTAGCGTCCTTTAGACGAAAACGGGTAGCAATGGCCGCATCAGTCGCCGCCCGGCACACTCGAGGAGATGGCCAGGCGGCCGCCACGACCTGCCCCGCACCGCGCCCAAGGCGCTGGATGAGAACGCCCAGATCCGGTGGGCAGCGGGCGATCGAGGACTGGCCGCCGCCGACCTCGACCCCCTCCGCCGTCCTAACCAGCCCTCCTGTCCTACCGCAGGACAGAGTAGATCTTCACTGAGCTGACCCGGCCCCTGGCCCACCCCGACATCACCGACCCCGACCTGCTTCGCCGCGGCCGAGCCGCGGACGCTACACGATCTCCGCCACAGCGCCCTTGCCCACGCACGCGTGACGCTGCGCCGCCATCACACGGCCGCCGAGAACCTTCATTCCGAACGCCAGGCTCCTGCCGGGCCTCGGGCCCTGCCGCTCGCTGGCCTCGGGATGCCGGCGCCTCGCTCGGGCCGCCTGGCTGACGCGGCGGCCCGGGCGCCGGCAGACGGGATGCTACGGGTGCAGCGACGCGGTGGCGTGCGCCATCTGCAGGTCGAACAGGGCACCGCGGTCGATGAGCTGGGGCGGGACGTGCCCGGCCAGTTCGAGGGTGATCGCGCCGTGCAGCTGCGCATAGCCGGTCATGCATGCCGCGAGGGCACCGTCGGGCAGGTCGCTAATGCCGCCGATCGCGTCGCGCCAGGCGGCGAACTGTTCGCGCAGCGGCGCCGGCGTAGCCGCCTCGATCCGTTCGGTGTCGACGTCACCGTTGGCGACCGCGTCGCGCATTGTCGCGAAGAGCACGGCGACGACGTCCGACAGCGCCTGCTGGGCCTGCTGGTTCCGTGCCTGGCCGCGGCGCCGGTGTGGCCGCAGATCAGCAGGTACTCCGACGGGTGCTGCAGGGCCCAGATCCGGTGAGCACGGTACACGGCGAGGCACCGCTCCCCAGGCGAGAGCACACTTGCCTGGTCATAGCTCGATCGCAGGGCGTCGGCCAGCGAGCTGAACCCGTCAACGATCAGGGCATCTAGCAGCGCCCGCCGGCTCGGAAAGTAGTAGTGCACCGCGGACGCCGTCATGCCCAGGTCCCCGGCCGATCGCGCGCAGGGAGATCCCGGCCGGCCCGCCGACAGCGAGCTGGCGGCGGGCTGTGGCCTTGATATCGCCGGTCGTCTCCTGCTTGCGGCGGTCACGCCGACTCAGAGGCGGCTGCGGGGAATCCGGCTTGGCCACCACTGCAGCATGCCGCGGTGTTTTGAGCACCGTCAAGTTTTGCCCGCTTGCCACGGCGGCTTCGATGCTGCCAGACGTCCAGGCAGACAGGCAGCCGTGCTGTGCTCCCATCCGGCGTCTGGCTCTGGACCCCGGCCTTTCCCGCTTCGCAACTGCGCGCCTGTCCTGCCGGAGTCCGTCAGCCAGCGCATCGCCGGGGAGACCGTCATGTTCTGCGAACTGGTGCCTGCTTACCGTCGCCCACGCCCCGGCCTGCCGGCCTGGCACTGCCGCAGTGTTCGCACGATGCTGGCTCGCGGGGCTTGGTCATGTGCATGAGAGCCACAGCCGGCGCCGATGTTCACCGCCGGCGCTGGTGGGTCCTGGCGGTCCTGTGCCTGAGCGTCCTGCTGGTGGTGGTGGACAACACGATCGTCAACGTCGCGCTGCCGACGATGAGCCGGCAGCTGGCGGCTTCCACGCAGGACCTGCAGTGGATCGTCGACGCCTACACCCTGGTCTTCGCGGGATTGCTGCTCGTCGGCGGCAACCTCGGGGACCGGATGGGCAGGCGCCGGATCCTGCAGGCCGGGCTGGTGCTGTTCGCGCTCACCTCGGCCGGCGCCGCGCTGTCCCGGACCACCAGCGAACTGATCGCGGGCCGGGCCGCGATGGGCGCCGCCGCGGCGCTGATCTACCCGGCCACTCTCGCGCTGCTGACCAGCACCTTCACCGATAGCCGAGAGCGCGCCACCGCCATCGGCATCTGGTCCGCCGTCTCAGGCCTGGCCGTGGCCATCGGGCCGGTGGCCGGCGGGCTGCTGCTGCGGCATTTCTCCTGGAGCTCGGTGTTCTACGTCAACGTGCCCGTCGTGGTCGTCGCCCTGGCCGCGGGCGCCTGGCTGCTGCCGGAGTCGCGGGACAGCCGGGCGGGCCGCTTCGACCCGTTCGGCGCCGTACTGTCGGTCGCGGGCACCGCGCTGCTGGTCTGGACGGTGATCGAGGCGCCACGGCACGGCT
>Ga0070697_100001059_pt1 | contig 20805 bp, 17 predicted proteins | sample KBSK1501metaG_FD_65475 | JGI IMG/M metagenome (GOLD analysis project Ga0070697, IMG submission 65475) | Corn, switchgrass and miscanthus rhizosphere microbial communities from Kellogg Biological Station, Michigan, USA - KBS K1-50-1 metaG | ecosystem: Host-associated > Plants > Roots >... | reverse complement strand
GCTTCGTTCCGCTTCAAGATGGTGGGCGGCGTCTTGATCGGCCTACTCGTACTCGTCGCCGCCCTGGCGCTGCTCGGGAGGCCGCACGAGACGCCGCGGCCGGCCGCGGAGTCACGCGCGCCCGACGGCGCGGAGGTCGTGGCCGGGCCGGCCGGTGACGCGCCGGCGGCGGCCGGGCGCGTCTCACGCTCGAAGGGCCAGAGCGACTGGGCGTTCTTCTTCCGGGCCGGCGACACCCTCAGCCGGATGACCGACGGCGCGGTCCTGGGCGTGGTGGTGCGGCTCGAGCGGTCCCACTCGTTCCCCGACGGCTCCGCCGGCCCCGCCTACGCGGTAAGATCCGCCGACCAGCGCGAGGCCGTCTTCGATGCCGACGAGCTGGAGCGGAGCGCGCGAATCGAGGCCATCCGCGATCTCGGGCGGCCCGCCGCCAAGCCGTCGCGCTGAGGAGTGGCCAGCCTCGACCCGAGGGGTTAGATGGAAGAGGGATCCAGCTTCCTCGACACGGTCTTCCTGATCGCGGGCCTCGTGATGATCCTGCTCACCATCTTCAGCGTGTCCAGGCGGCGCTCCGGAAGCCGGCGACCGGTGGAAGGCCAGCGCATGGCCACGTTCGGGATCCTGATCTGGCTGGCCCTCGTCGGGGTGGCGCTCTACCTGATCTTCAGCTGAAGCCTCTCTCGCCTCACGGCGCGACCGCCTGCTTCCAGGACACCGCGGTCTGCGCGTTGGCCGGCTGCGGCGTGGTGCACGCGGCCCCGCGCGCTCCCACGCTCGCGGTGCCGCCCTTCACCGAGCAGACCCCGAAGGGCGTGCCGAACTCCGCGGCGCCCTGGACCACCGTGAGGACGCTCTGGCCGTCCTCGGCCACCTTCAGATCGACCTCGGCGTCGCGCGCCGCCGCGACGGCGGTGGGGGTCTCGATCTCGAGCTGGCGCGCCCCGTCTCCAGCCTTGACCCAGACCTCGCCCTGGCGCACGCGCAGGATGCGCATCGTGCCGGTCGTCTTGTCCCAGCGCGAGAGGAGCCTGAGCGTCGTCTTCTCGTTCAGGGCGACCGGCATGCCGGGCCGGAGCTGGATCAGGGCCTGACCGCCGGCCTCCGTGCGAAGCACGTCGCCCTCGAAGAGCGGGAGCGACCCGCGGCCCTGCAGCCGGTGCTCGATGCCGTCGGTCCGCACGACCACCAGCGTCCCCACCGCGTTCTGGGCGGTGCCCACCGGCACTCCCTGCGCGGCCGCGGGGAGCGCGGCGCCCGGCAGGAGCGACCACGTCCAGACTGCGAGCGCGACGACGAGACCGCCGCGGAGAGGACCGCCCACCGGCCACATGGCGCGATCAGCTCCCGTGGTAGACGACGCGGATCGGCTTGCGTCCGACCGGCACCGTGGCAAGCACGGAGCTGCTGCCGGTGTCGATCACCTTGAGGTCGTTCGACACCTCGTGGACGACGAACAGGCGGGTGCCCTCCCGGTTGCCCGAGATGCCGTTGGGGCGCTGTCCGACGTCGATCTGCTCCAGGATCCTCAGATTCTGCGGATCCGTGCTCACCACCACCACGCGGTTGAGCCCGGCGACCGTGACGTAGGCGTTCGGCCCCTGCAGCCCCTTGAAGCCGAAGGCGATCTGCTGCGGCGCCGGGCCCACGTTGATCGAGGCGATCTTGTCTTGAGTCCCGGGATCGATGACGTAGATATCGGTGCCGCCCGTGTTCGTGCCCCAGATGCGCCCGTCGGGCCCGAGCACCAGGAAGTGCGGGTTCGTGCCCACCGGGATCGCCTTCAGCACGCGGTGCGACGCAGTATCGATCACCTCCACCGTCTTGTCGCCCTGGTTGCTCACGTAGGCGAAGCGACCGTCGCGCGAGAAGGTGAGCCCCGTCGGCCCCTTGCCCACCGCGATGGTGCCGAGGATGCGGAAGGTGGTCGTGTCCACGATGGAGATCGTGTTCTCGCCGATATTGGCCACCCACGCCTGCCGATTGTCATTGGTGAGGGTGACGACGTGAGCCCGATCGCCGGTCGCGATGGAGGCGACCGTCTCGAGCGCGCGCGTGTTGATGGCCGAGAGCCGGCCCGAGGCCAGATTGGTGGCGAAGAGCCACCGGCCGTCGCGCGAGACGGCGAGGTCGTGGGTGGCGTGATTGCGTGAATCCACGGTGCCGACGACCTGGAAGCTGTCGCCGTCCACCACCGTCACCGAGTTCGAGCTCTCGTTGGCGACGAAGACCCGGGACCCCGACACCTCCGGCTCCTTCGACTGCAGCTCCGCGCAGCCGCCCAGCGCCGTGAGCGAGGTGATGGCGAGCGCCGACCGGGTCCAGCGGAATGTTCGGATTCTGCGCATGGGCTCCTCCCTGGCGCCGGCTCGGAATGGCCTGGAAAGCGCCCCCTACCTTGGTCCAGGAACCCGGGCGAGTCAAGGCTATTCCCCGTTTCCGTTCGTTGACACACCGGGCCGATGGGCTTAGTCTATTCCACGCTGAACGCCATGCCTGCCTGGATCAGCCTGGGGAATGCTGGGGAACCGCGATTCCCATGAAGCGGATTGAACGCAGTAAGGGCAGCGTCTCGAGCACCGCCCTCACCCTCGCCGTGCTCCTCCTGGGCGGGTCCGCCTGGGCCCAGACCCCGAAGGCCGAGCGCCCCGTCTACGCGGTCGGGGACAAGTGGGTCCGGAGCGACGGCGCCTACGACCTCATCCGGATCGAGAGCGGCCGCTACGTGTTCGCCGCCGACGGTGGCCGCGAGGTGCACCTCACCCGTGATCTCGGCGTGGCCAAGGTCGTGCGCGCCGGTCAGGTGCTGCTCGAGCTGGATCCGCCCCCCGCGATCGGCTGGCCGCTCGAGGTGGGCCAGTGGGGCGTGAGCTGGCTCACGATGAAGAGCCTCGACGCCCAGTATGGCCAGAGCCTGGCGCGCCTCTCCTGGAGGATCGACGCCTACGAGGACGTGCGCGTACCGGCCGGCGTCTTCAAGGCCTTCCGTATCGTGCAGGTCCTCGAGCCGCGCTTCCTCGCCGCCTCGCCGCAATCGCGGCGGGTGGAGCTCGCCTTCTGGTACGCGCCCGCCGTCCAGCAGCTCGTTCGAGCCGATGGCGGAGACCTGGCCGGCCTCGCCTTCCAGGCCGTCGCGCTCGACAAGCCCGGCGCGGCGCCGCTCGCGGTCAGCCTGACCGAGCCGAAGGATCAGGGCCGCGTCTCCACCGAGCGCGCCACTGTGGTCGGCAAGGTGACCGGCGGCACCGGAGCCCTGCGCGTCACGATCACGCTCAACGGAGCCGAGGTCGTCCGGCGGCAGGAGTCCGCGACGGGCGGGCAGGACCTCGCGCTGAGCGCGCCCGTGAAGCTCGCCCAGGGCAAGAACACCGTGATCGTGACCGCCACCGACGGCGCCGGGATCACGCGACAGGAAGGGCGCGTCCTCTTCTATGACAAGCCCGCTCCCACGGCGGCCGCACCCGCACCCGCCGTACCCGGGCCGGCCCGCCCCGCGCCACCTCCCGCGGTCGTGAACGCGCCGCCGGTCGCCGCCCCGGCCCCGCCCGCCCCGCCGCCGCCCGCCCCGCCGGCCGCGGCTCCCACACCACCCGCCACTCCGCCGGCGGTCGCCGCCCTACCGCCCGAGGTGTCGAAGCCCCCCGTGCCCCCGCTCCGGATCATGATCTCGACTCCGGCGAACCAGGCGCGCGTGGACCAGGAGACCGTGACGTTCGCGGCCGTCGTCCACGGCGGCACCGGCGTGCGCCAGGTCCTCGTCACCGCCAACGGGGTGGAGCTGTGGCGACAGGACAACCGCGCGCAGCAGACGTCGATGGCCGTCAACCTCCCGGTGAAGCTCGTGGAAGGCCAGAACACCCTGGTCGTCACCGCCGCGGAGACCGACGGGACCATGCACCAGGAGATGCGCATTGTTCACCACGAGAAGGTCGTGCCCCTCGCGGTGGACGTGCGGTACCCCGAAGACCGCTCGCGCGTCGTCGACGAGGCGAGTGTGGTGGCGGCGGTGGCGCGGTCGAGCAAGGGGGTCAGCCGCATCACGGTCTCCCTCAACGGCGCCGAGGTGCATCAGCAGTCGGAGCGGAGCCCGCAGAAGTCGATGGCGGTCAGTGCCCCGCTCACGCTGCGCGAAGGCCCCAACGCCATCGTGATCACCGCGCTGGAGTCGGACGGGACGGCCCGACAGGAGGTGCGGACGGTCATCCTGGAGCGGCCGAAGCCGGCCGCTCCCGCCGCGCCCCCCGCCCCACCGCCGCCCCCGCCCTCCACGCAGTGGGCGGTGATCATCGGGGTGGGCGGCTACGAGAGCTCGGCGGTCCCCAAGCTGCGCTATCCGGTTGCGGACGCCGACGCGGTCTACCAGACCCTGATCATCTCCGGCGGGTTCAAGAAGGAGAACATTCTCCTTCTCACCGACAAGACCGAGCGCAAGCCGACCCTGCGCAACATCAAGTGGGCGCTCGGCACCTTCCTGGCGCGCTCGGCGCACAAGGACGACCTGGTCGTGATCTACTTCGCCGGCCACGGCGCCTCCGAGGTGGACCAGCGCGGGATCGAGCGCGACGGCCTATCCAAGTACTTGGTGCCGGTGGACGCCGATCCCGACGATCTCTACTCGACCGCGCTGCCCATGGACGAGATGCAGAACGTCCTCGGGCGTATCGAGGCCGAGCGGGTGACCGTGTTCCTCGACGCATGCTACAGCGGGGCCGCGGGCGGCCGCACCTTCGCCTCGACCAAGACGCGCAACGTCAACGTGGACGACATCTTCCTCGATCGCCTCGCCCGCTCCAAGGGCCGCGCCATCGTGACCGCCTCCCGGCCCTCCGAGCTGTCCATCGAGCTGCCCGAGCTGGGCCACGGGGTGTTCACCTACTACCTGGTGCGCGGGCTGCAGGGCTACGCCGATAGCAACCGGGACGGCATCGTCTCCCTGCAGGAGCTCTACGAGTACCTGGCCCAGGAGGTCAGCCGGAAGTCGCGCGCGGTGGGAGGGAACCAGCATCCCATGATGAAGGGCGAGCTGGAAGGGATCCTGCCACTCACCAAGACCGGAAAGCGCAACTAGGCTGATGCGGCGTCTGCTCGCGGCGCTGGCCCTCCTCGCGGGCGCCGCCGTAGCCGCGGCCCAGCCGGCCGCCGACGGCCAGAACTGGGAAACTCCCATGTCGGCGGGCGACCGCGCCCTCCAACAGGGCCGCTATGCGGAGGCGGAGCGCTTCTTCGCCGCCGCTCTCGAGCGGGCCGAGCGCCTCGGCGCCCAGGACCCACGCGTCGCCTTGAGCCTGGGCCTGCTCGCCGCCGCCCATCAGGCCGAGGGTCACTACCCGCCGGCCGAGCCCTTGCTCCGGCGCGCGCTCGGCATCGCCGAAGGCGCGCTCGGTCCAGACCACCCCGAGGTGGCCGCGACGCTGACCGCGCTCGGCAGCCTGGGCTCGGCGCAGGGTCGGTACGCGCAGGCCGAGCCGCTCCTGCGCCGCGCTCTCGCCATCGACGAGCGGGTGCTGGGACCGGAGCATCCCGAGGTCGCGCGAACCCTGGACGTGCTGGCCTCGCTCGAGCGACGGCAAGGGCGCTACGGCGAGGCCGAGCTGCGGAGCCGGCGGGCGCTGGCCATCCGCGAGAAGACCCTCGGCCCGGAGCACGTGGAGGTGGCGACGAGTCTCGCGGCGCTGGCCGCCCTCTACCGGATCCAGAGCCGCTTTGTCGAGACGGAGCAGCTCGCGCAGCGCGCGCTCGCGATCCGCGAGAAGACCCTCGGGGCCGAGCATCCCGACGTGATCTCCCCACTCCTGACGCTCGGTGAGGTGTATGCCGAGCAAGGCCGCTTCGCCGAGGCCGAGCCGCTCGCCCGCCGCGCCCTCACCGTGGCCGAGAAGGTGCTGGGCCCGGAGCATCCCGAGGTCGCTTCCGCCGTCGATCCCCTGGCCGGGCTCGCGCGCATCCGCGGGCGCTACACAGAGGCCGAGACGCTGGCCCGGCGCGCGCTCGCGATCCGCGAGAAGGCGCTCGGGCCCGAGCATCCCGACGTGGCCGCGGTCCTGGCTGGCCTGGCCGAGCTCTCCGTGCTCCGGCAGAACGGGGCGCAGGCCGAGACGCTGGCCCGGCGCGCGCTCGCCATTCAGGAGAAGGCGCTGGGGCCCGAGCATCCCGACGTGGCCCGCAGCCTCCGCGCCCTCGCTGAAGCTCAGCGGCTCCAGGCCCGGTTCCCGGAAGCGGAGCCCTCCTACCAACGCGCGCTCGCCATCGACGAGAAGCGGCTCGGCCCCGAGTCGCCCGGCGTCGCGCTCGATCTCGGCGGCCTCGGCACGCTCTATCGGCTCCAGGGTCGCTTCGCCCAGGCCGAGCCGCTCTACCGGCGCGCCCAGGCCATCAGCGAGAAGATGCTCGGGCCGGAGCACCCACAGGTCGCGGCAACCATCGTCGACCTGGCCATGCTCTACCGACTGCAGAGCCGCTTCGCCCAGGCCGAGCCGCTCTACCAGTGGGCGCTCACGCTGCAGCGCAAGTCGCTCGGCCCGGATCACCCCGAGGTGGCCGAGAGCCTGGAGGAGTACGCCACCCTCCTCAAGCAGACCAATCGTGAGGCGGAGGCCGCGGCGATCGAGGCGCAGGCCCGGGCCATCCGAGCCAAGGCCGCCACCCGTTAGTCGAGGTCGTCGCTAGCGCGGGCCGGGCAAACTCCCGCGGTCGGGGCCGGCTCGCAGATGCGAGCGAATGGCGGCCAGCAGCTCGGCCGCGGTGAAGGGCTTTGTCAGGCACACGGTGGCGCCGAGCGCGCGCGGGTCACCGGGCTGGACCTCGATGGCGCTCAAGACCACCACCGGAGTGTCATGCGTCTCCGGCTGCTCGCGCAGGAGCCGGATGGCCTCGAAGCCGTCCAGATCCGGCAGCATGAGATCCATGGTGATCGCGTCGGGCCGGCGCTGCCTTGCAAGCTCCACCGCTTCCAGCACGCGGCCCGCTTCCAGCACGCGCAGGCCGGCCAACTCGAGCTGATCCCGCAGCAGGGCCCGCACGTCGGCTTCGTCGTCCACCACCAGAACGAGCGGCGCATGTGGGCGCGCGGTTGGGAGGGTGAGCGGCGCCGCGGGTGCCGGCGCGGCCGCCTTACGCGGCACGGCAAGGCGCACCGTGAACGTGGCGCCGGCCCCGAGCTGGCTCTCGACGCCGATCCGGCCCCCGTGCTCCTCCACGATCCCGCGGCAGATGGCTAGACCCAGGCCGGTGCCGGTGGGTCGGCCGCCCGCACCGCCTTCGAGCTGCTGGAACTTCTGGAAGAGCCGCCCCACGTCCTCCGCCGCGATCCCTCGGCCGCGGTCCGTGACCCGGACCTCCACCTCGTGGCCCGCGAGCCGCGCGCTCACCGTCACCCGCCCCCGCTCGGGCGAGAACTTGATCGCGTTGGACAGGAGGTTGGTCACCACCTGGACCATGCGATCGAAGTCCACCCGGAGCGCGGGCAGGTCTTCGTCCACTTCCTGGGTGAGGGTGATGCCGCGGGATTCCGCGAAGCCCTGGATCCCCTCCACCGCCAGGCCGATGAAGTCCTCGGGCCGGTGCAGGTCGAGGTCGAGACGGATGTGGCCCGCCTCGATCTTGGAGATGTCGAGGATGTTGTTGATGAGGCGGATCAGGCGGTCGGTGTTCTTGAGCGAGATGTCGACCAGACGCCGCTGGGTCTCGTCGAGCACGAGGCTGCCGTCGGAGAGCAGGAGGTTGAGCGACCCCTTGATGGAGGCGAGCGGCGTCCGCAGCTCGTGCGAGACGGTGGAGACGAACTCGGTCTTCATGCTGTCGATCTCGCGCTCGCGCGTCACGTCGCGCAGCGTGACCGTCACCCCGACCACCGCCCCCAGGAGGTCGCGGGTCGGCGTGATCAGCCACCGCAGCGTCCTCCGCTCCGGCCGCCGCATCTCGAGATCCCCCTCCGCCGCCTCGCCGCTCCGCGCGAGGGCGGCCGCGAGCGCGGACCCGCCGGCCGCCTGCCAGCCCATCGCGCCTTCCAGCACCTCCGCCAGCCGCGCGAAGGAGGACCCGATGACCTCGTGGGGCTTCACGCCCAGCAGGTCGCCGCCCTGCCGGTTCAGCGCCACCACCGAGCGCTCGAGATCGAGCACCAGGAAGCCGTCGGAGGTGGAGGCGAAGACCTGCTCGAGGCGCGTCTTCTGATTTTCCGCCTCCTCGAACAGGCTCGCGTTGTCGACCGCCATCGCGAGCTGATCGGCGTAGGCCGCGAGCAGGCGGGTCTCCGCCTCCGTCAGCGCGCGCGGCCCCGCCCAGAGCAGCACCAGCCCGCCCAGCACGCGGCTGCGGCCGCGCACCGGGAAGGCGGCCAGCCCGTTCGGGCCGGGGCCGAGGCCGGCCGGGGACCGCAGCCCGCTCCGCGCCGTCGTGTCCGGCACGAGGAGCGGCGCCTCCCGCCGGCGAAGCGGTTCCGCCAGGGCGCGCACGGTGGCCTCGGGCCACGCGCCCCACGAGATCACGGAGGACCCGTCGGCTCCGGGCTCGTCGAAGAGCACGATCCCCACATGGCTGGCCCCGAACGTCTGCCCGAGAGTGCCGGCCGCGTCGGGCAGCAGTCGCTTGACGTCGAGGGTGCGGTGCAACGTGCGGGCGGCCTCGTTGAGCAGGGCGGCGCCGGCCAGGTTCTGCTGAGTCGCCGAATAGAGCCGCGCATTCTCGACCGCCACCGCTCCCTGCGCGGCCAGGCTCGCGAGCAGGTTGACCTCGCGCTCGGTGAAGACGTGGGGCGCAAAGTACGAGCCTCCGAGCACCCCGAACACCTCGTCCCGGATCATGACGGGCACCGCCAGGTAGGCGCGGGGGGCGTCGGGCCGCTCGAGCGCGGCCGCGTTGTCAGGCGAATAGGAGAGGCTCGAGTCGGCGAGTCGGTCGTTCGTCCACGCCGGCCGTCGCGTGACGAACGCGCGGCCGGTGACGCCCTCGCCCGGCTTCAGCAAGAGCGGCCGTGCGAACTCCATCGGATGGTTGCGACCGCGCGCGAACACGAGGCCGCCGCGAGAGGCGTCCCACCGGTAGAAGCCCGCCGCCGCGCAGCCCAGGGCCTCGATGACGCCGTCGGCGATGAGATCGATCACCCCGTCGAGCTCGAGGGTCGCGGAGAGCTTGCGCGTGACCTCCAGCAGGATCGTGGCGTCCCGCTCCCGCTGCCGCGTCTCGCCGTAGAGCCGGGCGTTGTTCACCGCGCTCCCGAGCTGCTGGCAGAACAGCTCGAGATGGGCCACCGCGCGGCGCGTGACCGGGCCGCGACTCGGCTTGTTGTCGGCGCTGACCAGCCCGATGGGCCGTCCCTGGAAGAGCAGGGGGACGAGCGCGAAGCGCCGGGTGCGCAGCACCGGGTGGTCGTGGAGCGCCCGCGGCAGCGGCGGCACCCGCGCCAGCTCGTCGTCGCTCGTGACCACCAGCGTCGTGCGAGACTCCCACACCGTCTGGACGCCACCACTGTCCGCGAGCAGGATGTGACGCGGGGTCCCCGGGCCGAGGTCGCTTCCCGCCACCAGCTCCAGACTCGCGCCGTCGTCGCCGGCCAGCCAGACGTTGATGCGCTCGAAGTGCAGCGCCCGCCTCGCCCCCGCCACGAAGATCTCCACTCGCTCCTGCAGGTCGATGGTGGAGTTCATCGACTGGGTCAGCGCGTAGAGGTCCTCGGTGAGCCGCCGCCGATCCTGGATGTCCCGGAACAGCCGGGCCTTGGCGATCGCGGCGGCGGACTGGGTGACGAAGATGTCGAGGAGCTCACGGTCGTCGGCCCCGAAGTCGAAGGGCGCCCGCCCGCTCAGCACCAGAACCCCGAGCAGCAGGTCCTGGAACACGATGGGGACCCCGAGGAAGCTCACGAGACCGCGGCCACCCCACCACGGGTCTCCCGCGAAGCGCGGATCGACGGAGACGTCGGCCGCCTCCAGCGGCTGGCGATGGGCCGCCACCCAGCCCACGCCGCCCTCCCCGAAGGGGAACGCGCGCTGCGCGACCTCGGCGAGGCCGAGCCCGCCCGAGACCGCGCGGGCATCGAGCCGCTTCGCGATCGCGTCGGCCACCCACACCGAGACGACCGGTACCCGCATCAGCTCGGCCGCCGCCGCCGCGATGTCCGCGAGCACCTCGTCCGGCTCGAGCGAAGACGACACGAGCTGGTTCAGGCGGGCCAGCGTGTGCAGCCGCGTGGCCCGCGCGTTGAGCGCCTGGTGGAGGCGCGCGGTCCGCACCAGCACGCCGGCCTGCTCGCCGATGGCCTGCAACGGAGCGAGCTCCGCCTCATCGAACTGGCGCCGTGCCTTCCACCAGACGAGGTAGAAGGCGCCCGTCACCTGGCCGTCGATGAAGAGCGGGATCACGAGACCCGACTGGTGCGGGAACCGGCGGAACAGATCGATGGCGAACCGCGGGTCATTCGGAAGATCGTCGCTCCAGAGGAGCCGGCCACTCTGGAAGACGGCGTCGAACCCCCGCTGGTCCAGGGCGGTCAGCCGAGCGGCCGCCAGCCCCTCGAGCGCGTCCTTGGGGACGCGATACGCGGCGACCGGGCTCACCTCGGCCCCTTCCGCCTCCCGGACGTACGCCGCGACGGTCTCGGCGCCGGTCAGCCGCGCGAGCTCCCGGCAGATCAGCCGCAGCGCCTCGCCGAAGTCCGTGGTGGTGCTGGCCACGCGTGCCACGGCGAGCAGTGCCGCCGTCTCACGCAGCCGCGATTCGAGCCCGCTCTCCCTCTCGCCCATCACGCAAGTTCCAGTATAAGCGCCGCCCGGTTTCGCCCCACCGCTTCCCTTCGGACGCCCGTTCAGCGGGCGGGGCGGGAGGCGCGACACCCTCCGCCTGTTGGTCATATGAACCAAGCGGCAGTCACGTTGCTTCCACTCTTCAATTGGCGTGGCTGGTAAGCATCACAAGCGGAGGGCGGCGGGGGTGGCGGGGGGTGGCGGCGGGCCCTCCGCGAAACCGTGTCTTCTGCGCGGCGCCGAAGCAACGCGCCCCCATCTCGTGGCTCGCTCGAGTGGCCACGGGAGCTCGCGAGTCAGCGTGTTTCGCGGGGGCCCCCTGCCACCCCCCGCCACGCCGCCGTCCGCTACGCGCGAGGCTTCGTACCGGCCGCGCCGTAGTAGTTGAAGGTGAAGACGAAGTGGCCGGCCGCGTCGGCGCGCTCGATCGCGGCGAGCCAACGCGCGGCGCGGCCGGCGCCGATGAGGCCGAACTGCATGGCGATCTCGGCCCGGCGCTTCAAGAGCGCGTGGGTGAATGGGTCGAGGCTCCGCGCCTGGTAGACGTCGGCGAGCAGCCGCACGCGCTCGAGCCCCAGCTCCACCAGCCGCCGCACCAGGGTGCGCCCGGAGAACGGCTCGGGATACATCCGCGCGGCCACGCCCTCGAAGATCAGGCGGGTGAGCGCGCGGTCCGGGTGATCCAGGACCTGGGTGCCGAAGTCCTGGTCCTGCAGCCCCACCACGCCGCCCGGCCGCGTGACGCGCACCAGCTCCCGGAGCATCGCCTCCGGCCGCGCCACGTGCAGCAGCACCGTCACGGCGAGCGCGCAGTCGAACCGCCCGCTCCGAAGTGGCAGCGCCGCGGCGTCCCCGAGCCGGAAGTCGATGCGGCGGTCGAGCCGCTCCTCAGTCGCCCGCCGCCGCGCGGCGTCCAGGAGCACGCGGCTCTTGTCGACGCCCACCACGTGGCCGCGCGGGCCCACCAGCGCCGCCACGTCGCGGGCCACCACGCCGCTGCCGGAGCCGACCTCGACCACGCGCCAGCCGGAAGCGATGCGGCAGAAGCGCAGGAAGCGCCGCCGCAGGCGCGCCTGAGTCGGGGTTTGGCCGCGCGACTCCATCATGCGCACGTAGCGCTCGGGCTCGGGCTGGCGGTCGATCGCCCGCCACGGATCGGGATGCGGCGGCACGGGCCCGCTCAGTCGAAGCGGCCGGGGAACAGCTCGTCCAGCAGCCGCAGGAGCCCGCCGTCGGCGGCGGTCGGGGCGATCCGGTCGGCGGCCCGCCGCACCGGCTCGGGCGCGTCCGGCATCGCGACGCCGAGACCCGCCTCGCGCAGCATCTCCAGATCGTTCTCCTGGTCGCCCACCGTGACGACCCGCTCGAGCGGCACTCCGAGGTGCGCGGCGAGTCGGACCAGGGCGGCGCCCTTGGAAGCCGCGACGGGGATGATCTCGAGGTAGTCACTCCGGGTGCGCACCAGCCGCCCGTGCTCCGCCACGATCGGGGTCAGCTCCTCCCGCACGATGTCGAGGTCGTTCGGATGACCGATGAGCAGGCTCTTGATGAAGGCGCCCAGGGCCAGGAATTCTCCGGGATCATCCACCACGTCCGCGCGCAGGCCCTCCTCATCGCAGTAGCGCCGGATCGCCAGCGTGAGCGAGACGCAGTAGAGGCGATCGTCGCGGTAGAAGATCGGGTGCACGGGGGCCTGCGAGAACATCGTCCAGGCACGATGGAGCATCCCACGGGGCAGCGTGAGGGAGAGCAGGTCGGGGCCGCCGTTGCCGCCCCGCACCAGCGCCCCGTTGTAGTAGATCACCGGCGCGGTGATGCCCAGCTCGTCGCGATAGCGGTCGGCCGCCGCGGGCATCCGCCCGGTGGCCAGCGAGATGGCGAGCCCGCGGCCGGCGGCTCGATGGAAGGCCTCCACCAGCGGCGGGTCCAGCGTCATCGACTCGAAGATCAGCGTGCCGTCCAGATCGCAGACGAGGAGATCGTAGGACACGGGCGAGCGGGCCGGCTCCGCGGCGTCGGCTCCGCTCGCGGTCGGGCTCACGCCCGCCGCTCTCCCCGCTGAAAGCGCGCCGCGCACTCGCGGCTGCAGAAGAACGCGGGGGCCCCCCCCTTCTCGGACCGGATGGCGCGCGACATCAGCACGTACGTGTGGCAGACGGGGTCCTTGACCAGCTCGTCGCGGCTTGGGGCCGCCGGGGGCAGCCGCGAGCGCCACGCCGCGGGAAGCCGCGAGAGCGCGATGACGACCACCGCGAGGAGGGCCAGGAGCAGCAGCACACGCATCGCACCCTCAGCGGGGGTCGGGGCGGATGGAGAGCGAGCGGAGAAAGTCGCGGTCCTGCTCGGTCAGGTCGAAGCCTTCGGAGGCCTCGGCCGCGCGGGCGCCCGTGAAGAAGATGCCGGTCTCGGCACCGCGCTTGAGGATCTCCTGCACCGCCTCTCGCGAGGCCTCGGTGGCCTTGAGCGACACCTCGATGGCGCGGAGAAGCTTTTCCATCAGCCGATCCGCCGGGCGCTCTTGCGTCATGACCCTTACGATAGCACACTGGCGCGGCGGAGCCTCCCGTGCCCCCCGACGACGATAGCCGCGAGTGGCGATTCCTCGGCTCGACCGAACGCGAGCGGCTGGGCAAGCTCACGCTGCGCGAGGACGTCTGGCGCCTGCCCACCGGAGTCGAGAAGCGCTACCCGATCCTGCACGTCGGGCTCACGGTCGGGGTGGTGCCGTTCGTGGATGCCCAGCGGATCCTGCTCGTCCGCCAGTTCCGCCACCTGACCCGCGCCGATTCCTGGGAGCTGCCGGGCGGCGGCGGGTTGCCCGGCGAGACGCCGGAGGCGGCGGCGCAGCGCGAGCTGCGAGAAGAGGGCGGCTATCGTGCGGGGCGCCTCACCTTTCTCACCCACTTCCTGCCGTCCGCCGCGTACCTCGACGAGACCGCCCACTGCTTCATCGGGCAAGAGCTCGTGGCCGATCCCCTCGCCTCCGACGACGACGAGTTCTTCGAGCGGCGGGTGGTCCCCTTCCGCGAGGCGGTGGCCATGGCGATGGACGACCGCATCACGGAGTCCGTGTCGAAGGTCGCGCTGCTCGCCGCGGCGCTGCGTCTGGGCGTGCGGCCCTAATAGGTTGCGCGACCGCCCGAGAGATCGTAGACCGCGCCGGTGCTGAAGGAGCACTCGTCGGAGGCGAGCCACACGACGAGGGCCGCGACCTCTTCGGGCTTCCCGACCCGGCCCATCGGGATCTTGGAGACGAGCAGATCCACCGTGCTCCGCTCCATCTGCTCGAGCAGCTCGGTGCCGATGACCGCGGGGGCCACCGCGTTGACGAGGATCCCGCGGGTGGCCACCTCCTTGGCGAGGGCCTTGGTGAGACCGATGACCCCGGCCTTGGCGGTGGAGTAGGGCACGAGCGTGGGGTTGCCTTCCTTGCCCGCGATGGAGGCGATATTGACGATGCGCCCGCTGCCCTGCCGCAGCATCACCTTCACCGCGGCACGGGAGCAGAGGAACACGCTGGTGAGGTCCACGTCGATCACGCGCTGCCAGTCGTCGTCGGAGAGCTCCCAGATCGGAAAGGACCGGCCGGTGATCCCCGCGTTGTTGACCAGCACGTCCAGGCGGCCCCACGCGCTCTCGACGCCGGCCACGGCCCCATCCACGTCCTTGGTGCGCGTGACGTCCCCGACCAGCGCCAGGGCGCCGCGGCCGATGGAGCGGGCGGCCGCCTCCACTCCGTCGCCATCCTGATCGAGGAGAGCCACGCGCAGACCGTCGGCGGCCAGGCGCGTCGCGATGGCGAGGCCGATGCCGCGCGCGGCGCCGGTGACCAGCGCGGTCTTGTCTATAAGGGGCATGTCAGTAGGCCGGCGGGGCGTAGATGGTCAGGAAGAAGAGCGGCTGCGTGCCCGGGTTGCGCACGTGATGCCGCGCGCCAGCCGGGATCAGCGCGCAGGCTCCGACCTTGGCCCGGACCGTTTGCTGGAGTACTTCGAAGAAATGGCCCTTGTAACGGTGTGTATCGACCATGGAGCTGGACATCGCCCTCTATGTTCTGACGGTCATCGCAAGCGATGACCTCTGTAAGGTGGCTTCGCGTCTTTTCTAAGTCGCCCGGACTTCCGTTTCCGGTTGTAGGGTAGCGGGCGCGGCGGGCTCGCGCCAGGCCTGGGTGCGGCGGCTCACGCGGCGCATGAGCGCCCAGTAGCCGAGCCGCACGGCCAGGCCGATCGCGATGATGCACACCGACATCGCCGCGGCCTGCGCGGCGTCGCCCGCGTCGTCCATCAGGAGCACCGCCACCGCGGCCAGCTCGGTGCCGGGGGCCACCAGGAAGACCACCGCGGACAGCGTCACCATCGCGTTCAGGAAGAAGTACATGCTGATGGCCACGATGGAGGGTAGCGCCATGGGCACCGTCACCCGCCAGAAGGTCCGGTAGAAGGGCACCCCGAGCGAGGCAGAGACGTTCTCGAACTCGGCGTCCATCTGGCGCAGCGCGGTGGTGGCGGTGAGAAAGCCCACCGTGAAGTAGTGGATCACGTTGGAGACGATCAGGATGGACAGCGTGCCGTAGAGGAGGTTCAGCGGGCTGCCCGGGGCGTTGAAGGTGAAGATGTAGGCGAGGCCGAGCACCATGCCCGGGATGGACACCGGCAGCACGGACAGGAAGTAGAGCAGCCCGCTCCACGCGGTGCGGCACTTCTCGACCACGTAGGCTCCTACGAACGTGAGTACCGTCCCCAGCAGGGCGCTCAGCGCCGCCACGTAAACGCTGTTGAGCAGTGGCGTGTAGCCGCCCACCGTGTCGAACCGGTAGTGGCGCAGGGTCGGCGTGAAGTTGTAGGGCCACCGCACCACCAGCGAGTAGATCGCGATGGCCAGGTAGATGCCCGTGATCGCCCCCGCGATCAGCGCGCAGTAGGCGAAGCAGCTCCAGTCGGCGGCGGGCCGGCGGCCGGGGGACAGCGGGCGCGACGACGAGGTGACGAGCGCGTACTGGCGCCGCTGGACCAGCCGGTCGACCAGGAAGGCGAGCACGGCCGGGATCAGCAGCACCACCGAGACGGTGGCGCCCATGGTGAAGTTCTGCTGGCCCGAGACCTGGTTGTAGATCTCGGTCGCCATCACCGAGAACTTGCCGCCGATGGCCTTGGGAGCGCCGAAGTCGGTGATCACCAGCGTGAAGACGACGAAGCAAGCGCTCACCAGCCCGAACTTCACCCCGGGCAGCGTCACGGTCAGGAAGGTCTTGAGCGGCCGGGCTCCCAGCGTGCGGGCGGCGTCGTAGAGCCGGGCGTCGGTGGCGGAGAGGGCCGCGACCAGGATGAGCAAGGCGTGGGGGAAGCAGTAGAAAACCTCCGCGAGCACGATGCCCTTGGGGCCGTAGATGCCGACGTTGAAGCCGGTGGTCCGCGTGAAGATGCCGTTGTTGCCGAAGACGTAGATGAAGGCGAGCGCCTGCACCAGCGACGGCGCGAAGAGCGGCAGCATCGCCACGATGCGGAACAGGCCACGCCACCGCATCAGGGTACGGGTGAGCCCGTAGGCGTAGACGAAGGCGAGCACCACCGTGATGACCATCGAGACCAGGGACACGAAGAGGCTGTTGCCGATCGACGCCGCGATGGCAGGGGTCGAGAAATAACGCCGGTAGTTGGCCAGGCCGACGAAGGCGGAGTCGTTGCCGAGCAGGCTGCGCCAGAGCACCTGCAGGAGCGGGTAGAGCACGAAGAGGAACAGGACGACCCCGAAGACCGCGACCAGGGCGTAGCGGATCAGGTCCTCGCCGCCCAGCCGATGCCGCACGGTGCGATCGGGAATCGCCCCCGCGACGCCATCCGACACCGCGCGCGCCATCGAGCGCCTACCCCGCGGCCGGGAAGACCCGGAGCGCCTCGGCCCGGAGCGACAGCGCCAGCTCCGACCCCTCGGTCGCGCCCAGCGCCGCGAAGGCGCCGGCGGCCACATCGCATTCGAGCGCGGGCGTGCCGTCCGGCAGTGCCAGGCTCAGGCGAGTGAACGGACCCAGGAACTGGATGGCGCGGATCCGGGTGACGAGCCGGTTCTCGCTCCCCTGGGCGGCCGGCCCCACCAGGATCTCCTCGGGCCGGATGGCGAGGGTCAGGCGCGTGCCGGCGGCGATCGGCTGGCTGGCGCCGTGCCGCATCAGGACATCGCCGAGCCGCGCCCAGCCGCTCCGCTCGCCCGCGGTGGCCTCGAGGAAGTTCATCTGGCCGACGAAGCGCGCCACGAAGGGTGACCGCGGGTGCATGTACACCTCGACGGGCGCGCCCACCTGCTCCACCACCCCGTGGTTCATCACCACGATGCGATCGGCCATGGCCAGCGCCTCCTCCTGGTCGTGGGTCACCATGATGGTGGTGACGCCGAGCCGCCGCTGCAGCGCGCGGATCTCGTGGCGGAGCGACTGGCGCACGCGGGCATCCAGCGCCGAGAGCGGCTCGTCCAGCAGGAGGAGCGCGGGGGACGGCGCCAGCGCCCGGGCCAGGGCGATGCGCTGCTGCTCGCCGCCCGAGAGCTGCGCCGGGTACTTGTGCTTGTGGGCGGCGAGCCCCACCAGCGCCAGTAGCTCGTCGACCCGGCGCTCGATCTCGGGCTTCGCCACACTCCGCGTCTCGAGCCCGTAGGCCACGTTGCGGGCCACCGACAGATTGGGAAACAGGGCGTAGGACTGGAAGACGATGCCGTAGTTGCGCTGGCTGGGCGCCAGCGTGGAGACGTCGCGCCCGCCCATCATCACGACGCCCGCGTTCTGCCGCTCCAGCCCCGCGATGATCCGGAGCAGCGTGGTCTTGCCGCAGCCGCTCGGCCCCAGGAAGCAGACGAACTCGCCCGGCGCGATCGACAGCGTGATGCCCCGCAGCGCGACGAACAGGCCGAACTTCTTGGCGATCCCTTCGAGCGCGACCGCCGCCGGCCGAGGGGTGGGATCGCTCACGCCCGGGCCTCTCTGGCGGCCTCCTCCGCGACAATGCGGAGGAGCCCCGCCCCATATCGCTCCGCCTTGAGGGGCCCTACCCCGTGCGCCTCCTGCAGCGCGACCAGGGTGCGCGGCCGGAGCGCGGCGATGTCGCGCAGCGTGCGGTCGCTCGCCACGATGAAGGGCGCCAGGCCTTCCGCCCGCGCCACCGCGAGCCGGTGGCGCCGCAGGGCCTCGAAGAGGGCCTGGGCCGCCGTGTCCAGCTCGGCCGCGTCGCGCGCGGGTCGCCGCCGCGCGGGCTCGGCCGGGCGGGCGACGCCGGGAGCCGCGGCGCGCCGCGAGAGCGGCGGCAGGAGCAGCCGTGCGGGCCGCTCGCCCTTCATGACGGCGCGCCCGTCCTCGGTCAGGACCACGACCGGCCGCTCCCGTCCGGAGAAGCTCACCCAGCCCGCCGAGACGCACCGGCGCAGCACGGCCAGCAACCATGGCGCCGAGTGCTCCTTGAGGTTGCCGAAGGTGGGGACCCGCGTGAGGCCGGCCCGCTCGAGCCGCTCGTCGGCCTCGCCGTGGATGAGCTTGACCACCGTCTGCAGGCCGAAGCGGTCGTGTACGCGCGCCACGCCGGAGAGAGCCTTCCTGACGATCAGCGAGACGCGCTCCGGCTCCTCCTCCTCCGGTCTGGCTTCCAGAGCGCGGCAGACATCGCAGCGCCCGCAGCCCGCGAGCGTTTCCGCCTCGTCGCCGAAGTAGCGGAGAATGGCATCGTGACGGCAGCTTCCGCCCTCGACCCAGCGAATCAGCTCGAGGAACATCCCCCACTTGTGCTCGACCACCGCCGGGTCCGGGGCCGCGCCGTCGCCGCCCCTCTCGAGCAGCGCGCGGCGGAGCGCGAGATCCCCGGCCGAGACCAGGAGCAGGCCCAGCGCGGGCGCACCGTCGCGGCCCGCGCGCCCCACCTCCTGGTAGTAGGCCTCGATGGAGCCCGGCGGGCCCAGGTGGACGACGGCCCGCACGTCGGGCCGGTCGATGCCCATTCCGAAGGCGTTGGTGGCGACGACCACCTCGACCCGCCCCTCCGCGAAATCGCGCTGGGCCGTCTCACGGGTCCGGCCCTCGAGCCCGGCGTGGTAGGCGGCGGCCCGCCAGCCGCGCGCGGCCAGTCGCTCTGCTTCCTCCTCGGCCTTCTTCCGGGTCGGCGCGTAGACGATGGCCGTCCCCCCGCCCTGCCCCGGGCCAGCGAGCGCCTCGGCGAGCGCCCCGTCCACGAGGCCCTCCCGCTCGCGGCGACCGTCCACCTCCATCGCGCGGAGCGCCAGATTGGGCCGCGCGAAGCCGCGGACCATCTGGGGGGTGTCCGCGGGCAGGCCGAGCCGGGCCAGGATCTCGTCGCGCACGATGGGCGTGGCGGTCGCGGTGCACGCCAGCACGCGGGCGCCCGGGAGATCGGCGATCACCGAGCCGAGGCCGAGGTACTCCGGGCGGAAGTCGTGGCCCCACTCGCTGATGCAGTGGGCCTCGTCCACCGCGATCAGCGGGACGTCGATCTCATGGACGAGCCCGCGGAAGCCGGGAAACGCGAGCCGCTCGGGCGCCACGTAGACCAGCGAGAAGGCGCGCGCGGCCAGCCGCGCCATGCGCCGCCGCATCTCCGCGGCGTCGAGCGTGGCCGCGAGATAGGTGGCCGCCACCCCGCGCGCCTCGAGGGCCTGCACCTGGTCGGCCATCAACGCGACCAGCGGCGAGATGACGAGGGTGGTGCCGGGCAGGATGGTGGCCGGCAGCTGGTAGCTCAGGCTCTTGCCGCCGCCGGTCGGCGCCACCAGCAGCAGCCGCCGGTGGGCGAGCAGCGTCTCCACCGCCTCGCGCTGGCCCGGCCGGAAGGCCGCATAGCCGAGCCGCGCGAGGGCAATCTCGAGGTCGGGCGCCGAGACAACCGGAAGCTTCATTACTTATCCGCTCGGCTCGCCTTCGGCTTCACTTCGCCAAGCTATTTTGCGTAGCGCTTCTGCCACTCGGCCAGGATGCGGTCGCGATTCTTCGCGGACCAGTCGAAGTCGTTCGGGAACACCACCTTGCTGATGTCCTTGGGCAGCCCCTCGGGAACCGGGAAGCCCGCCACGCCGACCGCGGCGAAGAACTTCGCGTAGAGACCCATGGCCTCGTCGGTGATGGCCCAGTCCAGGAACTGCTTGGCGGCCGGATTCTTGGCGCCTTTCTTGGTGAGGGCGTTGGCTTCCATCTCGTAGCCCGACCCCTCCTTCGGGAGGATCATCTCCACCGGCGCGCCCTTCTTCTTCATCTCGAGCGCCACGTACTCGAACGACACGCCGATCGCCCGCTCGCCCGCCGCCGCGTCCTTGCAGGGCTTGGAGCCGGACTTGGTGTACTCGGCCATGTTCGGATGGATCGCGTCCAGGTACCTCCAGCCCTCGGCCTCGCCGAGCCGCTGGAGGACGGACGCCACCGAGAGATAGCCCGTGCCCGAGGAGGCCGGGTTCGGCATGACGAGGTGCCCCTTGTAGACCGGCTTGGCGAGGTCGGCCCACGAGGCGGGCGCGGGCAGGTTGTGCTTCTTCGCCACCTCGGTGTTGAAGCAGAAAGCGGACATGTAGATGTCGATACCCACCCACGACGGCGGGCTGGCCTTGTCCCGGAAGAGCGGCTGAACCCGCTCCAGCCCCTTCGGCGCGTAGGGCTCGAGCATCCCCGCGTTCTTGAACACGAGCAGGTTGGTGGCCGCCAGGCCCCAGATCACGTCGGCCTGCATGTTGTCCTTCTCGGCCATGAACCGGGCCGCGATATCTCCGGTGGAGAACCGCAGCATCTTGACCTCGACGTTGGGCAGCGTCTTCTCGTAGGCCTTCTTGTACTCCGCGATCTGCTCGTTCTCGATGGCGGTGTAGATGACCACCGTTTGCTTCTGGGCCGCCGCCGGCGCGGCGACCACGAGGGCCAGCAGCGCGACGATCGCGATCACGGGCGCGATCAGGGCGAGGGCGCTGCGCGTGCGTGTCAGCATGAACGCCTCCTTTGAGTGGGTTACTGCGCCATGAAACCGCCGTCGATGATCATCTCCGCCCCGGTCATGAACGACGACTCGTCGGAGGCGAGGAAGAGCGCGGCGTT
>Ga0070697_100001058_pt1 | contig 20809 bp, 16 predicted proteins | sample KBSK1501metaG_FD_65475 | JGI IMG/M metagenome (GOLD analysis project Ga0070697, IMG submission 65475) | Corn, switchgrass and miscanthus rhizosphere microbial communities from Kellogg Biological Station, Michigan, USA - KBS K1-50-1 metaG | ecosystem: Host-associated > Plants > Roots >... | reverse complement strand
GTCGTGCGGGGCGGCGGAGAGGAGGACGAATCGATCCTGATGCCGATCGAGACGGCCTGGCGCCTGTCGGGTTCCGAAGGGCGCCTGTCGCGCATCCTCGTCCGGGCGTTGACCACTCCCGAGTCGGCGGTCTACGACAGGCTGGGCGCCACCCCGAAGGAACTGCCCGCGAAGGAGTTCGAACGCTGGACCTGCACGCCGTTTCCGTCCTCCATCGCCTACGAGCTGGAGCGCGCCGTGCCCGGGTCCGAGGTCCGCGTCATTCGCAGGGTCGCCGAGACCGAGGGGGCCGTGCTGCGGCGGATCTCCGGGCTGATGGCGGCGATCGCGCTCCTGGCGGTCTTCGGCTCGGCGCTGGCGGTCACCAGCGCCCTGTCCACCAGTGTGCTGGAGCGGCGGTCGGAGATCGGATTGCTCAAGGCGATGGGCGCCGGCAATCCGCGGGTGGTCGGCTTCTTTCTATCGGAGGCCGTGTTGTACGGCGTCGCGGGCGGCCTGATCGGGGCGGTCGCGGGGGCGCTCATGGCCCGCTTCATCTCGTCCTCGGTGTTCGGGTCCCCCGTGACCATCCGGCCGCTGGCGATCCCCGTGGCGATCGCGGTCGCGCTCCTGATCACGGTCGCGGGCTTCGTCGTGCCAACGCGCCGGATCCTGAAGCTCAGACCGTACGAGGTGCTGCGTGGCCTCTGACACCGGAGTCGGATCGCGCCGGGCCGGCCGGCGGCGATTCGGCCTGCACGACGAGCCCGGTCGCTGGGCGACGTCGGCCCGTTTTCTCCTGCGCTCGCTCAATCTGCGCGGGCCGGCCTTCCTGCTCGCGCTCCTGGCCGTGACCGTCGGCGCGACCGTGACCGCCACCGTGCTCAACCTGAAGGTCGGGCTCCGGGAGAAGATGGCCGGTGCCCTGCGGGCCTACGGTCCCAATCTCCTGATCGTGCCGGCGACCGGTGCGCCGGTCACCGGTCCGGAGTCGTCGACCCTGGACGAGGTGGCGGTGTCCGGCCTGCGCGACGTCCCGGGCGCCGCCGGCATGGCGCCGATGCTGCTCGCGGGAGGGACGGTGGAGGGCCGGCCCGCGACGATCGTGGGTGTCGATCTCGAGGCCCTGCGCCGCCTCTATCCGTCCTGGACGATCAGGCAGGGCGCGGGGCAGCCTGCGTGTCTGCTCGGTGTCTCGCTGGCGCGGCGTGCCGGCGCGCCCGAGGGACGCGACGTCGACGTGCGTGCCGGCTCGGGCGGCGCGACGCTCTCGGTCTCGGGCCTCGTCGAGACCGGCGAGGCGGAGGACGAGCAGGCGTTCATACCGCTGTCGGTCCTGCAGGGGATCACCGGGCAGGCCGGTCGCGTCTCGCTCCTGGCGGTGTCGGTGGACGGCGGGGCGGAGGCGGCGGACCGTGCCGGCGCCGCGATCACGAGCGCGCTGCCGGGGACCCGGGCGCGTCCGTTGCGGGCGATCGCGCTGGCGCAGGGGGCGATCCTGGACCGGCTCGATCGGATGATGCTCCTGCTGACGCTCGTCGTGCTGGTCCTGTCCGGTCTGTGCCTGATCACGACGCTCATGTCGATGGTGGTGGAGCGCGAGTCGGAGATCGGGCTGGCCCGGGCGATCGGCGCAGGTGACGGAGAGATCTTCAGGATGTTCCTGGGCGAAGTCGGGCTCCTTGCGCTCCTGGGGGCCCTGGCGGGACTGGCCGCCGGCGCGGGGCTGACACGTCTGATCGGCGCGCGGCTGTTCGGCGCCGCCATCGATCCGAGCCCGGCGGTGGTCCCGGCGGTCCTCATCGCCTCGATCGCGATGTGTCTCGTCGCCGTCTACCTGCCGCTGCGGCGCGCCCTGTCGGTGCAGCCGGCGGCGGCCCTCCGGGGCGACTAGGAGAACGACGCGTGCCCTTCATCCGGATCGACAGCGTCACGCGACGGTACGACAGGGAAGTGCTCGCCCTCGACCGCGTCAGCCTGGAGATTGCGCAAGGAGAATGGCTGGCGATCATGGGGCCGTCCGGCTCGGGCAAGACGACTCTCCTGAACCTGCTCGGGGGTCTCGACCTGCCCGACGAGGGACGGGTGACCGTGGACGGCGTGGACCTGGCGGCGATGTCGCGCCCCGACCTGATCCGCTACCGCCGCGAAAGCGTCGGTCTGGTGTTCCAGCAGTTCCACCTGCTCCCGTACCTCAACGCCCTGGAGAACGTCATGCTGGCCCAGTACCTGCACAGCATGGCGGACGAACAGGAGGCGGCACAGGCCCTCGAGCGGGTCGGTCTGGGGCATCGTCTGCGTCACCTCCCGTCGCAGCTGTCGGGCGGCGAGAGGCAGCGGGTGTGCATCGCGCGGGCGCTGATCAACCGTCCCAGGCTGATCCTGGCGGACGAGCCGACCGGGTCGCTGGACGCCGAGAACGAGCGCCTCGTCCTGGATCTGTTCACCCGGATGCACGAGGCCGGCCAGACGATCGTCATGGTGACGCACGACCTGGTCGTCGGGCGGCGCGCCTCGCGACAGATCCAGCTCGAGCACGGACGGGTGGCCGGCGAGTTCCTGACGCACCAGCAGGACGAGGAGGCGATCGACGAGGTCCTGGAGTACCTGTGGCTGAGAACCGAGGGGGACCCGGCCGCGCACGAGATCTGCGCCATCGGAGCGCGTCTGGCGACGCCGCAGCTCCTGGATCGGATGCGCGCCCGCGGCATCCTGGGTGGCGGCGCCGTTCTCGAGTTCTCCGAGCCCGGACGCCGGCGGGCCGAGAGCCTGATCCGCAGGCACCGTCTCGCCGAGACGCTGTTCTCGGAGACGTTCCAGATGCACGAGTCGGTCGTCGAGGAGGAGGCGTGCTTCTTCGAGCACATCCTGTCGCCGGTGATGACCGACTCGATCTGCGGCTTCCTGAACCACCCGCCGGCCTGCCCGCACGGCAAGCCGATACCCCGCGGCGAGTGCTGCGCGGCGAAGCGGGCGCAGACGCCCTAGGCGATCCGCGCGCCCTTCTCGAGCAGGACCACGACCATCAGGTCGCTCTTGTTGTTCGCCGCCAGGGCGAGCGGCGTGAAGCCGCTGCCGTCCCTGGCATTGACGTCGGCGCCGCGGGCGATGAGGAGCTCGGCGACCGCCACCTGCCGGTTGGCGGCGGCGGCGTGCAGGGGCGTGTTCTCGCGCGCGAACCGGGTGCTCCGCGAGCGCGCGTTGACGTCGGCGCCGCGGGCGAGAAGCAGGTCCGCGACCTCCTCGTGTCCGAAGAACGAGGCGAGGTGCAGGGCCGTCCAGCCGTCGTGGCTGTAGGCGCCGACCAGCGTCGGGTCGTCCTCGAGGTGTCCCTCGACCCGGTCGCGCAGACCCAGGGCCGCCGCCTCGAAGAGGCCGACGCCGGCCCCTTTCTTCAAGAGGAGCTCGAACAGATCCCGGCGGCCGGTGTAGACGGCGGTCAGGAGAAGGGAATCGCCGTTCTCGTTGCGCGCGTTGACCAGATCGGGGTGGGTCTCCAGGAGGGCCTGGAACCGCTCCGTCTGACCGGTCGCGAGGGCCGCGAAGATCTCGGTGTCCGGCTGCATCGGTCGTCCTCCGGCGGGCGCGCATTATAGCCGAGAGGGACCTTCCGCGCTTCCTCCTTGTCGCGTCGGGACGGGTGGTACACTCGGCGCCGATGGCGCGCGCGAAGGGGACATCCGGCGCCGGGACACCGGCGCAATCCGGGCTCGCCGATCGGTTCAGGCGCTGGGGTTACCTCGCCGCCGATCTCGATCCGCTCGGACGGCTCGCGCCCTACCAGCATCCCGACCTCCGGACCGCGCTGTCCGGGAGAGGGGACTCCGAGGAGTCGGACCGCTGGCGGCGCCTCTACTGCGGGTCGATCGGCGTCGAGTTCATGCATCTGCCGCAACCGGAGCGCGTTCGCTTCGTCGCGGAGGCGATGGAGAGCCCGCCGGAAGCGCCCGACCGCCGCCGCATCCTCGAGCGACTCGCGTCCGCCGAGCTGTTCGAGCGCTTCCTGCACAGCCGTTACGTCGGCACCAAGCGCTATTCACTCGAAGGCGCCGCGGCGCTCATCCCGCTGCTGGACTCGATCCTGGAGGGAGCGGCCGGACGGGGCGCACGGATCGTCCTGATCGGCATGAGCCATCGCGGCCGGCTGAACGTCATGACGCATGTGGTCGGCGTCCCGCCCTCGATCCTGTTCGCCGAGTTCGAGGACATCGCCCCGGAGAGCGTCATGGAGAGCGGCGATCTGAGATACCACGCCGGGGCGACCGGCACCTACCGCACGGCGGCCGGCGCCGAGCTCCACATCCACCTGGTCTCGAACGCCAGCCACCTGGAGGCGGTCGACCCGGTGATGATGGGCCGCGCCCGGGCCCGACAGGAGAGGCTGGCGGCCGGCGGGCCGCTCGCCGCCGCCCGCGCCGGCGTGGTGCCGCTGCTGTTGCACGGAGACGCGGCGCTCGCCGGCCAGGGGATGGCGGCCGAGACGCTCAACCTGGCGCAGATACCCGGGTTCACGGTCGGCGGCACCGTGCACGTCGTGGTGGACAACCTGATCGGCTTCACCACCGAGCCGCGGTCGCTGCACTCGTCGCGCTTCGCCTCGGACGTGGCCCGGCGCCTGGACGTCCCGATCGTGCACGTCAACGGATTCGACCCCGAGGCGGCGGCACGCGCCGGGCGGCTGGCGGTCGAGTACCGGGCCGCCTTCGGGACCGACGTCGTGGTCGACCTGATCGGGTTCCGGCGCTACGGCCACAGCGAGGTGGACGACCCGACCACCAGCCAGCCGCTCCTGTACGCCAGGATCCACGACCTGCCGATGCTCTGGCAGTCCTACGCCGAGCGCATCGGTGCGGGCCGGGATGAGATCGCCGCCGTCGAGCGCGCCGTCGAGGGCCGCCTGCGCACCGAGCTCGAGAGAGGCAGGTCGCTGTCCCGTCTGCCCACGCTCCGCACGCTGCCGGAGTATTGGGCGGCCTACGTCGGAGGGCGCTACGACGAGGCGCTCGAGGTCGACACCGCCGTACCGGCGGCGCGTCTCGCAGAGATCGCGCGTCGCATCACGACGGTGCCGGACGGCTTCCACGTCCACGCGAAGGTCCGCCGGGGGCTCGACCAGCGCCTGGAAATGGGCGCGGGGAAGCGCCCCGTCGATTTCGGGATGGCCGAGGCGCTGGCGTTCGGGACGCTCCTGTCGGACGGCACGTCCGTCCGGCTGAGCGGACAGGACAGCCGCCGCGGCACCTTCAACCAGAGACACGCGGTCCTGATCGACACGGAGACCGGGGCGGAGTTCTACCCGCTCGCGCAGACGTGCGGCGACCGGGCGCGTTTCGCGATCTACGACACGCCGCTGTCCGAGGCCGCGCCGCTCGGTTTCGAGTACGGCTACAGCCGCGACTCCCCCGAGACGCTCGTCCTGTGGGAGGCCCAGTTCGGCGATTTCGCCAACGGGGCGCAGGTGATCATCGATCAGTTCCTGGCGGCGGGCGAGGACCGCTGGGGTCTCCTGTCGGGTCTGGTGCTGCTCCTGCCGCACGGCTACGAGGGCCAGGGGGCGGAGCACAGCAGCGCGCGTCTGGAGCGCTTCCTCCAACTGGCGGCGCGGGACAATATCCAGGTGTGCCAGCCTTCGACGGCCGCCCAGTATTTCCACCTGCTGCGCCGTCAGGCGCTGCGCCTTTGGCGCAAGCCGCTCGTCGTGCTGACGCCGAAGGGGGCGCTGCGATCGCCGACGGCCGCCTCGCCGATCGCCGATCTGGCGGCGGGCCGCTTCCGCGCCGTTCTTCCCGACGGGGCGATCGAAGGCGCGGCGCGCGTCCTCCTGTGCTCCGGCAAGATCGCGCACGAGCTCGAGGCCGAGCGCGCCAAGCGCGGCGACCGCGGCACCGCCATCGTCCGGCTGGAGCAGCTCTATCCGTTCCCGGAGCGCGAGCTGCGGGAGGCGCTCGACCGTCATTCCGGGCGGCGTCATACGCTGTGGGTCCAGGAGGAGCCGCGCAACATGGGGGCGCTCGATTTTCTGCGGCCGCGGCTGCAGGGGATCCTGGGCGGTCGAGGCGTGGCGAGCGTGACGCGGCCCGAAAGCGCCAGCCCGGCGACCGGCTCCTACCAGGCAGACCTGCGGGAGCGGTCGGCCCTCATGGATGCCGCCTTCGCGCGACTCGGGCGGGACGACACCCTGGAGTGAGCGCGCCCGCGCGGACCCGTGAACGGCTCAGAACCCGATCTTGAGACCCGCCTCGATCGTCCGCGGCGGTCCGAGCTGGCCGATCGGCCGGCCGAAGTCCTGGACGATGACCCGTCCTTCGATCGGGCCGCCATTGAAGCGGTTCAGGACGTTGAACACCTGCACGAACATCTCGCCGCCGCCCCGGTGATCGCCCCAGGGAAAGGGGCGGGAGAGACGCAGATCGATTTGCGCGAACCAGGGGGGTGACGGAATCGAGTTGATCGTCGGCAGCAGGGGCAGACCGACCTCCTGGCGCAGGACATTCGCGTCCTGGCGCACCTGGTTGATCGGACCGAGCGGCGTGGAGTCGCCGGTGTTGCGCCGGACGCCGGGCGGCCGGTCGGTGAGGATCCCGTCCTGATTGTTGTCCTGGCCGGTCGTCACGTTGAACGGCGTGGCGGACGCCAGACGCACGACACCCGAGGTCCTGAGACCGAGCCAGGGCAGCCGGGTTTCGCCCACCAGGACGAGGTTGTGGCGCCGATCGCCGTCGCTCAGCCCGCGCTCGCCCGCGATGTTGCTCGAATCGGGCGGCAGGGAGATGCCGCCCTTCAGAGGATCGGGACCGAGGTCCTCGGAGCGCGACAGGACGTAGGAGGCCGAGTACCAGGAGTCCTTGCCGCGCCAGCGGTAGCCGAGGCTGAGCGCGTTGTACCACGAGCTCCCTTCCGTGACGATGGCGGCGATCGATCCGACCGTGGTGTCGCCGTGCACCGGCACACCCTGGGCGTTCTTCCCGATCGGCGGATTGAGGTCGCGCAGCAGCGGGAGGTGGTGCCCGAGGACGCGCGTCGCGGTCGCCTCGATCGATCCACGCGGCCCCACGGCCCACTCCGCGCCGAGGTTGTACTGGACCGTGTACGGCGTCTCGAGCCGCGTTCCGGTCGAGAAGCGCAGGATCAGGCCGGGCGGAAACTGCAGCCCCGCCTTGATGGCGTCGATACCGACCTGCTCGACCACGTTCTCGGTGATCTCCAGCGCCTCGCCCTGCGGAAAGAACAACCCGATCTGCGTCCCCGATGTGATGGCGGCCACCGCCGGGAAACCGAGGACCAGCTTGTCGTAGAACAGGCCCGCTCCGCCACGGATCACGAACGGCCCGTTCGTCCTCGGAGTGATCGCGAATCCGAGGCGCGGCGCGAAGTTGTCGATGTCGCGGCCGGCGCCGCCGTTGGGGACGAGGGACGGGACCGCGTCGCCCTTCGGCAGGACGAAGGTGTCCAGGTCGTAGCGCAGACCGTAGTCGAGGACCAGGTGATGACCGGCGCGCCACGAATCCTGCGCGAACCAGGCCAGCCGGGTGTCCCACAGGTCGGCCCTCGGCTCGCCGTCGATGAGCTGGAAATAGAGGGGATAAGTCCTGAGAAGCGCCGGCTCGTCGATGACGCCGTCGCCATCATCGTCCACGTTCGGTGTGCCGGGGCACGGGATCGGCTGGTCGCGCTGGGCGGGGTCGGTCGGAATGTCCGAGGCGTTCAGGTCGCCGCAATCCCCCGGCTCGAAAGGCGCGTCGGTCTCGTACAGGAAATTGCCGTTCGGATTGAAGCGCGTGTGGATACGCGTGCGCGATCGAATGACGTCGACGCCGAACTTCAGCGTGTGCGGCCCACGCGTCCAGGTGAGGTTGTCGACCAGCTGCACGCGGTCCTCGTCGCGGATCTGCATGTTGAGATTGTTCCCGCCGAAGCTGCCGGACGGGCGGTCGACCCCCGGCCGGCTGGAGTTGGCGAACTGGTCGAAGCCGGAGCTGCCGACGAAGAGCCGGGCCTCGTTGAGGAGGACCGGAGTCAGGATCGAATTGAGGGAGGTCGCGAGCTGCAGGTCTTTTTCGTTCAGGTGGAAGCCGGTTTCCGGCGTGCTCGTGCCACCGACGTTCAGCCCCTGCGTCCTGCGGCGATCCCCCGAGAGCCGGACCATGAGGAATTGCGATTCGCCCAGGTTGAAATCGCTCCTCAGGAACAGGTTGTCGTCGCGATTCGGCGCCACGACGATGCCGCCCGGGATCCCGTCGCGTCCGACGCCGGTGAAGGGAACGACCGGGTCGTCGGCCTGGTGCTCGTAGGCGAGGAAATAGAACGCCTTGTCGCGGCGCAAGGGACCGCCGAGCTTGAATCCGGCGTCGAGCCGGCGGTCGGTGTCGTTCTCTCCGGCGGTATGAGGCAGCGAATCGATGAACTCCCCGGGCAGGTTGACTCCGCGGCTGACGCCCTGGACGAAGGCGGCGGCGGTCGGGTCGTTGGTGCCCTGCTCGGTGACGATGTTCAGGACGCCGCCGCCGGCGCGGCCGAACTCGGGCGCGAACTGGTGCGTCAGCACCACGAACTCCTTGATCACCTGCTGGGAGAAGAACGAGTTGAGCGCCGTCCCGCTGGTGAGATCGTTGTTGTCGAGACCGTCGACGAGGAACGAGTTGGACCGTCCCGACTGACCGTTGGCGACCATGACCGCGTTGCGCTCGCCGTAGAACTCGCCGGCCGGCGACGGGAGGACCGAGCCGTCGATCAGCGCCAGGTCGGTGAACGAGCGTCCGTTGAGCGGGAGACCGTCGATGACATCAGAGCCGACGCGCAACACGCCGCCCGTGCGGTCCGGGTCGACGACCGGCGGCGTGGCGCTCACGGTGACGCTTTCGACCAGGGCCGAGCCGATCTCGAAGTCGAGCGTCAGGGTCTGCTGCAGGTGCAGCAGGACGGTCCGTGGATCCCCGGCAAGAGCGTCACCCAGGCGGGCGACGATCGTCCATTCGCCGGGTGACAGAAGGTCGATGCGGTAGCGTCCCGCGGAGTCGGACTGGGCCGAGCGCTCGGCGCCGGTGGCGCTCGAATGCGCCAGCACGAGGGCGCCCGGCGCGGGGCTGCCGTCGCGCGTGCGGACCGTGCCGACGACGGTGGCGGTCGTGGTCTGGGCGTCCGCCGGGACGTGGGCGGACAGGAGCAGGACGAAGGCGGAACACCCCAGGCGCCGTGCGTGCCTCACCGCCCGTAGGCGCCCCAGGGCCCCGTGCCGCCGGTGCCCCTCGCCGCGACCAGGAAGTAGCCGGAGGCCGGGTCGCCGGTCCAGCAGGTCTCGGGACCGGTGTCGGCCAGGACGGAGAAGTTGGCGGCCGCGGTCGGCGAGGCGGCGCCCAGGACCTCGTAACCCGCGAGACACGGATCCGTCACCTGGCTCCAGCAGATCTGAATTCCGCCCGTCACCTGGCCGACCGTGAGACCGGTGACTTCGGCCGTCGGCACGCAGCTGCCACCCGTGGTCGTGGCCCGTACTTCGACCGGATAGACGAACGCCGGATCCCCCGAGACCTGCGTCGGGTACAGGAGGCTCTCGTACCTCGTGGTCACTCCGGTCGAGGGATCCCGGAAGTCGGACAGCGACGTCACCGTCGCGAAGTAGGCCGTCCCCGGAGCCAGGCCGGAGATCGTCGCGCTCGTGCCGGCGATCGCCACCTGACCGGGGTTCCGGGCCGAGTCGAACGGATACGGGCCGCCCGAGCCCGACGACGTGCCCCAGTAGACCTTGTAGCCGGAGATGCGATGCGTGTCGCGTCCCGGGTCCCACGACAGCGACATCGTCGTGTCGGTCGTGCCGGTCGCCGTGATGCTCAGCGGCGGGAACAGACCGAAGATGAGATCGGTCCCGGCCACGGTGATGATCGAGGTGCCGTCGGCCGGGTTCTGCACCGACGTCAGGCGGGCCACGGTCCCGATCACCGGCACCTGCCAGAGATAGACGAACGTGCGCACCTCGTCGACCTTGAACAGGGACGAGCAGCCGGAGGCGGCGTAGACGCAGAAATCGGCGAGCGTCTTGACCAGGAGCGAATTGAAGGTGTGGCCCGACGGAAGCGTGACCACGCCACCTTTGAGGACCTGGCCCGATTGCGTCCCGGTGTGGGTGCCGGAGCTGCCGGCGCACCCCTTGACCCAGAGTTTCGGGATGACGCCGTTCACGCCGCACACGGTATTGAAAATGCTCTGCTCGCAGTTGAACGGACCGCCGACCCAGGCCGGGTCACCCGGCTGCATGTAGAAGCCGAGCGCGTCCTGGTTCGGGAAGCGCCAGATCGGGACCGGGGTGCGGGCGACGCCGTCGTCATTGACGTAGCAGAAGCGGTTCTCCCCGTTCGGAGGGGCGGCGTTGGAGCCCTCGAACTGCGCCCCGCCACGCAGCCAGACGGTGACGTCGGCGGCCCGCACTTCGCGCTCGGTCACGGCGTTGATCTTCGTCAGCGCTCCGCCTGCGGTGGCGGTGATGTCCTCGCGGCTCATGACCCGGTTCGGGTGCGCTCCGCCGGGGTTGTAGCCGCACTGGTTGGCGTTACAGGTCTCGGCCGGGGTCACCGGCACTCCCGTCGATGCGTCCTCGCCGACCCCCGACGTGTTTCCCGAGAAATCCCAGCTGTCGGCAGCGATCAGATCCCCCATGGTCGGGTAGGCCTGCGGCGTCAGGGAGGAGATCGACGTGCCCGGACCCTTGTCCCAGCCGTAGGAGACGCCGCTGAAGACCGGCGTATCGAGCTCGTCGACGTAGATCTTGAGCGTCGCGGCACCCGCGAGCACCTGCTCGAGGAAGCGTGCGTCGGTGATCGATGCGCGCCCCGAGGGTCCCGCCGGGCCGCCGATCTGAGCCACCACACCGTCGCGCGGGTCGACGAACCGGTGCACGAGAGTCGCCGGCTCGACGCCCCGCCCGCGGCCGCCGTCGCTCGAGACCAGGGCCCGCTGCAGCACGACCTCGCGCGGTCCGGAGGGCAGATGGATCCAGCCGATGCCTACGGTCTCGAGCTCGATCTGCAGCCGCTCGACCCGGCCGGCGTCCTCGTCGATCAGGTCCAGCGCCGCGCGCGCGCCGGGACGCATGAGGTCGGCGAAGCGCTCGGGGAAGATCCAGCGCCGGGCGGAGTCCCCCCCAGCGGGGTCGATATATAGATGAAGCCGTGCGCCCCGGCGCTCGTCCGGCCCCGCGCCGGAGATCTCGTCGGCGAGGACGGCCCCGCCGGGCCGATCGGTCAGGGTCAGGACGACGCTCTCCCCGCCACGCAGCGCCGTCAGATCCCAGCGGGTCCTCCCCTCGGGCGAGCGGAGATCGGCCGGCGCCGCCGACGACAGGTCGACCACGCCGAGGCGCACCTGCCGGGCGGGAACGCGGTCACCCTCGGCGGCGCGCGTCCCGGACCCGCCGGCGGACAGAAAACCGGCCCCGGTGATGGCCAGGAGGGCCAGGAAACCCCTTCTCATTGGTTGCATGGAACCCCCTCTTTATCGCAGGACGGCCAATTTCGCAAGCGTGATCGGACCGATCCGCGCCACCGGCGCCGCCGGGCCTGGCCAACCTGTCGTCCCGGCGGCCACATTTCCGTCACCGGGGCGACGCCGGTGGGGCGGAATGACCCTCCGGAGCGCAGCGGGCATCCTCGCACGAGGTCGCCGTATTACAGGACTGGACGGCTGTTTGCGCCGACTCGGCCCGGTCTCCATATTGACTCCCATGAACGCGAGGCCGGAGAACGACCGCGCGGAGAGGAGGAGGGAGAGATGAACAAGATCGTGCGTGCCCTGGGGGTCTTCGCGGTGGTCGGGCTGCTGGCGGCCGGGGGGCCGGTTCTGGCCGAGGACGCCAATCAGAGCCAGGACGACAAGGACAAGGCGGCGGCTCAGGCAACGCCGGCGCCGACCGATGGCGCCACGGTCACCAAGGAGGTGACCGCAACGGGACCGAACGGGAAGACGGCGACGAAGGAAGTCACGACGACGAAGGACGGGAACACGGTGACGCGCGACGCGACGACGACGCTGCCGAACGGCAAGACCGCGACCAGCCAGAACACCTGGACGAAGGACGGCAACACGATCACCCGTCAGGGGACGTTCACCGGGCCGAACGGGAAGACCGCGACCAAGAACGTGACGACGACGAAGGACGGGAACACGGTCACCCGTCAGGGGACGCTCACCGGGCCGAACGGGAAGACCGCGACCAAGAACGTGACGACGACGCGGGACGGGAACAGGGTGACGCGCGACGCGACGACGACGCTGCCGAACGGCAAGACGGCGACCAGCCAGAACACCTGGACGAACGAAGGCAACACGATCACGCGTCAGGGGACGCTCACCGGGCCGAACGGGAAGACCGCGACCAAGAACGTGACGACGACGCGGGACGGGAACACGGTGACACGCGACGCGACGACGACGCTGCCGAACGGGAAGACCGCGACGACCAAGACGACCTGGACGAAGCAGGGTCAGGGAACTGGCTCGAGCGCCACGACCGTGAACGGGAAGCCGGTGCCGAAGAAGAAGCCTGTCCGGCCCCGCCCCCGGCCGCGTCACTGATTCTCGGGCCGCGATCCGTCGCCCCGGTCGCGCAAGCGGCCGGGGCTTTTGTTGAGAAAATGCCCTACGAGCGTGGAGGCGGGTGTTCGGGGACGCCGCGGATGGACAGGCCGCTGTTCCCGGACGGACGCGTCGAGGCCCTCGGGGCCGATCTCTCTGCTCGATCAGGGCCGATCCACGAAGCGTTGGGCAGATGTCGAGCCTCATCATCGCGGCGGCATGATTCTTTCTAACCTCCTCGTCCGTCCGCGTCGATGGAGGCCCGCATGTTCGTTCCACCCTGCTGTCCTTATGTCTCCTGCGCCGCCCACCTGACGACTGTCGCGGACTTCTGCCGCCGCGACGGGCGCTACCATCCACGCTGTAGGGCTCATCCCGTGCAGCGCTTCCGCTGCCGGCTCTGCCGGCGCCGCTTCTCCCGCCAGTCGTTCCGCGCCGACCGCAACCACAAGAAACCGCACCTCAACGCGCCGTTCCTGCGCCTGATGGTGGCGTGCGTGGCCCTGCGCCAGGCCGCCCGCGTTCTCGGCGTCTCCCGCCGCACCATCGAGCGTCGCTTCCTCTGGCTCGCCGAGCATGCCGGCCGGTTCCACGGCCATCGCCTGGCCCAGCTGACCGGCCCCTTCATGCTGGACGAGCTCGAGACCTTCGAAGGGAACCGCTACCAGCCGGTCACCGTCCCCGTGCTCATCCAACCGCACGCCCTCTTCTTCATTGCCTCCGCGACCGGACCGCTGCGGCGCAAGGGACGCATGACGCCCGCGCAGCGACTCAAGCGGACCGAGCACGAGCGGGCGCACGGCAGGCGGCCGTCGCATTCCTCCGCGGCGGTCCGCGCCGTCCTCGAGCCCCTGCGCGGCAGCGTGGCCCCCGGTGCGCCGGTCATCCTGCATTCCGACCGCAAGTTGTTGTACGAGCGTCTCGGCCACCGTCTCTTCGGCCCCCGCTTCGTCTGGGCCCCGCACTCCGCCTCGTCGCGGCGCGACCGCAGAAACCCGCTCTTCCCGATCAATCACACCAATGCTCGCCTGCGCCACTTCCTGGCCCGCCTGCGTCGCCGCTCCTGGTGCGTCAGCAAGCGCCGCCTGCGGCTGCAGCAGCATCTGCAGATCGCCGCCCTGTGGATGAACTACTGCCGCCCCATCACCAACCGCACGACCACCACCCCCGCCCAGGCGCTCGGTCTCGCTTCCAGACCTTATCGAGAGGAGGAGGTCCTGGCCTGGAGGGAGGAATGGCGAAGACTCCCGATGGCCGCCTGACCTCTCTTGACCTCCACGCTCGTCGGGCATTTTCCCTTTTGTTGAGGGGCCGGCTCACTCTCCCCGAGTCGATCCGAGAGCCTTTTCGGCTTCGGCAATCCATTCCGGCGCGTCGCGATCGCCCGCCGACGCGAGCGTGCGGGCGCGTGCCAGGGCGAGCCGCCGGGTCGCGGCGGCGGAGGGGCCCTGGCCGGCGGCGTCGAGCGCCTCGGCAAGGGCCAGCTGGTTGGGAGGGTAATCGGGGCGCAGCGCCACCGCGGCGCGCGCCTGCTGCAGACCGAGTTCGGGATTCCCGGGACCGGCCGGCCAGCCCGGGGCACGCAGGTACAGAAGAGCCAGGGCGCGTTCGGGGCCCGCCTCGTCCAGGGCGGGCAGGGACTCCGCGGCGCTCCGGAAGGCGGCCTCGATCCTGGGCAGGGCGTCGAGCGCGGTGGACGGTCTCTCGCGCGCCTGCAACCCGAGTGCCGCCCCGAGCCAATAATCGCATTCCCGGTCGTTCGGAGCGATCCGCCCGCACCATTGGGCCGCCTCGACCGCCGCGCCCGCCGCCGCCCGGCGCGCGGCCGGGTCGCTCTCGTGATCCGACAGCCAGACCTGGACGCGTGCCGCGCCCTTGAGCCCCTCGACGCGTCCGCGGTCGGCGGCGGCGGCGCGCACGAACTCGCGTGCCGCCATGCGGACGCTGTCGAGACCGCGCTCGCCCGACCCCCTTTCGGCATAAAGCGCCTCGGCGCGCCCCAGGATCGATGGGACGTCGGCCGGCGTGGCGGCCGGCGCTTCGATGTCGGGCCCGGCGTCGCCCGGGCCCGCCGGGCCGGAGAGATCGGTGATCGGTCGCGGCTCCTTGAGCGCCCGGGCGCAGCCCTGCATGGCGACGATGCAGGCGAGGATCGCCAGCGCGTGGCGAGGACGCGGAGCGCCGGTCGTTCTCAAGGGTCGCCCGCACGGGCCGCGTCGCGCGCCCGCCGGGCTGTATCGAGCGCGGCGGCATCGACCGGCTCGAATCGGGTCAGACGCATCGTCTTCAGGACGTCGGCCCATTCGGGCCGCGTGTGCAGCCGCAGCAGACCGCCGAGCAGGCGATCGAGATCGGAACCCCTCAGGCGGGCGCCCACCCCGCAGACGATCGTGCCGGGCAAGGCGCCCGAACGGGCGACGATCTCCAGTTCGCTCCCGAACGGCAGCGTGCCGATGGCGGCGGTCTGCGCCCCGTCGACCAGGACCGCGACCTGCTCCCCTGCGGCGGCGCGGCGCAGCGCCGACAGGACGTTGGCGGTGAAGGTGATCCGTGTCGTGGCCGGCGGCTGTCCCCAGGAGCCGAGGAGCGGCCCCCGCACGAAGTCCGGGGCGTAACCGGCGGTGCCGGTGATCTCCCATCCGGCCAGGGTCGCGGCGGAGGCGACGCGACCCCGACGCGCCGCCAGCCCCCAGGTCTCGGTGGCGCCCGATTCCTGCACCGCCTGCAGTTTCGGCGCCAGCCGCAGCGTCGCTTCATGCTGTACGAAGAACGGCAGGGACACGAGGGCGAGCGCGGCGTCAGGTTCGGCGAGACGCTTCAGCCCGGCTTCCGCGGTCTCGAAGTAGACGGCACGCACGCTGCCGGCGGGCCAGCCGGCGGCGGCCGAGAGGGCAGCGGCGAAGGCGTCCATCGTCGGCTGGGCGGCGGCGGTGGTTCCCGGCTGACCGGGCGCGCAGACGACGATCGTCCTCGGGGAGCGGGCCGCGGCCGCTCCCGCGGCCGGCGCGGACAGGGCCGGTCGCGAGGAGGCGATCGCCGCGACCGTGACCGCCGCCAGGACCGCGACTCTGATCCGGACTACCGGTTGGCGCGGCATTCTGGGCGACCTCCGTACGGGCGGGACAGGATACCCTAAGGAAACGATGAATCGAATCGGCACGGCGGCGGCGTTCCTCGTCGTGGGATGTCTCGGCGCCGCGGCGGCCGCGCGGCGTCCCGACCTCCGGACGGAGGGGACACCTGCGCCGGCGCCGCCCCCGTCCGGATGGGTCCGGATCGAGGTCGGCTCCCTCCGGCTGGAGGCGCCGGAGGAATCGGCCGGGCGATTGCAGGCTCTGGCGGACAGGGCCCGGGTCATCCTGCCGCGGATCGAGGCGGAGCTCGGCGCGCAACCGGCCGCGGCGTTCCTGATCATCCTGATCCCGTCCGGGTCCGGGCGCCAGGCTCTCCCGCCGGACGTGCGCGCCCTGGACGACGGGACGCCGTCCTGGGCGGCCGGTTACCTGGTGGCCGAGCGTCGGGTGGGCGCCATCCGCGTGGCGGCGGCCGACGGCTATCCGTATTCCGATCTCGCTTCGGTCCTGGCGCACGAGGTGTCACACATGCTTCTTTACGATGCGGCGGGACCCGGTTTGCCCCGCTGGTTCGGGGAGGGCGTGGCGACGGGCATCGAGCGGTCATGGGGGATGCGCGACGTCCTGGTCTACTCGTCGTCGCTTCTCACCGGACGATTACCGTCCCTGCGGGACCTGGACGCCGCGTTCGATGCCTCGGATGACCGGGCGCGCGCGGCCTACGCCGCCGCGTTCGACTTCATGCTGTGGACCGTCAGGAGCTACGGCGACGGTGTGGTGCGCGAGATCGTCCGTCAGGCCAGGTCGCGACCGTTCCCGGAGGCCTGGCGGGCGGCGACCGGTGTGTCCCTCGATCGCTCGGAGGCGCAGTGGCGGCGCGGCAGCCTGTTGCTCTATCGCTGGATTCCGGCGCTCACCGGCACGACCGCGCTGTGGAGCGGTATCACGCTGCTCGCCCTTCTCGCCGGCGCCCGCCGGCGGTCGCGGACGCGGCGGCTGCTCGCGGGCTGGGACGCGGAGAGCGATGCCGAGGGGGAGTCGACACCGTTCCGGTGACGAGGACGACGCGATGCGGAAACGGTCGAGCCGTTACTTCCAGGTCATGCCCTCCCCGATTCAGGGACGTGGAGGGTTCGCGACGCGGTCGATACCGCGCGGCACCCGCATCATCGAGTACACCGGCGAGCGGATCACGCACGCGGAGGCGGACGCGCGCTACGACGACGCGGGCACGCCCCGTCACCACACGTTCCTGTTCGCGGTCGACCGCAGCACGGTGATCGACGCCGCGGTGGGCGGGAACACCGCCCGCTTCATCAATCATTCCTGCGAGCCGAACTGTGTTCCGGTGATCGAGTCGGGCCGGGTGTTCATCACGGCGGCACGGGGCATTCTCGCGGGGGAGGAGCTGGCATACGACTACGCGTACGCGCGGCAGGGAAGCGAGGACGAGCGCCGCCCGGAGCGCTACGCCTGCCGCTGCGGCGCGAGACGCTGCCGCGGCACGACCCTGTCGCCGCGCCGGGAGCGGGCCCGAAGGCGGCGGGTCTGACGCCCGGGCCCGCGCCGGGTCAGCCCTGTGGAAGACGGCGCACCTCGTCCCGGATGGCGTCGACCGCATCGCGCACCCGGTCGGCGTGGGTGCGAAAGCTCAGGACGCAGATCCGCAGGACATAGCGCCCGCCGAGGGTCGTGCTGGAGAGGAAGACGCGACCCCGGGCGTTGACGCGCCGCAGAAGCTCGGGGCCCCGGCCGTCCGGCCGGACGGCGAAAGCGACGATGGAGAGCTGCGGCTCGTCGATCATCTCGAGGAGCGTCTCGTCCTTCAGGTCGGCGTGGGCGCTGCGGGCCAGGTCCAGCTTTTCCTGGATCTGCCGGCGGAAGGCGCGCAGACCGTGCAGCTGGATCGGCAGCCACAGCCGGAGACCGCGGAAATCACGCGACAGCTCGGGGGACAGATCGGTGAAGTTGGGCGCCCCCTCTCCGATGCGGACGTCCTGCAGGTAGGCCGCCCGGCCGCCGTGCGCGCGGCGCAGGGTCTCCGGGTCGCGCACCAGGAGACAGCCGGTGCCGTACGGCAGGAACAGGCCCTTGTGCGGATCGAGGGTGATCGAATCGTACGCCTCGATGCCGGAAAGACGCGCCGCGCCCTCCGGGACGAGACGGAAGAATCCGCCGTACGCGGCGTCGGCGTGCGCCCACAGTCCGCGGCGCCGGGCGATCTCGTGGATCTCGGGCAGCGGGTCGACCGCGCCCGTGTTGGTGGTGCCGGCGTTCGCGACGACCAGGAACGGCTGCAGACCGTTCGAGCGATCGTGCCGGATCATCGCTTCCAGGAGGTCGGGGCGCATCCGGCAGCGGCGGTCCACCGGGACGACGCGGACGGCGCGCTCCGGGAACCCCGCGATGCGCGCCGCCTTGATGACCGAGAGATGCGTCTCCTCGGAGATGTACAGCGTGCCCTCGAGGAAGTCCTCGGGAAGACGATCGGCGCGGGCCGCCACCAGCGCGGTGAGATTCGACAGCGAGCCGCCGGTCGTCAGGATCCCACCGGCCTCGGGCGGGTAGCCCATGAGCGACGCGAGCCAGGCGATGACCTGCGCCTCGATCCGCGCGAGGGCCGGAGCGGCCGCCACGACGCCGACGAAGCGATTCACGGCGCAGGCCACGAAGTCGGCCAGGGCGGCCGCGGGAATACCGCCGCCGGGAATGAATGCGAGATAGCCCGGGCCCGCCGTGTTGAAGGACTTGGCGATGGCGGGGCGGAGGCGCTCCAGGATCGTGGCGATCGCATGCCCGTCCTCGGGCGGCGGCTCGACGAACCCGGCGGCGACCGATTCCACCTCTCCGACGTCGGACGAGGGCAGCGTCGGCAGGAGATCGATCTGCTCGACCACGAACGCGGCGCAGGTGTCGATGAGCCGGCGAAGCTCCGCGGAAACAGGCTCCAGCGGCCAGTCGGGCGGGCGCGCTTCAGGCATGGGACGGCGATTGTACCGGATTCCCGGACGTCCGAACCGGCGGCCGCCCGATGCGCCGGGAGCGGTGAGCCGACCCGGGCCCGTGTTCCGGGTTCCCGGGTGGGCGGACGCGTCGATTGCCTCTATAATGCTCGCGTTTCCAACCACCCTTCGTTCCATAAAGGAGGAGCCATGAAGAAACTCGCACTTTGGGTCTGTGCGGTGTTCGTCGCGGGTCTGGTCCTGAGCGTGGCGTCACCGGCGCTGGCTGCCGGAAAGACCCACGACGTGACCGCGACGGTCGTGTCGATCGACGTCGAGCACAAACAGCTCACCTTCAAGGACGACAAGGGCGAACAGAAGACGGCGCCCGTGATGGGCAAAGCCGTCGATGAGCTCAAGACGATCAAGGCCGGTGACAAGGTCACGTTGACCTGCACCGACAACGACAAGGGTGAGCACGTGGGGGTCAGCGAGATCAAGGCCTCCTGAGGCGAGACCTCGGAGTCGCAGTTCCAGAGCGCGGGTTCGGCGGGAGCCGGGCCCGCGCTCTCGATTTATCGGGAAGCCGATGACGGGGCGGCCGTCCGGTGCGCGCGCCGGGCGCGCGCCGGCTCCAGCTCCAGCCGCATGATCGGCCGCGTCGGCGAACGGCGCGCCACCTCCTCGAATCCCGCCTTGCGGAACGCCGAGGGCAGACCGGTCCAGGCGAACGCGTCCGGCAGGCGCCCGCTCCTTGGCTCGACCGGGTAGCCCTCGAGGGTCGACGCCCCGCGCCGGGCGGCGTGCTCCGCCGCGGCGCGCAGCAACTCGACCGTGACCCCCCTGCGCCGATGCGGGCGCGCCACGAACAGGCAGGTGACCGACCAGACCGGACGCTCGTCGATCGGTTTCAGCGTGCGCGATCGCCCGAGGACCGGGTAGGCGTGGCGCGGGCCGAGGGCGCACCAGCCGACCGGCTGACCATCCAGGCAAGCGAGAATTCCGGGCGTGGCACCGGTAGCGACCAGCCTCTTGAACGCCCGCCGGTTGGCGTCACCCTTCTGTGACTCGAACCGCGACCGCGGCAGGCGCCAGAACATGCACCAGCACCCGCCGCAGGCGCCGCGCCGGCCGAAGAGCGTCTCGAGCAGGCGCCAGCGTGCCGGCGTGAGAGGATGACAGCGTAGACCCGGTCGCACGATCGATCACCCGTCCCCTCATTCCGACTGGGTCGGGGCGTCTCCTTGCGGCGCCGGCGCGGGGGTGCTCGGCGCGATCAGCCACTGATTTCCGCTCTGGACCAGCGGCGATTCGACCGACCCGGCATCGTCGCCGATCGCCAGCGTGACGCGCACCCTCCCGTAGTCGACGTCCGACAGCGTGGCATGCCTGTCGAGGAGGTCGACCATGAACCCGCCTCCCGGTACCGCGGTCACGTCCAGTGTCTCGAGGGCAGTGTCGGCGTCCGGTGCCAGCGACCAGGTCACGCCGCCGTCGCCCGACTGAAGGCCGCCCGCCGGGACCACGACGGAGTACTGCTGCACGAACGAGCCGCCGTCCGGGCTCTCCGGGTCGGCGACGAAGCTCTCGAGCGTGAAGACGAGATCCTCGGTTCCGGGACTGATGCCGTTCGTGTCGGACAGATTGATCGAGAACTTCCCCGACCACAGGATCCGCTCGTTGCCGGTCGGACCGCCGGGGGTGAGCAGCCGCAGAAACGCGCTCTCGACGTCGAGCGACGCCTGCGCCGCGGCCGGAACGAGTACGAGAATCGCAAGGAACGCCAGGCACGTGAACCTGCGCATGCAGCACCTCCTCGAAGGGTGGGCGGGTACGGCCGGTCCGCCGCCGTCCCTCCCGCGCTCGCCGGGCGGCGGGAAGAACGCGGGCATCCTGCCGCCACTCTAAGCGGGCCGACGCGGCCTGTCAATCGGCGCGGCCGATCATGGCGACGGGACGCGGAAGATCGCGACCGTCCCGGTCATGCCGGCGCCGAGACCGAGCTGCTTCGGATTGGCCACGGTCACGGTCGCCGGCTCGTTGACGCGGCAGAAGACCTTGTGCGCCTGGCGCTCGGGCTGGGCCTCGCAGCCGGCGCCCTCCCACGACACGGTCACTCCCTGCGAGGCGTGGAAGTCGGCCTTCACCTCGACCGTGACTTCGTACTCGCCCGGCTGCAGCTTGAACGAGCGGCCCGCGCCGTCCGACAGCCGCAGCGGCTCGGAGACGATCCGCTCGACGACCTCGACC
>Ga0070697_100001057_pt1 | contig 20812 bp, 21 predicted proteins | sample KBSK1501metaG_FD_65475 | JGI IMG/M metagenome (GOLD analysis project Ga0070697, IMG submission 65475) | Corn, switchgrass and miscanthus rhizosphere microbial communities from Kellogg Biological Station, Michigan, USA - KBS K1-50-1 metaG | ecosystem: Host-associated > Plants > Roots >... | reverse complement strand
TTTCTCGTGGTCGACGGCGTCATCCCCGGCAACGAAGGCCGCGGCTATGTGCTGCGGCGGATCATTCGCCGCGCGATCCGCCACGGCTACAAGCTCGGCCAGAAGCAGCCGTTCTTTCATCGCCTGGTGCCCGATCTTGACCGCGCCATGGGCGATGCCTACCCGGAGCTGCGCGGCGCCAAGGAGCGCGTCGCCGATGTGCTGAAGCAGGAAGAGGAGCGCTTCGCCGAGACGCTGGAGAACGGCATGGCGGTGCTCGAGTCGGCGCTCGCCTCGGGTGAAAAGCTGCTGGACGGCGAGACTGTTTTCCGCCTCTATGACACGTTCGGCTTTCCGGTGGATCTGACCGCCGACATCTGCCGCGAACGCGGCGTGATGATCGACATGGCGGGATTCGAGGCGGCCATGGCGCAGCAGCGCGAGCGCGCGCGCGCGGCGTCGAAGTTCGCGATGGCCGCGGCGCTCGAATATTCGGGCGGCAAGACGGTGTTTCATGGCTACGAAAAGCTCGTGCATGCCGCGAAGGTGGTGGCGCTTTATCGCGAAGGCACACAGGTGCGCAGCCTGAAGAGCGGCGAGAGCGGCAGCGTGGTACTCGACGAGACGCCCTTCTACGCCGAAGCCGGCGGGCAGGTGGGCGATCGCGGCGAGATCGTCGGCTCGGCCGGCACGTTCGCTGTGGACGATACGCAGAAGATCCAGGCGGACGTCTACGGCCATCACGGCACCATGAAGACCGGCACGCTCAAGCTCGGCGACCGCGTCGAGGCGCGCGTCGACCAGGTGCTGCGCGAGCGCACCATGCGCAACCACTCGGTGACACACCTCATGCACAAGGCGCTGCGCGAGGTGCTCGGACCCCACGTGCAGCAGCGCGGCTCGCTGGTCGACGCCGACAAGACGCGCTTCGATTTCTCGCACAACAAGCCCGTGTCGGAGGACGAGGTCCGCAAGGTCGAGATGCTGGTGAATGCCGAGATCCTCGCCAATACGCCGACGCGCGCCCAGGTGATGCCGCTCGAGCAGGCGCAGAAGTCCGGCGCCGTGATGCTGTTCGGCGAGAAGTACGGCGACGAGGTGCGCGTTCTCGACATCGGCTCGTCGCGCGAGTTCTGCGGCGGCACGCACGTGGCGCGCACCGGCGACATCGGCGTCTTCAAGATCTATTCCGAGAGCGGCATCGCCGCCGGCATCCGCCGCGTCGAGGCGACCACCGGGCTTACGGCGCTCGCCATGATCAACGCGCAGCTCGATGAATTTCGCGAGGTGGGGCGCTCGCTGCGTGCGCAGCCCGGCCCCGGCATGGCGGCCAAGGCAGCCAGTGCACTGCTCGAGGAGAAAAGGACGCTGGAAAAGGAAGTGCTGCGCCTGCGCTCGAAGTTGCTCAGCGGGCAGGGGGCCGATCTCAGCTCGCAGGCGGTGGAAGTGAAGGCGAAGAACGGGCAGGTGACGCGCGTGCTCGCCGTGACGCTCGACGATGCGGACCCGAAGACCATGCGCGAGACCGTCGACCGGCTGAAGGACAAGCTGAAATCGGCGGCGATCGTGCTCGGCGCGGTGAACGACGGCAAGGTGTCGCTCATCGCCGGTGTCACCGCCGACCTCACCGCCAAGGTAAAGGCGGGCGAGCTCGTGAACTACGTCGCCCAGCAAGTGGGCGGCAAGGGCGGCGGGCGCCCCGACATGGCGCAGGCCGGCGGCACCAATCCGGGCGCGCTCGCCGGCGCGCTACAGTCGGTGCGCTCCTGGGTAGAGCAAAGAGTCTAGAAACCGATCTTCTGCCGGCGGCTGCCGCGGCCCGGCTGCACATCGTCCGGCCGCATTTCGCTGCGGCCGCCGAGCTTGGCGGTGCCGAAGGCCGATTGCACGGCGCGGCGCATCTCGCGCGGCGGCAGGGACGCGAGCTTCTCCAGCGTATCGTCGCTCGGCGTCTCCGGAAACTGGCGACCCCAGTCGTGCGCATTGCGCACTTCGCTGTAGATGATGTGCGCGATGCGCAATGAGCCCGCTTCGTCGGGCGGATCGATTTCGTAGACCGCCAGGCGGTTGAGCAGCGGCTCCGGGATGCGCGCGGCATCGTTCGCTGTCGCGAGCCACACCGTGCCCGAGGCGTCGATCGGCAGCTCGACGAATTCATCGATGAAGCGAGTCGCCGTGTCCTGCTCCAATAGCTCGTACAGTGCGCCCAACGGGTCGTATTGCCCGTCGGTGCTCGCCTTGTCGAGCTCGTCCACCACGATCACCGGGTTGGCGTATTCGCCGTTCAGGAAAGTGTCGAACACCTTGCCCGGTTTCGCGTTCTTCCATTGCGACGAGGCGCCTGAGAGCACCCAGCCCGCGGTGAGCGAGCTCATCGGCACGAAGCCGAAGCCGGTGCCCAGCAGGTCCGCGAGCTTCCGCGCGAAGTGCGTCTTGCCGATGCCCGGCTCGCCGAGGAGCAGCATCGGCGGCAGCTCGATCGAGTCGTTCGAGTCGACACACAGCGCGAGGTGCTTGCGGATGTCCTCGAGCACCGCCGTGAAGTTCGGCAGCTCCTCGAAGAGGCGCTGCATTTCGGGCAGCGTCGAGGGCTTGACGGTGAAGCGCTGGCCGCCCAGACGCAGCATCTTTTCGTAGAGCGCGCGCAGCGCTTCGTTCGCCGATGCGGGCAGCTCGTGCAGCGCTTTTTCCACCGTCGGGACTTCGTAGACGTCCTTGAAACCGGCGATCGGAATGGTGACAGCGGCGGCGGACATGGGCACCTCTCTGTTAGCTGCTTTTTCTGTTTGAAAAATTAGCATGACGCCCCCTTCGAAGCAAACAGCGCGCCTGGCAACCGCTCGCAGCGAGTGCCAGTCGGGCTACATTAGTCACATGCCCACTACAACGCGCGAGTACTTCCAAGGTTTCGGCGTCGGCCACCTGCCCGGTCATCTCGGTGTGGAAATCGTCACGGTCGAGCGCCACGCGGTCGAAAGCCGCATGGCCGTAACGCGGCAGGTCATGGCCCCGAATGGTTACCTGCACGCGGCGTCCGTGGTGGCGCTCGCCGATACGAGCTGCGGCTATGGCTGCATCGCGGCCCTGCCGCAGGGCGCAAGCGGCTTCACCACCATCGAGCTCAAAGCGAACTTCCTTGGCACCGCGCGCGACGGCGCGATCCTGTGCCGCGCCACGCCGCTCCATCTCGGCCGCACCACGCAGGTCTGGGACGCAGCGGTGAGCGTCGAAGGCAGCGGAGCGCAGATCGCGCGCTTTCGCTGCACGCAGATGATTCTGTGGCCCAAGTAGACAGCCGGTCGCGCGGCATGCTTCAATGCGTGCGATGACGCGCCGGTTTTTCCGCTTTTTCTTTTATTTCCACCGCTCGCTGGCGGACTGGACCGGATAGCCGCAACCTCGCGTCCCACCAAAACCGCCAGCGCCGAAAGCCTGGCGGTTTTTGTTTTTGGGAAGGGAAAACATGACCTCGCCTCTGGACAACTACCTCGCCACCGTCCCCGCGGACAAGACCTCGCTCACCGACGACGAGCGCATCGAGAACATCATTCCGCTGCCGCCGCCGGAGCACCTGATCCGCTTCTTCCCGATCCAGGGCACCGCGGTCGAAGCGCAGATCACCGAGACGCGCCGGCAGGTGCGCCAGATCCTCGGCGCACGCTCCGATCGCCTGCTCGTCGTGATGGGGCCGTGCTCGATCCACGATCCGGGCGCGGCGCTTGCCTACGCCGAGCGCCTGGCGGTCGAGCGCAAGCGTCACGCCGGCGAGCTCGAGCTGCTGATGCGCGTGTACTTCGAGAAGCCGCGCACCACGGTGGGCTGGAAAGGCCTGATCAACGACCCGTATCTGAACGGCAGCTTTCGCATCAACGAGGGGCTGCGCATCGCGCGCGACCTGCTCCTGCGCATCAACCAGCTCGGCGTGCCGGCGGGCTGCGAGTTCCTCGATGTGATCTCGCCGCAGTACATCGGCGACCTCGTGTCGTGGGGCGCGATCGGCGCCCGTACCACCGAGAGCCAGGTGCACCGTGAGCTTGCCTCCGGCCTCTCGGCGGCCGTCGGCTTCAAGAATGGCACCGACGGCAACGTCAAGATCGCGGTCGACGCGCTGCTCGCCGCGCGCCAGAAGCATCATTTCCTCTCGGTGCACAAGAGCGGCCAGGTCGCCATCGTCGAGACGCGCGGCAACGAGGACTGCCACATCATCCTGCGCGGCGGCAAAGAGCCGAACTACGACGCGAAAAGCGTGCAGGCGGCCTGCGCGGAGCTGGCGCGCGCACGGTTGCCCGAGCGCCTGATGATCGACTGCTCGCACGCCAATGCCGGCAAGCAGTACCAGCGCCAGCTCGACGTCGCGAGGGACATCGCGGCCCAGCTCGCCGGCGGCGAGCGCCGCATCATCGGCGTGATGGTCGAGTCGCACCTGGTCGAGGGCCGCCAGGATCTCGAGACCGGCAAAGCGCTGCGCTTCGGCCAGAGCATTACCGACGGCTGCCTCGGCTGGGACGATTCGCGCGCCGCGCTCGAGGCGCTGGCCGAGGCGGTCAAGCGCCGCCGTGCCGGGGTTCCGGCATAATCGGGCGCGATGCCCGAGCGCCCGCAGCAGCTCGTCCACCTGGAATATCTCGGCGACGCCAGCGAGTTCGCTGCCAAGATGCAGGCCCTGATTCCGCGGTGCAATCTGCTCGAGAACTTCTCCTCCGCCGAGGTGCAGGGGCTTGCGCACTTCATGCATGCCTACCGCGCCGAGACCGGCGTCGAGATCATCCGCGAGGGGGACGGCGGCGACTTCATGCTGATGCTGATCGAGGGCCGCGCCGAGGTGTACAAGCGCGACCGCTGGAACACGCCGCAGCTCCTTGCCACCGTCGAAGCCGGCCGCACGCTCGGCGAGATGTCAATGATCGACGGCGACGCGCGCTTCGCCACCTGCCTCGCCGCCGAGCCGACGCTGATCGCGGTGCTTGACCGCGAAAGTCTCGCCCGCATCATCGTCGAGCAGCCGCTCCTTGGCGCGAAGATTCTGATGGAGCTGGTGCTGATGCTGTCGCAGCGGCTGCGCAACACCAGCGAGCGCCTCCTTGGCATGCTGGATGAGCAGCAGGCGGCCGGAGCGATGCCGCATCTCCTCTGATGGATGGCTAGGCTGCGCGGCGGCCGCCTCGTCGTTCTGCTGCTGGTTGCGGCCGCCATCATCGCCTTCTTCGCGAGCGGCGCGCACCGCTACCTCAGCTTCGAGCGCCTGAAGGCCGAGCAGGCGCATCTCGACGCCTGGTATCGCGCGCACCCGGCGGCTACCGCGGCCGGCTTCTTTGCGCTGTACGTCGCGGTGACCGGTCTCTCCATCCCCGGCGCGGCGGTGCTGACGCTGGTCGCGGGGGCGCTCTTCGGCGTCGTGCGCGGCACGCTGCTCGTCTCGTTCGCCTCGGCGCTCGGCGCGACGATCGCATTTCTCGTCTCGCGCTTCGTGCTGCGCGACTGGGTGCGCAGCCGCTATCGCGCACAGCTCGAGTCGATCGATCGCGGCGTGCAGCGCGAGGGGGCCTTCTACCTCTTCACCTTGCGGCTGCTGCCGGCGGTGCCGTTCTTCCTCATCAACCTGGCGATGGGCATTACCGCCATGCGCCCGTGGACCTTCTACTGGGTGAGTCAGCTTGGCATGCTCGCCGGCACCGTCGTCTACGTGAACGCTGGCAGGCACCTCGCCGCGGTGACGACGCCGGGCGACATCCTCTCGCCAGGGCTCATCACCGCGTTCGTGCTGCTCGGCGTCTTTCCGCTGGCCGCGAAGAAGAGCATCGACGCAGCGCGCGCCCGCCGGGTCTATGCGCGCTGGAAGCGGCCGCGGCGCTACGACCGCAACGTCGTGGTGATCGGCGCCGGTTCCGCCGGGCTCGTCGCCGCGTACATTGCCGCGGCGGTGCGCGCCAAGGTGACGCTCGTCGAGAAGGACCGCATGGGCGGCGACTGCCTCAATACCGGATGCGTGCCCTCCAAGGCGCTCATCAAATCGGCGCGCCTGCTCGCGCAGTTGCACCGTGCGCATGACTACGGGCTGCGCGTGCCCGCGGTGCAGTTCGATTTCGCCGAAGTCATGGAGCGCGTGCAGCGCGTCGTGCGCAGCGTCGCGCCGCACGACTCCGTCGAGCGCTACAGCGCCCTCGGCGTAGAGTGCCTGCGCGGCGAGGCGCGCATCACGTCGCCGTGGTCCGTGACCATCGACGGCAAGCAAACCCTGACGACGCGCGCCATCGTCATCGCCGCCGGCGCACGGCCGCTCGTGCCGCGCATCCCGGGCATCGAGCAGGTGCGCGTGCTCACCTCCGATAACGTCTGGGAGCTGCGCGAGCTGCCGCGCCGGCTGGTGGTGCTCGGCGGCGGGCCGATCGGCTGCGAGCTGGCGCAGGCGTTTGCGCGTTTCGGTGCGCGCGTGACGCAGGTGGAAATGCTGCCGCGGCTCCTGCCGCGCGAGGATCCGGACGCGGCGGAGCGGGTGCGCGAACGCTTCGCCGCCGAAGGCATCGACGTGCGCACCGCGCATCGCGCCGTGCGCGTCGAGCCGGGGCGCGCGCTCATCTGCGAGCATGCCGGCGCCGAAGTGCGCCTGGAGTTCGACGCGCTGCTCTGCGCGCTCGGGCGCACGCCCAACACCGCGGGCTACGGGCTGGAAGAGCTCGGCATCCCGCTCACCGGTGCGCGCACTGTGGAGACAAACGATTATTTGCAGACCTTGTACCCGAACATCTACGCCTGCGGCGATGTCGCCGGTCCCTATCAGTTCACCCACACCGCATCGCACCAGGCGTGGTATGCCGCGGTGAACGCGCTCTTCAGCCCGTACAAGCGCTATCGCGCCGACTATTCAGTCATTCCGTGGGCCACCTTTACCGAGCCCGAAGTGGCTCGCGTGGGCCTGAACGAGACCGAGGCGCGGGAACGCGGCATCGCCTATGAGGCGACGGTGTTCGAGCTCTCGGAGCTCGACCGTGCCATCGTCGACGAGGCCGCCGAGGGCATGGTGAAGGTGCTGACCGAGCCGGGATCCGACCGCGTGCTGGGGGCGACGATTGTCGGCGAGCAGGCCGGCGAGCTGATCGTCGAGTTCATCAGCGCAATGAAGCACGGCATCGGCCTCAACAAGATCCTCGGCACGATCCATATTTATCCAACGCTCGCCGAGGCGAACAAATATGCTGCCGGCAGCTGGCGGCGCGCGCATGCGCCGGCCCGAGTGCTGCGCACCCTCGAGCGCTTCCACGCATGGCGCCGCGGCTGAGCATCATCGTGCCGGTGCTGAACGAGGCGGACAGCATCGGCCCGGCGCTCGCGGCGCTCGCGCCGCTGCGCAGCCGCGGCCACGAAGTGATCGTCGTCGACGGCGGCAGTGACGATGGCACTGCCGCGCTCGCCGAGCCCGCTTGCGACCGGCTGCTCGCAACGTCGCGCGGCCGCGCGCTGCAGATGAACACCGGCGCCGCGGCGGCCGCGGGCGAGGTGCTGCTTTTCCTGCACGCCGACACTCGCCTTCCCGAGCGCGCCGACGAGCTCGTGCTCGTCGCGCTGGCGCAGCGCAACTGGGGCCGCTTCGACGTGCGCATCGCGAGCCGCCAGCGCCTGCTCGCGCTGGTCGCCTGCGCCATGAACCTGCGCTCGCGTCTCACCGGCATCGCGACCGGCGACCAGGCGATATTCGTGCGGCGCGATGCCTTCCCCGGTTTCCCCGAGATCCCGCTGATGGAGGACATCGCGCTAAGCCGCACGCTGCGGCGTCGGGGCCGGCCGGCCTGCTTGTCCGCACGCGTCGTGACCTCGGCACGGCGCTGGGAAGCGCACGGCGTGCTGCGCACCATTTTGCTGATGTGGCGGCTGCGGCTGCTTTACGCGCTTGGCGCCACGCCCCAGCGCCTGGCACGCGATTACGCCGATCAACGCTGATTGCCTCCTGATGGTGTTCGCCCGCGCGCCGCTCGCCGGCCGCGTGAAGACGCGCATCGCGCAGCGCATCGGTGATGCCGCCGCGGCGAATCTGCATCGGCGCCTGGTGCGCGCCGCGGTCGCGGCGGCGAGCGCGGCACGCTGCGGGCCGGTGGAGCTGCACGTGACGCGCCGCCATGCGTTTTTTCGCACGCTGGGCGTGCCGGTGCGCCTGCAGCGTGGCGCTGACCTCGGCGAACGCATGTACCGCGCGCTCGCCAGACATCGCCGCGCCATCGTCATCGGCGCCGATGCGCCGGCGCTGATGCCGGCCGACATCGCGCGCGCGGCACGCTGGCTGCACGGCGGCGCGGACATCGTGCTCGCGCCAGCGGATGATGGCGGCTATGTGCTGATCGGCGCGCGCCGCTTGACGCCGGCGGTCTTTGCCGCGGTCGACTGGGGCAGCGCCGAGGTGCTGGCGCAAACGCAGCGCAACGCCGCGCGCGCGGGTTTAAGCTGCCGGTTGCTGCGCACACTGTGGGATGTCGATCGCCCGGAAGACCTCGAGCGGCTCAGATCGCGCCATTTTTCTTTAGCACGCCGGCGACGCGCTCGGCGATGACCCGGTAGCCGGCGGCGTTCGGATGGATCGGATCGGACTTGAGCCGCGTGTCCTTGAGCACTGCGGTGATGACGTCGCCTTCATAGGGCACGCGTAGCTCTTTCGCGAGCGAGGCGTAAAAGCCGGGCGGCGACGCAAACAGGCCTGGCTCCGGCGTGCCGATGAGCAGCACATCGACACCGCGCCGCCGCGCAAGCTCGATCATGGCACGGACGTTGCGCTCGGCCTGCTCGTTGCCCAGACGCCGCAGGAAGTCGTTGCCGCCGATGCAAAGCAGCAAAAGGCGCGGCGCATATTCGTCGAGCGCGCCGGGAAGCCGCTCGAGCGCCTGCGCCGTGACTTCGCCCGGCACGCCGGCGCGCACCACGCGCCGCCCGATGAGGCGTTCGAGTTGCGCCGGGTAGCTCTCCGCTTCCGCGGCGCCGGTGCCGAAGGTCAAGCTGTCGCCGAAGGCAAGCACCACCGCTTCGCGCGGCAGGGGCTCAAGATGCGTGCGCGCACCGCACGCCGCGATGACGAGCGCCACGATGAGCGCCCAAAGGAAGACAAGCGCGCGGCTGGCTGACAGAGGGCGCGATGGCAGGATGAAGGCGAGCGCATGTTACACTTCGCGCGCCTCTGGAGGAGGACACCCCGAATGAAGATTAGGAGCCAGAAAGACTTTTGGTCCGGCCTGATGTTCATTGGCTCGGGCCTGTTCTTCGCGCTATGGGCGATGGAGTTCTACCAGATGGGCACCGCCGTGCGCATGGGGCCGGCGTATTTCCCAACCGTGCTCGGCTTCCTGCTTGTGGCCCTCGGCGCGATCGTGCTGCTGCAGTCGGTCACCGCCGAACCCGAGGGCGACCAGGCCGTGCACACGCCATTCAACATCATCGACCTGCTCATCGCGTTCGGCATATACGCGGTGCTGATCTTCCTTTCCGTAAAGAGCGGTTTCGCCTCGGAGTGGGCAATCCTTAGCGCCACCATCGTCGTGTCGCTGCTCACGATGTGGTTCAGGCCGGACGCCAAGCCGCTGGTTCTGATCACCGCGGCGACCATCTTCTACGGCTACCTGATGAAGCCGCTTGGCCTCGTGATCGCCACGGCAGCGCTCGTGTTCATCAGCGCGCTCGGCGGCCATGAGTTCAAGTGGAAGGAAGTGAGCATTCTCTTCATCATCCTCATCCTGTTCTCAGTGCTGGTGTTCGTGAAGGGCCTGACACTGCCGTTCCCGATCTGGCCTGAGTACTTCAGCTGAGGCGGAGGATCAATGGACCAGATCTTCCACAACCTCGTCATCGGCTTCGGCGTTGCGGTCACGCCGATCAACCTGTTCTTCGCACTGATCGGCTGCCTGCTCGGCACGCTGATCGGCGTGCTGCCGGGGATTGGGCCAGTGGCGACCATTGCGATGCTGCTACCGATCACCTTCAACCTAAGCCCGGTCGGCGCGCTCATCATGCTGGCCGGCATCTACTACGGCGCGCAGTACGGCGGCTCGACCACCGCCATCCTGGTGAACATCCCCGGCGAGTCCTCCTCGGTGGTGACCTGCCTCGACGGCTACCAGATGGCGCGCCAGGGCCGCGCCGGCCCGGCGCTCGCCACTGCCGCGATCGGCTCGTTCTTCGCCGGCTGCGTCGCGACCATCATCATCGCGGTGGCCGCGCCGCCGCTTGCCGAGGTCGCGCTCAAGTTCGGCCCGGCGGAGTACTTCTCGCTCATGTGCTTCGGCCTGATCGCCGCCACGGTTCTCGCGCACGGCTCGCTCATCAAGGCGATCGCCATGGTGATCTGGGGGCTGCTGTTCGGCCTCGTGGGAACCGACGTCAACTCGGGCGTGTTGCGCTTCACCTTTGGGATACCGGAGCTCTCCGACGGCATCGGCTTCGTCATCGTCGCGATGGGCATGTTCGGCACGGCGGAGATCGTCGCCAACCTGGAGATGAAGGAACACCGCGAGATCTTCACGAGCAAGGTGAAGAACCTCTGGCCGACGAAGCAGGATTTCAAGGATGCCTGGGGTGCGGTGCTGCGCGGTACGGCGCTCGGCTCGGCGCTCGGCATCTTGCCCGGCGGCGGCGCGCTGCTCGCTTCCTTCGGCGCCTACAGCCTGGAAAAGAAGGTCTCGAAGCACCCGGAGAAATTCGGCAAGGGCGCGATCGAAGGCGTGGCGGCGCCCGAGTCCGCCAACAACGCCGGGGCGCAGACTTCGTTCATCCCGATGCTTACCCTCGGCATCCCGTCCAACGCCGTCATGGCGCTCATGATCGGCGCGCTCATGATCCAGGGCATCGCGCCCGGCCCCCAGGTGATGAACGAGAAGCCCGAGCTCTTCTGGGGACTCATCGCCTCGATGTGGGTCGGCAACCTGATGCTGGTCATCCTCAACCTGCCGCTCATCGGCATGTGGGTGAAGCTCCTCACCGTGCCCTACCGCTACTTGTTCCCGTCCATCCTGGTCTTCATGGCGATCGGCGTCTACAGCCTTTCGAACAACGCCTTCGACGTGCTGATCATGGGAGTGTTCGGCGTGGTGGGCTACATCTGCGCGAAGCTCGAATGCGAGCCGGCGCCGATGATCCTCGGCTTCATCCTCGGGCCGCTGATGGAGGAGAACCTGCGACGCGCGATGCTGCTTTCGCGCGGCGACCCAACGGTATTCTTCACCAAGCCGATCAGCGCCGGCTTCATGATCGGCTCCTTCATCCTGCTGCTGATCGTGGCGCTGCCTGCGATCCGCAAGAAGCGCGAAGAGGTGTTCGTCGAAGAAGGCTAAGGCGCTCCTCGCCGCCGCCGCGCTCGCGCTCGCCGGCGCGGCCGGTGCCCAGGATTGGCCGGCTCGGCCGATCCATCTCATCGTTCCCTACGCGGCCGGCGGCCCGGTCGATCTCTCGGCGCGCCTCATCGCCGCGCCGCTGCAGCAGGCACTCGGCCAGCCGCTCATCGTCGAGAACAAGCCCGGCGCCGGCGGCAATATCGGCGCCGATTTCGTCGCGAAGAGTGCGCCCGATGGCTACACCCTGGTGATGGGCGCGATCGCGACGCATGCGATCAACCCAGCGCTTTACGCGAATTTTCCATACGACCCGGTACGCGACTTCCGGCATATCGCGCTGCTTGTCCAGGTGCCCAATGTGCTCGTGGTGAACCAGGACGTCGCGGCGCGCTCGGTGGCCGAGCTGATCGCGCTCGCCAAGGCGCAGCCCGGGCGCCTCGATTTCGCTTCCGGCTCGACCGGCTCGACCGGTCATCTCGCGGGCGAGCTGTTCAAGCAGCTGACCGCCACCTACATGGTGCACATTCCGTATAAGGGGTCGGCGCCCGCGGTCGCCGATCTCCTCGCCGGCCGCGTGCAGCTGATGTTCGACAACCTGGCGAGCGCACTGCCCAACATCCAGGCCGGTAAGCTGCGCGCGCTCGCGGTCACCACCGTGCGGCGCTCGAGCTTCCTGCCGCAGCTCGCGACGCTGGATGAGTCCGGGCTGAAAGGCTTCGACATGACCACCTGGTGGGGCCTGATGGCGGCGGCGCGCACGCCGCAGCCGATCGTTGAGCGCATCGCCGCGGAGGCGGCAAAGGCGCTGCAAGCGCGCGAATTACGCGAGCGCTGGCGTGCCATGGGCTCCGAGCTGCCCATGGTGCGCACGCCGGCCGAGTTCACTGCATTCGTCGAGCGCGAACGCGCACTCTACGCCGCGCTGGTGAAGCGCTCGGGCGCGACCGTCGACTAGAGCGCGGCGATGGTCTGCACCTCGATCAGGAATTGCTCCTGCACGAGGCGGTCGATGATCAAGAGCGTGTTCGGCGGGTACTTGCCGTCGGGAAACAGTTGCGGATAGTTCTGCTCGCGCCAGCGGTAGAACGCCGCGATGTCCTGCGAGTGCACGAGGAAGGTGGTGAACTGCACGACGTTGCGCCAGCCGGCACCGGCGGATTTCAGCGCCTGCTCGATTTGCGCATAGACGGCGGCGCACTGCTGCTCGAAGCTCTCGCCCGGCGCCAGCATGCCGGCGATGTAGAGAGTCTCTGCGCTCTTCACGCGGGCAACGTGCGAATAGGGGCCGACCGGCTTGCCCAACGCGTCGACGTTGTAGATCTTGATGTCGGCCATCAGCGTTTCTTGCGCTCGTGGCGCCACTGCAGGTCGCTGCGGCCGGCGTGGCGGTTCAAGCGCCGCCCGGCGATGAACAGCACGTCCGAGAGGCGGTTGAGGTAGTGGCGCGATGCGTCGCTCACTTTCTCACGCTCGCCGAGCGCGACGACGCTGCGCTCCGCGCGCCGGCACACGGTGCGAGCGAGATGGGCGAGCGCCGCAGCGCGCGTGCCGCCGGGCAGGATGAATTCTTTGAGCGGCGGCAGCTCGGCGTTCCACTGCTCGATCGCGGCATCAAGGCGCGCGACTTGCGCATCACCGAGCATCGTATGCCCGGGGATGCTGAGCTCGCCGCCGAGATCGAACAGGTCGTGCTGCACTTCGCCTAGCAGCCCAGACACGTCGGAGGGGAGCTCCTCGGCCACCAGCAGGCCGATGGCGCTATTCAGCTCGTCGAGCTCGCCGAGCGCCCTCACGCGCGGGTGATCCTTCGACACGCGCGAGCCGTCGCCGAGGCCGGTGTCACCGGCGTCGCCCGTGCGCGTGGTGATTTTCGACAGGCGATGCGCCATGCCGGACCGATTATAGAAGCTCGCGCTTCTTCACCTTGCTCTGCAGCGCGCCACGCGCGAGCGTGGTGAGGAGGTCTTCGCCGTCGCGCGCCTGGGCAGCGTCGCGCAGCACCTCGCCGGCGCCGTTGCGGGTGATGCTGTAGCCGCGCGCGAGCACCGCATAAGGATCGAGGCTCGAAAGCGAGGCCTGCAGGCGCTCGAGCTGCGCGCCGCAGCGATGCACGCGATGGCCAAGCGCGAATGCGAGACGCGTGCGCAGCTGCGCGAGCGACTGCTCAGAACGCCGCAGGCGCTCGGCGGGATGAACCAGCCGCTTGGTGGACCCATCGAGTGCCTGCGCGGCGTATTGCAGCCGCCGGCGCATCTCGCGCGCGAGGCAGCGCACGCAGTCGGCCACGCGTTGCGCGAGCTCTGCACGCGCCGGCGTAGCGAGCTCGGCCGCTGCGGTCGGCGTGGCGGCGCGCCGGTCGGCGGCGAAGTCGGCGATGGTGAAGTCGGTCTCGTGGCCGACGCCGACGATCACCGGGATGCGCGATGCGCGGATGGCGCGCGCCACGATGGCCTCGTTGAAGGACCACAGATCCTCGAGCGAGCCGCCGCCTCGCACGAGCAGCAGCACCTCGCATTCGGCACGCGCGTTTGCCTGCCTCAGCATGGCGGCGATGCGCGCCGCGGCGCCGTCGCCTTGCACCGGCGCGGGGTACACGATGATGGCGACCGCCGGATTGCGGCGCGCGAGCGTGGTCAGCACATCGCGCAGCGCGGCCGCGGCCCGCGACGTGATGACGCCGATGGTGCGCGGACAAGGCGGCAGCGCACGCTTCGCCGCCGGATCGAACAGGCCCTCGCGCTCGAGCGCCTCCTTAAGCCGCAGAAACCGCTCGTACAGCGGCCCGAGGCCGGCGGGGCGCAATGCTTCCACGGTGAGCTGGAAGCGCCCGCGCGGCTCGTAGAGCGTGACCAGCACCTGCGCCTCGACTTGCATGCCATCGCGCAGCTCGCGCTCGAAGGCGGCGGCGCGGCTGCGATACATCACGCAATCGACTTGGGCGCCGCGATCCTTCAGCGTGAAGTAGCAATGGCCCGAAGGCGCGCGGCTCAGGTTGGACAGTTCGCCCTTTACCCAGCAGAGCGCAAAGCGCCGCTCCAGCGTGTCGCGAACGCTACGCAGCAATTCCGAGACGGTGACGACGGCGCGCGGAAAGTCGTTCTGCATGACGGGGGGCTTGCGCCAAGCGAGCCTACACTATCCACATACGCCGCCCAGGCGTTAAGGACAGGGATGCGCTGTCTGCGGAGCCCGATTCTTTCCGCTAAGGGCATGTTTCGCCGAACCAAAAATCTGCTCAATTTTTGATCGCGACCAACTGCGCACCCCGCGTGCGGGGCCGAATGGCCCCTATACATAGACAATCCACAAACTTGTCCACAGTTTCTTGTGGATATCGCAGATTCAACTACACCGTCGAGTCTGTGGTTGAGCCGCGAAGCGTTTTTGCTGCGGCGCGTTAATTTGCGGGCCAACGCTCCTTTGCCGTACAGTCCGCGCGCGGAGTCCGAAAAATAAGGAACACGGTTGTTCGCAATACTGCAGGCTGCTGGCTGGCCGATCTGGTTCCTCCTCGCTGCTTCGATCATCGCCGTGGCGCTCATCATCGAGCGGGCGATCTCGCTGCGCGCGAAAAAAATCATTCCGCCGACGCTGTTCGACCAGGTCGTCGCGGTCTACCGCCGTCAGGGGGTATCGGAAGAAGTGCTGCAGCGCCTGGCGCAGGATTCGCCGCTTGGCGCGGTACTGGCGGCGGGGCTGCGCAATCACCGCAGCTCGCGCTATGTGATGAAGGAGGCGATCGAGGAGGCGGGCCGCGCCGTCGCCCACGAGCTCGACCGCTTCCTGACGACGCTCGGCACCATCGCGACGGCGGCGCCGCTGCTCGGCCTTTTCGGCACGGTCATCGGCATGATCGAGATCTTCGGCTCGCAGTCGCCCACCGGCTCCAATCCGCAGCAGCTCGCTCACGGCATCTCGATCGCGCTCTATAACACCGCCTTCGGCATCGCCATCGCCATTCCATCGCTGGTTTTCTACCGGCACTACAAGAACAAGGTGGACACGTTCGTCGTTGAAATGGAGCTCCTCGCCTCCAAGCTGGTCGATCTGTTGCACGGCGAGCGCCTTGCGTAGATGACCCTCACCGCCAGGGCGAACGCGTGAATTTCCAGCGCGGGCGCGGGCGCGAGCCGCTGGAGATCAATCTCGTGCCGCTGATCGACGTGATGATGGTGATCATCATCTTCCTGATGATCACCACCACGTACTCGCGGTACACCGAGCTGCAGATCAACCTGCCGAGCGCTGCTGAAGCGCAGAAGCAGCCGGAGCGCGTGAACGAGGTCTCCGTCCTGGTGAACGCGCAAGGTCAATACGTGGTCAATCGGCGCCCGGTGCCGTTCCGCACCGTTGAGCAGCTTGCTGACGAGCTGCGGCGCGCAGCCGGCGCCGGCCGGGAGCCGATGGTGGTGATCAGCGCCGACGCCAACGCCACCCACCAGGCGGTGATCCGCGTGATGGAGGCAGCGCGCCTCGCCGGGCTTTCGCAGATCACCTTTACCACGCAGTCGGCGAAGTAGTGCGCTACTGGTACCGTCGCGGGCTGCTCGCCTGGACGCTGTGGCCGCTCAGCTTGATATTTCGCGCGGCGGTCGCGCTGCGCCGCCTGCTCTACTGGCTGCGCTTGCTGCCCAGTGCGCATCCCGGCATCCCGGTCATCGTGGTCGGCAATCTCGTGGTGGGTGGCAGCGGCAAGACGCCGCTTGTCATCTGGATCGCCGAGCACCTGAAGCGCAAAGGCTGGACGCCGGCGATCGTCTCGCGCGGCTACGGCGCGGCCGCCGGGGCGCCGCGCGCCGCGACCATCGCGTCGCAAGCCGCTGAGGTGGGCGACGAGCCGATCGTGCTGGCACGGCGCACTGGCTGCCCCGTGTGGATCGGTGGCGAGCGCCTGGCGGTGATCAAGGCGCTGCGCGCGGTGCACGAGGATGTCGATGTGCTGGTGCTCGACGACGGCCTGCAGCACTACCGCCTGCGGCGCGATGTTGAAATCGCGGTCGTCGATGCGCGCGGCTTCGGCAACGGTTTCATGCTGCCCGCCGGCCCTTTGCGCGAGCCGCGCTCGCGGCTGCGCTCGGTCGATGCCGTCGTCTCGCATGGCGCGCCGATCAAAGGCTACGCCATGCGGTTGGCGGGCGCCGAGCTGCATTGCATGTCGGATGCGACGCAGCGGCGCCCGGCGAGCGCGTTCGCCGGGCAGCGCGTGCACGCGGTCGCCGGCATCGGCGATCCGAACCGCTTTTTTCTGCATCTCGCGCGGCTCGGCGTGACGGTGGTGCCGCATGCCTTCCCGGATCATCATCGCTTTGCGCCCGCGGAGCTCGACTTCGGCGACGGGGCGCCGGTCCTGATGACCGAAAAGGACGCGGTAAAATTGCGCTCCGCCGCGCCATTCGAAGTGATGCGGCACTGGTGGGTGCTGCCGGTCACCGCGGAGCTCGAGCCCGCGTTCGGCGTTTGGCTCACGGGGAGACTGGATGAGTTCCGGCGTCGATCCAAGGCTGCTTGAAATCCTGGTGTGCCCGCTCTGCAAGGGCAAGCTCGTCTATCGCAAGGAGGCGGGCGAGCTCATCTGCCGCCCCGACCGGCTCGCCTACCCGGTGAAGGACGGCATTCCGGTGATGCTCGAGGAGGAGGCGCGCAAGCTCCCGCCCGAAGAAGAAGTGGCGTGAGCTTCGTCGTGCTCATCCCGGCGCGCTACGCGTCGTCGCGCTTCCCCGGCAAGCCGCTTGCCGATCTCGGCGGCAAGCCGATGATCGTCCGCGTCGCCGAGCGGGCAAAGCAAAGCGGCGCCGAAGCGGTGCACGTCGCGACCGACGACGAGCGCATCGCGCGCGCGGTGCGCAGCGCGGGGTTTGCAGTGGTGATGACCCGCGCCGATCACGCCTGCGGCAGCGATCGGCTCGCCGAAGCCGCGCGCACGCTGCGTCTCTCGGATGAGCAGATCGTGGTCAACGTGCAGGGCGACGAACCGCTCATCGCCCCGGCGCTGATTCGCGCCGTGGCCGAGCGGCTCGAACGCGATCATGGCGCGAGCATCAGCACGGCGTGCCATGCGCTGCACGATGCCGCCCAGGCGGCGAGCCCGGATGTCGTGAAGGTCGTCCTGGATGCGCACGGTTACGCGCTCTACTTCTCGCGCTCGCGCATACCTTACCCGCGCCAAGGCGATGCGGTGTGCTATCGCCATGCGGGCATCTATGCGTATCGCGCGCGCTTTCTGCGCGAATTTGCGGCGCTCGAGCCCGCGCCGCTCGAGCGCAGCGAAGCACTCGAGCAGTTGCGCGCGCTCTGGCACGGGCATCGCATTGCGGTGGAGGTGAGCGATGCGCAAATCCCGCCGGGCGTCGATACGCCGGACGATCTCGCCGCCGTGCTTAAAATGCTCCAATGAAGCTGATACTTCTCGGTCCGCCCGGCGCCGGCAAAGGCACGCAGGCGAACTTCATCCGCGAGAAGTACGGCATCCCGCAGATTTCCACGGGCGACATGCTGCGCGCGGCGGTGAAGGCCGGCACGCCACTGGGCCGCGCCGCGCAGAAGGTGATGGACGCGGGGCAGCTCGTCTCGGACGACATCATCATCGGGCTGGTGCAGGACCGGTTAAAACAGCCCGATTGCCAGCGCGGCTACCTGTTCGACGGTTTCCCGCGCACCATCCCGCAGGCCGAGGCGCTCAAGCGCGCCGGCGTGCCGATCGATCACGTGCTGGAAATCGAGGTGCCGGACGACGAGATCGTCGCGCGCATGAGCGGCCGGCGCGTGCATCCGGCGTCGGGTCGCAGCTATCACGTGAAGTTCAATCCGCCGAAAGTCGCCGGCAAGGACGACCTCACCGGCGAGCCGCTGATCCAGCGCGACGATGATCGCGAGGAGACGGTGAAGAAGCGCCTCGAGGTGTATCGCGCGCAGACGCGCCCGCTGGTCGACTACTACGGGCGCTGGGCGGCGAGCGGCGAAGCGGCCGCGCCGCGCTATCGCAAGATCTCCGGGCTCGGCGCGGTCGAGGAAATCAAGCGCCGCGTCTTCGCCGCGCTCTCCTGATAAAATCCGAGCCCTTTCCGGGGAGACAACATGACAGCAGGCCTCACGTTCGCGCTCGCGTGCGCGTTCCTCGCGATCATCTACGGTGGCTGGCAGGCAAGCCGCATCATGAAACTGCCGGCGGGCAACGAGCGCATGCGCGAGATCGCTGCGGCGGTGCGCGAAGGGGCGGTGGCCTATCTGCGCCGGCAATACACCACCATCGCCATCGTGGGCGTGATCCTCGCGATCCTGATCGCGGTGTTCCTCGACGGCTATACCGCGGCGGGCTTCGTCATCGGCGCGGTGCTGTCGGGCGCCTGCGGCATCATCGGCATGAACATCTCGGTGCGCGCCAACGTGCGCACCGCGGAAGCGGCGCGCACCGGCCTCAACGAGGCGCTGCAGGTCGCGTTCAACGGCGGCGCGATCACCGGGCTGCTGGTGGTGGCGCTTGGCCTGCTCGGTGTCGCGGGGTATTTCGGACTGCTCTACGCGAACGCGCATGACAAGTCGAACTTGTCGCACATCATCCATCCGCTCGTCGGACTGGGCTTCGGCGGCTCGCTGATCTCGATCTTCGCAAGGCTGGGCGGCGGCATCTTCACCAAGGGCGCGGACGTCGGTGCCGACCTGGTGGGCAAGGTCGAGGCGGGCATCCCGGAGGATGATCCGCGCAATCCGGCGGTGATCGCCGACAACGTCGGCGACAACGTCGGCGACTGCGCCGGCATGGCCGCGGACCTTTTCGAAACCTACGCGGTGACCATCATCGCCACGATGCTGCTCGGCGCGCTGCTGGTGAAGACCACCACGCCGGCCGCGCTCATCTATCCTCTCGCGATCGGCGGCTTCGCCATCATCGCCTCGATCATCGGCACCTGGTTCGTGCGCGCACGGCCGGGCGACAAGAACGTGATGCCCGCGCTCTACAAGGGCCTCATCGCCGCGGGCATTATCGCCCTCATCGCGTTCTATCCGATCACGCTCATCGTGATGGACGACGTCGTCAAGACGGTGCCGTTCGAGATCGCCGGGCGCACGCAGCTGATCACCATCTGGCATCTGTGGCTCGCCGCCGCAGTCGGCATGGCGCTCACCGGGTTCCTGGTCTGGATCACCGAGTACTACACCGGCACCGATTTCAAACCGGTGCGACATGTCGCCGAAGCGAGCACCACCGGGCACGCCACGAATATCATCGCCGGCCTCGGCGTGTCGATGAAATCGACCGCGTGGCCGGTGCTCGCCGTTTGCGTCGCGATCGGCGTGTCGTACCTGCTCGCGGGCCTCTACGGCATCGCGATCGCGGCGACCTCGATGCTTTCGATGGCGGGCATCATCGTCGCGCTCGACGCCTACGGACCCATTACCGACAACGCGGGCGGCATCGCGGAGATGGCCAACCTGCCGGATTCGGTGCGCGACATCACCGATCCGCTGGATGCGGTCGGCAACACCACCAAGGCGGTAACCAAGGGCTACGCCATCGGCTCGGCCGGCCTGGCGGCGCTCGTCCTTTTCGCCGACTACACGCATGCGCTGGAGGCGGCCGGGAAGAGTTTCAGCTTCGATCTGTCGAACTATAAAGTGATCATCGGCCTGTTCATCGGCGGCATGGTGCCGTACCTCTTCGGTGCGATGGCGATGGAAGCGGTCGGCCGCGCGGCGGGAGCGGTGGTGCTGGAAGTGCGCCGCCAGTTCAAGGAGATTCCCGGCATCATGCAGGGCACGGCCAAGCCCGAGTATGGTCGCGCGGTCGATATGCTGACGCGTGCCGCCATCAGGGAAATGATGATTCCCTCGCTCCTGCCGGTGCTCGTGCCGATCCTGGTCGGCGTGCTGCTCGGCCCGCAGGCGCTCGGCGGCGTGCTGATGGGCACGATTGTCACCGGTCTCTTCGTCGCCATCTCGATGTGCACCGGCGGCGGCGCCTGGGATAACGCCAAGAAATACATCGAGGACGGCCACTACGGCGGCAAGGGCTCGGAGGCGCACAAGGCGGCCGTCACCGGCGACACCGTAGGCGATCCCTACAAGGACACGGCGGGTCCGGCGGTGAATCCGCTCATCAAGATCATCAACATCGTGGCGCTGCTGGTCGTGCCGCTGATGGTCTGAGGATGCGGGTGCGTCTCGCGAAAAAGGCGGCTGCGGCCGCCTTTTTTGTCTGCGTGGCGACCCTCGCCTGGGCCCGCGATGCGGTCGTTGCGCGCGAGTTCATGGTCGCCGCAGCGCACCCCCTGGCCGTGGATGCCGGCTACGACGTGCTCTCGCGCGGCGGCTCGGCCGTCGATGCGGCGATCGCCGTCCAGCTGGTGCTTGGGCTGGTCGAGCCAGAATCGTCCGGCATCGGCGGCGGCGCGTTCCTGCTGCACTGGTCGCAAAGCGAGCAGCGGCTGCGCAGCTATGACGGCCGCGAGACGGCGCCGGCAGCCGCGCGCCGCGACCGCTTCGTCGGCAGCGATGGCAAGCCGATGCCCTTCATGCGCGCGGTGCTCGGCGGG
>Ga0070697_100001055_pt1 | contig 20816 bp, 20 predicted proteins | sample KBSK1501metaG_FD_65475 | JGI IMG/M metagenome (GOLD analysis project Ga0070697, IMG submission 65475) | Corn, switchgrass and miscanthus rhizosphere microbial communities from Kellogg Biological Station, Michigan, USA - KBS K1-50-1 metaG | ecosystem: Host-associated > Plants > Roots >... | reverse complement strand
GGCTGCGCCATGCTCTGTTACGTCACTCCCAAGGAGCATCTCGGTCTGCCCGACAAGGAGGATGTGAAGGCCGGCGTCATTACCTATAAGATCGCCGCGCATGCCGCCGATCTTGCCAAAGGCCATCCCGGCGCCCAAGCGAGGGATAACGCCTTGTCCAAGGCCCGCTTTGAATTCCGCTGGGAAGATCAATTCAATCTTTCCCTCGATCCTGAGACCGCCAAGGAGTTTCATGACGAGACGCTGCCCCAAAATGCGGCGAAGGTCGCTCATTTCTGCTCGATGTGCGGTCCGCACTTCTGTTCAATGAAGATTACGGAGGACGTGCGCAAATACGCCCAGGAAAAGGCGTTGGACGAGGAGACGGCGATCGCCGCCGGCCTGACCGAAAAGGCCGAGGAGTTCAAGCAGGCTGGTGCGGAAATCTATAGATAGAGGGGAAATAAGCGAGCCTCCGGCTGTGCCGGGGCGAGCGCGGGGTCAACGGGAAAGAAGGCGCGCCTTGGCGCGCCTGGGGTGGGCGGGTGAGAAGAGGCATCGGAGCAATCCTGATGCGCACGGGCCCCCGCTAGGGAGTCAATTATGGCAAATAAATGGACGGCGCCCCTGCGGGAGCGAGACATCACGCGGCAGATCGCGCGTGAGTTCTATCAGGAGTTCGATGGTCTTATCGAGAGCGATGCGATCGTGGTCGGGGCCGGCCCATCGGGACTGCTCTGCGCCCGCGATCTCGCCTCGGCGGGTTACAAAACACTACTGATCGAACAATCGCTGTTTCTGGGTGGAGGGTTCTGGTCCGGCGGTTACCTCATGAACAAGGCGACGATTTGCGCACCCGCCGACAAGATCCTGAACGAATTCGGGATTCCGGCGAAGCGGATCAAAGAATGCGAAGGCATGTTCATGGTAGATCCTCCCCACGCAACCGCCAAGCTCATCGCCGCCGCCTACGATGCTGGTGTAAAAGTGCTGAACCTGACCAAGGTGATCGACCTGGTTCTACGACGCGAAAATATCCTGGAAGGCGTCGTCGTGAACTGGTCGCCGGTTGAGCATGCCGGGCACGACGCGGTGCACGTTGATCCTATCGCGCTCGAGTCAAAAGTTGTGGTGGACGCGACCGGGCATGACGCCGCGGTCGTCGCGCTTCTCCACCGGCGAGGCCTGGTCAAGGCGGTCCCCGGCAACGGGGCGATGTGGGTGGAGCGTTCGGAAGAACTCGTCGTGGAGAACACCCGCGAAGTCTATGCGAACTGCTTCCTCGCGGGCCTTTCGGTCTCGGCTGTTGATGGTTCACCGCGCATGGGGCCGGCCTTTGGCGCCATGCTCCTGTCCGGCCGGCGCGCCGCAGGCCTCGTCAAGAAAAAGCTGAAGCAGGAATAAAGGATGGTTCCTCCCCTTTGTAAGGGGAGGCAAGGAGGGGTAGAACTGAAGGGTAGAGCTGACGAAACTCTACCTCCCCGCTCCCCTCCTTACAAAGGAGGGGGAATTAGGAGAGCATGGAAAACAAGAGTGTGTTGGCGGCTGTCAACGACGTCTTCTTCTATACGAAACTCCGAGACGCGCTGAAGCCTCAGGGCTACATTCTGGAGAAAGCACGATCCCAGGACGATGTCGCCGAAAAGGCCCAGGCGCTGAACCCGGCCGCGATTGTCCTCAACATCAACGATGAGTCCCTGGATGCTTTCAAGGCGATCGAGGCCCTGAAACGAGACGACCGTTCGAGGTCCATCCCTATCCTCGCGTTCGCCAACCATGAGGACGTGGAAGGCTGGAAGCGCGCACAAAAACTTGGCGTGACAAAAATAGTCTCGCGTAACGAGTTCTCATCCAGAACCCTGGCCCTCCTCCAGGAGGTCGTGAAACCACCGGGAAAAGCGGCCGTCCCCAAGGGCCAAGGCGCCGTCTTGGCGGAGCCAGGGGGGGCGGGTGCAAAAGCGGACGCGGGGCGGGAGGGTGAAAAAAGGTGAAGCGATCCCCTCTCCACGAAGATCACGCCAAACGCGGAGCAGTCTTCTTCGAACAGTCTGGATGGGAAGTCCCGGCTCATTACGGAGATCCATCCGCGGGATATAGTGCAGTGCGCAACGGCGTCGGGATCATGGATCTGTCCTCCCGGGGAAAGATCCGCGTGACCGGCGAGGATCGAGTCAAGTGGCTTCAGAGCATCATCAGCAACGATATTCTGCCGCTCACGCCCGGACAGGGCATCTCCTCCACCTTTCTCACTCACAAGGGAAAAATCATCGCGTATTTCCGCGTCTATCAGTTAGGCGACGCTTTGATGCTGGAAGACATCGGGGAAACAGGAGACACGACCTTCTCCACGCTCCGTAAATTTCTGCTCTTTGGAACTAAGGCAAAGATGGACAATTGCGGTGAGACCTGGGGGTTGCTACTCATTAGCGGGCCGAAAGCTCAGGAACTGATTCGTTCCACATTCGGCACAGACCTCTCTTCCTTGAAGCCTCTGTCTTTCGAAAAGCTGGAGATCGACGGACACCCGGCATTGCTCATCCGGAGCGAAGAGACCGGAGAGACTGACATCGAAATTCTTATTCCATCAGGCGGGTTGCGGGGTGCCTGGGAGCGGCTATGGACAGCGGGCGACGCAATGGGGCTGCAGCCCTTCGGGGCGTACGCTCTCGAAACATTGCGTGTGGAAGCGGGTCTTCCCAAGATGGGTCCGGACCTGAACGAAAATATTGTGCCTCCCGAAGCCAATCTGGAAGGCAAATCCTTCAGCCTCAGCAAAGGCTGCTATCCCGGCCAGGAAGTGGTCGCGCGGATGGACACCTATGGATCGGTACGGCGACGGCTAGTCGGGCTGACACTTAACGAATCGGTAGTGCCCTCTACAGGGGCCAAACTGTTCAGCGAGGATCGAGAAGTCGGCTGGGTGTCGAGCGCAGTCCTGTCTCCGGCCCTCGGAAAAGTCATTGCATTGGGCTTTCCGCTGCGCGATTTTACAAAACCCGGAACTGAGCTGGCAGTCGAGATTGACGGGCGAAGAACTGCTGCTACCGTGGAGGCGTTACCGTTCCTGAAATTCTCCTAGGGAAGAAGTTTTTCCTTTCTGTCTTAGATCTCAGTAAAAGAAATCCAACCAGGCCAGAGCCAAAGAGGAGCCAGGTGCTTGGCTCCGGCACCACCGGTCCCTGACAAGTCGTCCCCGGCACTCCCACATCACAGAAAATATCGAGGTCGAGCAGCGAGATATCGTAACGCGTGTCCCTGTCCAACTGAACGCCGTTCATCAGATCCGGAATAAGATCGCTGCCGGGGCGGGGGGCCGCATTGCCCAAATGCGGGTAGTTACCGAACGTCAATGGCACCGGTTGACCGTACAGAGCCGTCGCCCTCGGACCGTTGAAAAAGAGATTCGTCCCGTCGAAGGTCGTCTGCTCGTCAAAAGTTGATTCGAAATCCCCCGGAAGTGATCCATCGAAGCCGCTTCGAAACCCGTTGATCGCTAAAATATGTCCAATTTCGTGAATAAACACCGATACGGCATCGATCTTGCCGGTCGGAATTGGATCACTGCGCACGGCAGGATGAGGGTCGAATGCAAGGTTGTTTACCAGATAGTTGGTGCCGATGGTGATCACGCCGTCAGGACTGGTTCCATTGGGATCCATACCGGTCCGCACTTTAGCGGCCGCCCCCTGTTCGAACACATTAAACATCCCATTGTTTCTGACGAACCCCGTGGTGACGCTATTCGCCTCCGCCGTCGGAATCCCACTGAATCCGATCCGCAGATCGATGGTGGCATCGCCCACAAGGAACTGCGACCACCTGGCACCGGCGGCCAACACGTTCGATTCAATTGGGGCATGAAAGGCGGTAAATGTGTTAGCAGGGTCATCAATCGTGACGGTGTACATCACGGTTGCGAACACAGGATTGACCGAGAGAACTAGGATCGCCGTTGCGGCAAGAGCAAGATGCGACGCAACGGCGTGACCATATCTGATACCGTTCCGTTGCTTCATGTTTTTTCTCCCGTCCCTCCTTAGGGATCGGCCGCCAAGCCTATCTTTAGTACAGAGTGCTTCTCAAGTCAACATTCCTTGCAATCGCCCGATCCCTTCGGCATAATCCGCGCCTCGCCTATTTGTAATGAATGCGCTAGCCCAACAACGCGGACTGCTCCTCGAAAAGGAACTCAATCGCATAATGGAGATCCTCATTCGCGACTACCAACCTGAAAAGCTCATTGTCTTCGGATCGGCAGCCCAGGGCGAGTTTCATCCCTGGAGCGACCTGGACCTGGTGGTGGTCAAGAAAACGGAGAAGCCCCTATTGGAGCGCATCGAAGAAGTTCTGCGTCTCGTGCGGCCCAAAGTGGGCCTCGATGTGCTGGTCTATACTCCTGAGGAGGTTGAGGCGTTGGTCGACGAACGGCGGGTCTTTGTGCTGGATGAGATTATATATAAGGGAGCGGTGGCTTATGAACGCCGGAAATAGATGGGCGGCCTTCGCACTGGAGACTGTGCAGATGGCCGAAGCCGCGCAGAAGCTCGGCCTCTGGAATCAAGTCTGTCTCCAAACGCACCGGGCGGCCGCCAACTCTCTCAAGGCGTTTCTCTCGGAGCGCCATCGTCCGATTCCACAAGTTCAGCACCTGACGGAGCTTTTAGCAATCTGCGTCGAAGCGAATGCGGAGCTGGTGCGGTTCGAAGATGCGTGCTACGGGCTGGAAAAGTATCTGATCCCTCTAACGTACCCGGATGCCGTTCCTTCCGATCAGGTGAACAGCCTGCCGTCTGAAAAAGACGCTTCCGAGGCCCTTGCAACCCTACGGGAACTCCGCGAGGCTTTACAGTTAACTTAAGGAAACCCCTTCTCAAAGGAAGAGGCAGAAGTACTACATCACGTGAGAGCCATGATGGTGGACCATAAGCCAGCGGCCCTCCAGACGCTCATAAAGATTGGTCGCTAGGACCTGGGCTTCTTGTGTCTCGGCGTCCTGTTTATTCTTGATATTCTCCATGCACAACACCCAGGCGACTTCCCCCGCCACCTGGATCATGATATCGCTCAGTCGAAATTCCATTGAAAAGGTGTTATTGAAAATCCTCACCCAACTGTCCCTGACATCCGGCCATCCTGAGCGGATATTCCATCCAGGATGAATACAGGTGACATATTCTTCTTTCGCCCATATCGTGTCCATATGCCTGATATCCAGGCTCTCGAAGGCCTGATAAAACCCCTGGTTGGCTTTGGTCACTTCATCGATCATCTCCTTCAGCATATGAAGAACTCCAGGCGAGGATTAGACAGAAGTGGGGTGGTTCTAATCACCCTCGGGCTCAGCATGTCCGTGCTGATGCTTGACCGACTCTTCATCAAAGAGATCGCTCATCTCCGAGGAAATGTCTTCCTCCTCCTCCGGATGGGGCACCATCTGCAGCTCTTTCTTTTTGGGCTTCTCGGATTCAGGCTTAGTAGATTCAGGCTTCCCAGGTTCGAGTTTCTTGGATTTTGAATCCTTGTCTTCTGCCACGGCAACTCTCCCAAAAGGTCTGAGGACCTCCGATCATCCTACCGTAAGCTCAACTGGATTTCCAATAACTATCGACGCGCGGCGGGACGCTGGTTACTTCCACGTCGAATGGGTTTTCAGCTTTTTGTTCAAAGGCTTCAGCATGGTCTTCCGGAGATACTCCACGCGAAGGGTAAGCCACCAGAGTTGAATGGCGATGCGAAATCCCTGCAGAAACTTCCACCATCGTCCGGACATAATGCCCCTCTTCCATTAAGATCGGAGGCCGCTCACATTTACTTGAGGCCTGCGGGAGAAGAACCTGTCTTGACGACGCCTTGAGCTTCTTGGTAAGGGAAGCCATGGGAAAAGCGGGCGTCTCGGCGCCCGCGGGGTGGGCCGGGTGCAATAGAGGTGACTCGGGAAGGGGCGCGTCTATCTAAACGCCACCCAGCCAAGACTGGGTCGCTACTGAAGCGCGCCTGGGCCCGGGAAAAGCGGCCGTCCCACGGGACAAAAGCCTGTCTTGGCAGGCTTGGGGAGGGCGGGTGACATAGGACGCGGGGTGGGCCGGGTGCAGTACCGGGTGCAGTAAGAGGTCCAGTGCAACAAGCCACAAAAGCGGTCTGGGCGAGAGAATGGATCATTTTCGCTCTGAGCATTGGACTCGGAGGTCATGTCGCCCTCGGCCTGGTATTGCACGACCCCTCCGGCAGGCAATGGCAGGACGCGGGATGGAACGCCTTCTTCATCGGTCTATTCATCTATGTCCTGTTCCAAGGTGGCCGCTCGATCTATCTGGTCATCCGCACCCGTCGCTCGAAACCTCCACTCTAACGACAGCAAGAGAAAGTCACGGAGAAATTCCATGGGACTGCAGAAACCCAGCGAGAAGGAAGAAGAGTATTTCGCCCGGCAGACTATCGAAAAGAGACGGCTCGAGGCCGAAGCCGCGCGGGATGCCATGGCGTCCGAGGAAAAGACGCGGCTCAAGGAACTCCATCACATGCACTGTCCGAAGTGCGGGCAGCCCCTCTATAAGATCGAGTACAAGGGCGTGACAATTGATCGCTGCCCCGGATGTCAGGGTGTCTGGCTGGACGCGGGCGAACTGGAAGTTCTATCGCAAAAAGCGGGGGTGTTAAGCGGAGTCTTAAAACTCTTCAAGTAAACAAAGAGAGACAGGCGCCATTTGGCAATGGAGCCCCTCCGCTTCTTCAGTCACGCTTCTTTATAACTGATCTTCTCATCCTTGCGGGACTTCCAGTACGCAAGCTTATTAAGAGCATTCAGATAGGCCTTCGCGGACGCGACGATGATGTCCGTGTCCGAGCCATGGCCGGTGACCGTCTTCGCGCCCTCCTCTACCTTCACCATAACCTCGCCCTGGGCATCGGTTCCGCCGGTGATCGCTTTCACCACGTAAGTCAGCAGCGTGCTCTTGGTCTCGGTCATGACCGCGATCGTTCGATAGGCCGCATCCACTGGCCCGTCACCTTTGCCCACCTGCCGCGAAGATTTGCCATCGATCTCCAGCTCGATCTGAGCGGTGGGGACCATATCCGTGCCGCTTTCCACATGTAAAGACTTGAGCCGGTAGGTCTCGGGAATCGTCTGCAGCTCCTCGGAGATAATGACCTCCAAATCTTCTTCGTAGACTTCTTTCTTCTGATCGGCGAGCCGCTTGAACCGCTCGAACGCCTTGTTGAGCTCCTCATCGGTCATTTTGTAGCCGAGCTCCTCCAGCCGTTGCCGGAACGCATGGCGGCCGGACAGCTTGCCCATCACCAATGTGCTCTTGCCTAATCCGATCGACTCCGGGCGCATGATCTCGTAGGTGGTCTTCTCCTTGAGCAACCCGTCCTGATGGATCCCCGAGGCGTGTGAGAAGGCGTTGGCGCCGACGATCGCCTTGTTCGGCTGCACCACCATGCCGGTAATGTTACTGACCAGGCGGCTGCTCTTGAGAATCTCCTCCGTCTGAATCTGTGTGTCTGCGCCGTAAAAATCCTTGCGGGTGCGAAGCCCCATGACGATCTCCTCGAGCGAGGCGTTGCCGGCCCGCTCGCCGATGCCGTTGATCGTGCATTCGACCTGGCCGGCGCCTTCCACAATGGCCGCCAGGGAATTCCCCACCGCCACCCCGAGATCGTTATGGCAATGCACCGACATAATCGCCTGCTTGATGTTCGGTACATTCTCGCGAATGCCGCGAATCAGCATCCCGAATTCCTGCGGCGCCGCGTATCCGACGGTATCGGGGATATTGACGGTGGTGGCGCCAGCCGCAATGACAGCCTCCAGCACCTCATACAAATACTTTGCATCGGAGCGGGTGGCATCCATCGGCGAGAACTCCACGTCTTCGACGTACCCTCTGGCCCGCTGTACCATGTCGACCGCCCGTTCCCGCGCCTGGTCGCGCGTGAGCCGGAACTGATGCTTGAGATGGATATCCGACGTGGAGATAAATGTGTGGATACGAATCTTGGGCGCGCCGCGCAGAGCCTCCCATGCCCGGTCCACGTCTTCGGGGCGCGCGCGAGCGAGGCTGCAAATGATCGGCCCTTCCACCTCCTGCGCAATCCTCCGGATCGCTTCGAAGTCTCCCGGCGAGCTGTACGCAAACCCGGCCTCGATGATGTCAACGTTCAGGCGCGCCAGTTGCTTCGCCACTATCAGTTTTTCTTCGAGATTCATCGACGCCCCAGGCGACTGTTCTCCATCTCGAAGCGTCGTATCGAAAATACGGATCATGCGTGCCATGGCGAAATTCCCCTCATCTATCTCTCCCCTCACCTGTCCTCTCCACGGGTGAGAGAGGAGAAGCAGAGGGGCGTTCTTGCGCTGCGGAGCGTCGGGTCGCAGGACGGACCATGCCCAGCAGCCACATGACTACCCCGGAGACTGCGTATCCTGCGAATAGTGTAAACAAGGCCACCGGAGGCATGGCGGCAACGAGCATAATCCCCAACACCCCCCAGACCAGATACACGAAGCCTTCGGCGGCGTGGAACCGCCTCGCTCGGAGTTTGGCGTATTTAATCGTGCTGACCATCAAGAATGACAACATAAAGGTGACGACCAACACCATCACCGGCTTCACGGCCTGACCGAGCTGGAGTATATGATGATCGAAGTGGATCAGCGAGGCCAAGACGCTGGCCGCGCCGGGAATAGGCAGACCCGTGAAATAGCGATTGTCGCTGGTCGCCGCTTGCACATTGTAGCGAGCCAGTCTCAGCGCGCCGCATCCGACGAACGCGAATACAACTGCCAGGCCCAGCACGCCGTGGGCGTGCAAGGCCCAGGCATAGACCAGTACGGCGGGGGCCAGCCCGAACGAAGTCAGATCAGCGAGGGAGTCGAATTCAATCCCGAATTGGCTTGTCGTTTTCGTGAGTCGTGCCGATTGACCATCCAAGACATCGAAAATCAGCGCGACCAAAATTGCGCTCGACGCGTTGAGGTATTCGCCATTAAAGGCCGCAATGATCGCGTACAGCCCGCAGAACAAGTTGGCCGTGGTAAATAGATTGGGGATGAGGTAAATGGCCTGGCGCCTGCGAAGACGCAAATTTTGTCTGAGCGGTTGCCTCACCTCACCCTCCCGACCCCGCGTCCGCCAAGACGGCCGCTTTTCCCATGGTCACCCTCACGCCCCGGACAGTATTCCAATCACTGATTCGCCTCCTTGGACCCGAGCTCCGGCTGCAACCTTCACCTCCGTGGATACCGGCAGATAGACATCCATCCGCGAGCCGAACCGGATCAGGCCGTATCGCTCGCCGCGAGCTACCCGTTCACCCGGTTTTAGCCACGTTACGATCCGGCGCGCCACATAACCCGCGACCTGAACGCACAGAACCCGCTGGCCTTTGTCGGTCTCGATCAGCACGGCAGTCTGCTCATTCTCGAGCGTTGCGCCGGGGCGACTCGCCACCAAAAACTTGCCGGGGTGATGAGCGACAGAGGTCACTGTGCCCTCGCAGGGCGTGCGGTTGATATGGACATTGAGGGGACTGAGGAAGATACTCACCCGAATCGCCCGATCCTTTAAGAAACGGGGTTCATCCTCTTCGACGACTGCCAGCACCCGCCCGTCCCCTGGGGACACGACCAGGTTAGGAGCCTGCGGGACCGTTCTGACGGGATTTCGGAAAAACCAGGTGGTGAATACCGTTGCGACCGCCAAAACAGTGCCAAGCCCGGTCCATCCAAACGCCACCGCACCGAAGCAGCCTGCCGCGCCCGCTGCGCAGAACGGCAGTCCCTCTTTGGCGACTGGCCATCCACGCGCGCGATCAGCCATAGGTCAGTTTTTCGCCTTGTCGACCAGTTGGTCCTTTTTGAGCCAGGGCATCATCCCGCGCAACCGGCTACCGACCTCCTCGATTGCATGGGTTTCGCCGCGTTTGAGCAAGGCGTTGTACTGAGGCCGGTTGGCCTGGCATTCCAAGACCCACTCTTTGGCAAAGCGGCCGCTCTGGATCTCATCCAGGATGCGCTTCATTTCTTTTTTGGTCTCGTCGGTGATGATGCGCGGGCCACGGGTGACATCCCCATACTTGGCGGTCGTGCTAATCGAGTAGCGCATGTTCGCGATGCCGCCCTGGTAGATCAGGTCCACAATGAGCTTGACCTCATGCAGGCACTCGAAGTAGGCCATCTCGGGGGAATAGCCGGCTTCCACCAGCGTTTCGTAGCCGGCCTGGATCAATGCCGTCAATCCCCCGCACAGCACCACCTGCTCGCCGAACAGATCCGTTTCAGTCTCTTCGCGGAAATTCGTTTCGATGATTCCCGCGCGCCCTCCGCCGATCGCGGAGGCGTACGCCAGGCCGATCTGTTTGGTATCCCCGGAAGGATCCTGATGAACGGCCAAGAGGCAGGGCACGCCGCTGCCCTTCGTATACTCAGATCTTACCAGATGGCCAGGTCCCTTCGGGGCGACCATGAAGACGTTAATGTTCGACGGCGCCACGATCTGCCCGAAGTGAATGTTGAAGCCATGCCCGAAGGCCAGATAGCCGTTCTTCTTCAGATTCGGGGCCACATCGGCCCGATAGATCGCAGCCTGGACTTCGTCCGGAGCGAGCATCATCACGATGTCCGCACGCTTCGCCGCATCCGCGCTCGGCATCACTTTAAGTCCGGCCCGCTCGGCCTTTTGCCACGAGGCGCCTTCTCGCAGGCCGACGAGGACGTCCATGCCACTTTCCTTCAGATTCAAGGCATGAGCGTGACCCTGGCTCCCGTAGCCGATGATCGCAATGGTTTTTCCACGGAGGCGGTTCAGGTCCGCGTCTTTATCGTAATAAATATTCAACATGAAGAGCTCCTATTTTTCTTCCTTCAGGACGCGTTTGGGTTGCGCCGCCGTCGACCGGACCGGCTCCCGGGCGATCGCGACACGCCCCGTTCGAACCAGTTCTTTGATGCCGAGCGGCTGCAGGAGATTGATCGCCGCCTCCACTTTATTTACATCCCCGGTGACCTCGATGGTGTACGTCGTGGGCGTGGAATCGACGACCTTTGCGCGGAAAACATCAGCGATGCGCAGCGCTTCCGCCCGATCCTCTTGCCGCGTGTGAACTTTAATGAGCGCCATCTCGCGCTCCACGAACTCGCTCTCGTTCAGATCCACCACCTTAATCACGTCGATCAACTTGTTCAGCTGCTTGACGATCTGCTCGATAATTCGATCGTCCCCCGACGTCACAATCGTCATCATGGACATCGAGGCGTCGAGGGTCGGCGCGACCGACAATGTCTCGATGTTGTAGCCGCGCCCGCTGAACAAATTCGCGATCCGCGACAGAACGCCGAACTTGTTTTCCACAAGCACCGAGATAATATGCTCCACGTCGCCTCCTACAAAAAGGGGACACTCTGCTTTTTTTCCCGGCAATCACTCTGCGGCCAGTGCGCCTTCACCTAAAAAACAGAGTGTCCCCTTTTTATTTCTCTATTGCACCCGCCCAACCCCAGGCGCGCCGGGACGCGCCCCTTCCCGGAGCTTTACGCGGTCAGGACGGTATCCTTATCTTCTCCAGCCACCTTTGAGGCCGGCTTGGCTCCGCGCTTCATCTCCGGCGGGTCTTCAAGAATCATTTCATGGTTGGCGCCGCCGGCGGGGATCATCGGATAGCAATTTTCATAGGCGTCCACCTCGACATCCACGAGCACCGGCTTGTCGGTCTTCAGCGACTCCTTGATGACATCATCCACTTCCGAGACCTTCGTTGCGCGCAAGCCCACGGCGTTGAACGCCTCAGCCATTTTGACGAAGTCCGGAACTGTATCGAGATACGAGGACGCGTAGCGGCCCTCGTAGAAAAGGTCCTGCCACTGCCGGACCATGCCGTGAAAGTGGTTGTTCAAGATGAAGGTCTTGACCGGGAGCTTGCAGACCATGGCGGTGGCCATTTCCTGCATGTTCATCTGAATGCTCCCATCCCCCGCAACGCACAACACCAATTGATCGCGAAACGCTGCTTGCGCGCCGAGGGCCGCCGGCAGCCCGAATCCCATCGTCCCGAGACCTCCGGAGGTCAGCCACTTCCGCGGCTTGTTGAGCCGGAAATGCTGGGCGGCCCACATCTGATGCTGGCCCACGTCCGTCGCGACAATCGGGTCCCTGTCCCTTGTGAGCTCATACAGCCGGTCAATGACGTACTGCGGCTTGATCTGCGCGTCCGGCGGTTGCACATAGGTCAACGGATGCTTGGTTTGCCACTCGTTGATTTGATTCCACCACGGCTTCCGCTGCTCAATGGCGTTGCCGTTCGGCGTCGCGCGCAGCATCGCGTTCAACTCGCGCAGGACGGCCTTCACGTCGCCGACGACCGGAATGTCCACCTGAACGTTCTTGCGGATCGACGTCGGATCGATATCGATATGGATGACCTTGGCCTCGGGGCAAAACTCCGAGACCTTGCCGGTTACGCGATCGTCAAACCTGGAGCCGATCGCGATGACGAGATCCGAGTAGTGCACCGCCATATTGGAGGCGTACGATCCGTGCATTCCCATCATCCCTAGAGACAAGGGGTGTGCGCCGGGGAACACTCCAAGGGCCATCAAAGTCATGTCTACGGGAATCTGCGTGAGCTCCGCGAACTCCAGTAATTCGGCGTGGGCGTTGGAAAAGACCGCACCGCCGCCGACATAAATGATGGGCTTTTTCGCCTTGTGAATCGCCTCCACGGCCTGTTTGATCTGCCACTTGTTGCCTTCAATGGTCGGATTGTAGCCACGAATCGATACGCTGTCCGGATACCGGAAGTCCGCCTTGTTCATCGCGACGTCTTTGGGAATGTCCACCAATACCGGCCCTGGGCGGCCCGTCATTGCCAAATAAAAAGCTTCCTTGACGGTCTGGGCGAGATCGCTCACATCCTTGACCAGAAAGTTGTATTTGGTGCAAGGCCGGCTGATGCCGACATTGTCCGCTTCCTGAAAGGCGTCGTTCCCGATGAGATGAGTCGGCACCTGACCAGTGAACACCACGATCGGCACAGAATCCATGTAGGCATCCACCAAAGGTGTCACGATGTTGGTCATGCCTGGACCGGAAGTCACAAGCGCGACGCCCACCTTGCCGCTGGCTTTCGCATAGCCTTCGGCCATGTGGCCTGCGCCCTGTTCGTGCCGAGTGAGAATTATCTCAATATCCTTTTGCTGATGAAGGATATCGAAGATTTTCAGGACGACGCCGCCGGGGAGTCCAAAGAGAGTCTTCACCCCTTCGCGCTTCAGACTTTCCAGAAAGATTTCGGCTCCCGTGAGCTTCATAGCCAACTCCTGTTCGCGGTAAGGTTCGTCTTGCTGCTACTATTTAGCGCGGCGCCCTTAAGTGGCCGAAACGACGGCCGCCTCGTGCAGCGCCGATCAGGTCAAAATACTATTAAAAATCAGCAAGGTAAGAATGGGAAGTCTACCATGGAAGAATTATACCCGTCAAATGGGAAACCAAATTCCTGAGGGCGGCAGGCTTCTACTCCCTAACGGCGGCGGCTTGGACAAGTGAGCGAAGTTTATGGACATCGGCGGCGGAGCGGCCACGATACGCGAACTGTTCACGATGCTGCCAGGCCAAAACAGCTTCAACTGTATCGGAAGTCAGATCCATGCCAAGATCTGAAGGCACGGGTCGCGCTGCCGAGTCCACGTCAAAGAGGCGGTCGAGCACGTAATCACCGACAATCTCTTTGAAGTGAGACGAATCCCAATAGAAGCGCATCTCATCCCGGCTGCCTACGACGGGAAGCGTTTCCGTCGTGATCGAGGAGTATCCACTGAAATCGATCAGACGGATAGGCCGCAGATCCCGATGCCGAGAGGCATCCATAGCGAGTAACCTTACCAGTTCCCGTTTACCGTTCTCGATCGCCGGCTCTGCTCCCGTCGCTGCTGCAATCTCAAGCTGATGGGCATGCGAAGGCGTGATAAAGATCCTTAGATCAATGTTCTCGGCACGGCAAAAAGTAATAATGCGCTGAATATACGCTAATGACGACTCTTCGGGATCTGCTGGAACAGTTGAAGGTGGACGGCTTCTCTTTACTGGGGCCCGCGCAACCCCCTCTGTCTGGAATCCCACCTCAAGACGGTCAATCTCATCGAAGTATGCGCGTGGTCCAAATTCTAGGAAGTGTTCCCCCTCACGGTGGAAGAACACCGGGCCCAGCCTTTGCCCATTTGCCGCAAACCAACTGGGCTCGGCGTGCCCTTGCGATGCGATAGTTTCGAGGCTTGCCCGAAGCGTATCCATATTCACCAGGAGTCTCAGCTTACCGCTGATGAATTGTCCCGGGAGCCGACCGTCCGGGCTGTCAAGAACCCGTTCATCGAAGTCAGGGCGAGTGAAGCTGGGCGCTGACGTCAGATGGTACGTATCTAATCCAAGCACTACCAGCTGCAGTCGGCTCCCCGCGTGTGCATGGCGGAGGTAGTGATACATCTCGCGCGTGGTCGCCCCGTCAAAAGCAAGGTTGTAGCATCGGTCCTCCAACCCTGCCCAAGCCTCATGCGAGCACCGTAGCCCCAGGTGAGTCCGGGACGTGCCAAGGATGATGGCCTGAGGCTTTCTCCGGGTCACTTCGAATGCTTTATAAAGGCGCACGCGGGCGTACATTGCCGGCTTGTACGCGTTGAACCCCTCTTTTGCCACGAGCCAATTGATCCCAAAAGGATCTACCAAGACGTTGAGAGTGGCGACGGCACTCAGCAGCGTAATGAGGGTACCAATGGTGATGGCTAGGTAGCCTAATGTGTTGAGAAGGTAATTGTCCTGTTTCATATGTATCCTAAAACTGAAAATAGAGAAACTCAGAGACCTTGGATAAAGACATGAGCGCGATGCCCAAGAGACACCCAGTGAGAACCGCCATCCTGGGTATAGGCCGCCAGGCGAGCCACGAGCTGACACCGGACGCCCGGCCGGCAACTTGAACTTCCAATGGACCGCTGTAGTTCATCATTTGTTGCGTATTTGGAGCCAACCACGCGACGAGCAGCAGCGCGAGGGAGATGGCCAATGCGGCACCGCTGTCAATACCAGTATGCGCGAGCGGGAATCCAGGCAGAAGGGCATGCAGGGACGCCGGCGCAGCGATGCCGTTACTCCCCACCATTGAAGACAGCATTTGCATCGCGCAGCGGGCATCGGCAGCCCTGAAAAAGACCCAGCCCACTACCACCGCCACAAAAGTGATGGCCTGTCCCAGGCGGACTTCCAGGCCGCCGGCAGGGCTGCACAGTATCCGCGGCCGAAGCGCGCGCCAGGCGTGATTGAGCGCCAGATACGACGCATGTAGACCACCCCAGATGACGAAACTCCAGGCCGCACCATGCCAAAAACCGCCAAGAATCATCGTGAAAATAAGATTCGCGTAGCGCCGGGGGACGCCGCGGTGGTTCCCGCCCAGCGGGATGTAGACATAATCACGGAGGAATCGAGACAGAGTGATGTGCCAGCGTTGCCAGAAGTCAATGATGCTCGTCGCTTTGTAGGGTGAAGCAAAATTGACCGGAAGCCGGATGCCGAACATCAGAGCCGCGCCGATGGCCATGTCAGAGTACCCCGAGAAGTCGAAGTACAGTTGCGCAGTGTAGGCTAATGCCGCGCTCCATGCGCCGAGGAGATCTAGAGTCACACCAGCCGCGACGGCGTCGAATTGAGGCGTCGCGTAAGCAGCCGCGGAATCAGCAAGAAGCACTTTCTTGACCAGGCCGAAGGCAAAGAAGGTGATTCCCATCATCACATACTGAACGCCGTCCTTCTGCCTGAACTGCGGCAACAGTTCCCGATGATGTACGATCGGACCGGCGATCAGCTGAGGAAAAAAACTGACGAACAGGGAAAAATCCAGCAGGTCGAGGCGTTCTACCTTGCCGCGATACGCATCAACCAGAAAGGCGATTTTCTGGAACGTGAAGAAGGAGATGCCAAGCGGCAACAGGACCTGTGCAAGGAACAGATCGGCCCCGAGGAGAGTGTTGAAGTTGCCCACAAAGAAATTCGCGTATTTAAAGTAACCGAGCACGCCGACGTTCATGACAATTCCGAGCGTCAGCAGAGTTCGCGATCCAGCAGCATGATGAGCATCACGCGGGGCGATACGCGTCGCGATGGCGAAGTTGATCAACACGAGCGGCGCCAACAGCAGAAGATAGACCGGATTCCACCAGCCGTAGAAGAAAAGCGAGAGCAGGGTCAGTGCCAGTATGGAAGTTCGCTGCAGACCAGCGCCACGCAGTCCGTGATAGATCAGCAGTGATAGAGGCAGAAAGACAAGGACGAATGCGTAAGAGTGGAAGAGCATTGGATATTTGTATATCGGCTGAGAATCGGACCGACGACAGAGGTACCCATCTTTTCCTCCTCAGTCTAGGTTGATCATCCATCTGAGAGGCAAGCACGGCCTCTACTATTCCAAGAATTAGCGCTCTCCCTGTGCGCCGGCATACAGCCTTCTCGTGGTTCACCTCACCGCTGAAACCTCATCTTCACTGATACTCTGGCCGGTAAGGTAAGACCTGCGAACATATTTAGAGGACAATCGGCAGTCCCACCAATTCACTGCTGCGTTACCTCAACTCGTACAGCTTCTTGAGCCATACACGACCGGATCGATAGCAGACAGCACTATCGTCCCCATGGAGTTTAATTAGGCTTACAAGGCTAAGAAAGGATTGCATGAAATGAGCCATCGATTCGAACAACATCTAACCGGCGTTGCAATTGGTTGTACGCTCCTGGCGTCCGTACTGTTTGGTCAGCAACTCTGGGAGCGAATTCATGATGCCTTGAGTCATTCTGACTACATCATCGCTGCTGCGGGGGTCGTCTTTGTGTTCGTCACCGGCTATCTCATCTATGGGAGCCTGGTGTATCAGGGAACCCGCCTGGGGTATTTCCGGAGGATGCGGCAACACACCGAGACCCCTTGGGAGCAATTGGCGTCCTTGTACACCCCGTCCGCCCCTGCCCTCACAATGCTTGTCCCCTCGTATAAGGAGGACCACCGGATCATTCGACAGACGCTCTTCTCGGCGGCCCTGCAGGAATATCCTCATAAGCAGCTCGTTCTTCTGATTGATGATCCACCACATCCCACGAACCAAACAGACCGTGCTGGTCTCGAAGCTGCCAGGGAACTGCCTGAGGAGCTGAGAGCGATCCTCGCCCCCATGGCCGAATGCGTGCAGTCCGCGCATGCGGCATTCCACCAGCGACAAGCGGCAGGACTCCTTGACCTTTCACAGGAACGCCACGCTCTGGCGGCGGTATATGAAGAGGTGGCCCGGTGGTTAGAAAAGCTCGCTGTGAATGCGGGCATCGAGGATCATACGGATCGTTGGTTTGTGGAGTTGGTCTTCCGCCAGCCAAGCCGTAGATATGAGGCATCGGCCGAGCGGTTGCGAGCAGGGCCTGGTGTCTCCGATACAGATACCCTCGAGGTTCTGATTCGTGGCTATCGTCACCTCACTGCTGTTTTTGATGTGAATATCTCCAGCTTTGAACGCAAGGCGTTCTGGAATTTCTCCCATGAACCCAACAAGGCAATGAATTTGAATGCCTACCTCGGTCTTATGGGCAAGACCGTGAAGCAAGAAACAACGCCGGTCGGTCTCATGCTTCGCGAATGTCCCCCCGACGCGGAGGTCGGGCAGATCCCGGACGCAAAGTATGTGATCACCTTAGACGCCGACAGCCTGCTGGTATCCGACTATGCCACCCGGTTGATTCATTTCATGGAACAGCCCGCGAACAGCCATGTCGCAGTCATCCAAACGCCGTACAGCGCGATTCCCGGAGCTCCAGGAACGCTGGAGCGCTGTGCCGGTGCCACGACCGATATTCAGTATCTCGTGCACCAGGGTTTCACCCAGTACAGCGCGACGTTTTGGGTCGGCGCCAATGCCTTGTTGCGGAAGGCGGCCTTGGAGGAAATAGCAATTACAGACGAGCAGCAGGGCTTTCCGGTGACACGGTATATCCAGGATCACACCGTCATCGAAGATACGGAATCCACGATGGATCTAATTCTTAAGGGATGGCGACTCCATAACTATCCCGCACGCCTAGCCTATAGCGCAACACCGAGCGATTTCGGAGCGCTGATGATCCAGCGCGGCCGTTGGGCAAACGGCGGCCTGCTGATCTTACCAAAACTCTTTAGGTATTTGTGCCGCGGGCCATATGAAATTCGCAAAATCGCCGAAGTACTGGTTCGATTCCAGTACCTCAGTTCACTCGCCGGCGCAAACCTGGGATTGCTGATCATCCTGGGGTTCCCTTCGTCAGTAACGCTCACTAGCCTATGGCTCGTTCTGACCGCTTTGCCCTATTATGGGCTGTACGCGCGCGATATGTGGCATGCCGGCTACCGCCCGCTAGACGTGATGCGCGTGTATGCCTTGAACCTTCTATTGCTGCCCGTGCACCTGGGCGGTGTGTTCAAATCTCTTCAGCAAGCCTGGACCGGCCGAAAAATTCCGTTTCGCCGGACCCCGAAGGTCACTGGGCGTACTAGCGCGCCATCAGGATACCTGATGGCAGAGTATCTCTTTGTCGGCTTTTGCGTCTTTAGCGCGACGATGGATGGACTCGCGGGCCGGATCGCATCAGGACTGTTCGCGTTCGCAAACGGCGCGGTTCTTCTCTATGCCATTCACCGCTTCATTGGATTTCGCGAAAGCTGGGAAGATCTTTGCGCCGCTCCGGCGCTCGCGTCGTGGCAAGCCGCTTGGCAATCGCGTGTCCTGGCAGGCAGCTACGGAATACCGGCTCCTGGGAAATCCGCTGCGACAAGCCTGGCGTTCGTGCTCTGTCTCTACAGCGGACCCGCCTACGGTGCAGGCGATCCGCTCGAGGCCGCCTCGTCCGAGGCCGTGACCGAAGTGGCGCTGACGTTCGATGATCTACCGGCGCACGGCGATCTGCCGTCAGACACCACGCGGCTGTCGCTCATGGAGAATATCATCCAGACATTGAAGGACAGCAAAGTCCAAGACGTCGTGGGCTTTGCGAATGGCAACCATTTAGACTACGAACCCAAAGATATCCAGGTGTTGCAAAGATGGGTCGCCGCTGGTTTCCTCCTCGGCAATCATACTTACCATCACCGGGACCTCAGCCGAGTGCCGGTTGCGGAGTTTATCGCCGACGTGGACCAGCAAGAGGCGCTGCTCCAACCGCTGATTGGTTCGGGTCCAGGCCTCTTTCGATTCCCTTATCTTCATGAAGGAGAGTCGATCGAAAAGCGGACGGCGGTGCGTCAGTACCTCGAGGCCAAGCGATATACGGTCGTGCCGGTCACGGTTGATTACAACGACTGGGCATGGACGAACGCCTATATGCGCTGTTACCGGCAGCAGGACGCCGAGGCCATCGCCTGGTTGCGCCAGCACGTGGTGCAGGCCGCGTTGCGGCAACTTCACCGCTCGCAACTCCTAGCGCGCAACCTGCTCGGCCGGGACATCCGTCATGTCATGTTGCTCCATGTCGGCGTCTTCGATAGTCTCACGTTACGGGAGGTCCTCACGGCCTTCTCACAGGACGGGGTACGCTTCGTATCCGTGCAGACCGCACTTGAAGATCCCGTCTATCGCTTCAATCCCGGACTCCCCATCAACGAACACATTACTTTTCTCGAACAACTCCTGCTGATGCAGGGTCGCTCGGATCCCTACAAGGATCCTCTCTATCGCGTCTCCGAGCTCGAGGAAGTGTGTACCGCTAAATAGTGATCGCTGGAGAGAATGAGCGTTAGTTTGTAACCGCGCCCTCGGAGGCGGAGGAGACATGGCGGGCATACTTGGCCATGACGCCGGTCGTGTAGTGGGGCAGTGGGACTGTCCACTGGCTCAGCCTGTTCTTGATTTCGTCCGTCGAGAGCTCAACATCCAGCCGGCGGCCGGCCACATCGAAGACAATCGAATCGCCGTTGCGTAGAGCCGCGATTGGACCGCCTTTGGCCGCTTCCGGAGCGACATGCCCGGCCATGAGCCCATGGGTCGCGCCCGAGAAGCGCCCATCAGTCAATAAGGCGACCGACTCGCCTAGGCCCGCCCCGACAATGGCCCCCGTCACGCCCAGCATCTCGCGCATGCCGGGACCCCCTTGCGGGCCTTCATAGCGGATCACGACGACATCGCCTGCAATGATCTCCCCCCGTTGAACCGCGGCAAAGGCATCTTCCTCGCGGTCAAAGACCTTTGCCGGGCCGCGGTGGGACATGCGCTCATGCCCCGCCACTTTGAGCACACACCCTTCCGGCGCGAGGTTGCCTTTGAGAACCACGAGGCCCCCCGTCGCTTTAATTGGATTAGACAGAGGGCGTAACACCTGTTGTCCGGATGTCTCCTTGGCCTGTCGGGCCTCCTCGCCGATTGTCCGGCCGGTCACCGTCGGCTGATCGGCATGGAGAATGCCAGCGTCTAAGAGGCGTTTGGCCACCAGCGTCGTCCCTCCGGCCGTGGAAAGATCGGCGGCCATAAATTTCCCCCCCGGCTTAAGATCGGCCAGCAACGGGACGCGGCGATTGATGAGATCAAAGTCATCGAGGCTCAGACTCACACCAGCCTCTTTCGCGATGGCCAGCAGATGCAGCACGGAATTCGTTGAACCGCCGGTCGTGGCCACCGCCGCAATCGCATTCTCCAGCGACGCGCGTGTGATGATCTGCTTCGGCCGCAGGTCCTTGCGGAGCAGATCCATGATCAGCTGGCCGCAGCTGAATGCGACATCGTCTTTACGAGGATCCATCGCCGGCACGCCGTTAAAGCCCATCGGCGAGATGCCGAGAAATTCGAA
>Ga0070697_100001054_pt1 | contig 20828 bp, 13 predicted proteins | sample KBSK1501metaG_FD_65475 | JGI IMG/M metagenome (GOLD analysis project Ga0070697, IMG submission 65475) | Corn, switchgrass and miscanthus rhizosphere microbial communities from Kellogg Biological Station, Michigan, USA - KBS K1-50-1 metaG | ecosystem: Host-associated > Plants > Roots >... | reverse complement strand
AACGATGTTGAACATCAACTCTTCCTCTGCCGCTCAATCTTTCTTCAGCCGGTCTAAGCAGATTGATAGGCAGAGGTAGAGATCACAACTTACTGGCCACGAATTTCTCCAACTTAATAACATCGGCGGCGAACTTGCGGATTCCTTCACCGGTTTTTTCATAAGCCATCGCGTTGTCGTTGAGCAACCAGCGGAATTTCTTCTCGTCCAACTCCAACCTGTCGACTTTCGCCGCTTTCGCTTTCTCCGTGGTCAGTTTGCGATGAACTGGGTCCGTGGATTTTGAGAGCTCTTCCATTAGTTCGGGACTAATCGTTAGGCAATCGCACCCCGCCAATTCCAGAATCTGGCCCGTATTACGGAAACTGGCGCCCATCACTTCGGTCGGAATATCGAATTTCTTGTAATACGTATAAATCTCTATAACCGACTGAACTCCTGGGTCTTCTGCTCCGACATAATCCCGTTTCATCTCCTTTTTGTACCAATCGTAAATCCGACCGACAAACGGTGAGATGAGCTGCACTTTTGCTTCTGCTGCGCGGACGGCCTGCGGCAACGAAAACATCAGTGTCAAATTGCACCGGATCCCCTCTTTTTGCAGCTGCTCCGCGGCGTTCAATCCTTCCCAAGTCGATGCTATTTTAATCAACACACGTTCGCGCGGAATTTTACGCTCCTCGTAGAGCTCAATCAGCCTTCGAGCTTTTTTAATCGAACCTTCAACGTCGTACGACAAGCGCGCATCGGTCTCAGTCGAAACGCGCCCCGGGACAATTTGAAGAATGTCGGTGCCGAATTGGACGAGCAGATGATCGCAAATGTCTTCGATCTGCTGGTGGCCGCTCAACCCTGAGTTCTTTCGATCTTTCAAAACTTCAGCGAGCAGATGGCCGTATTGATCTTTTTGCGTGGCGGCATACACCAAGCTTGGGTTGGTGGTCGCGTCCTGCGGCTTGAACTTCTTCATCGACTCGAAATCAGCCGTGTCGGCAACGACTTTTGTAAATTTCTTCAGTTGCTCGAGTTGATTCAATTTTGTTTCTGTTTTTTTCTCTTCAGCGACAGCAGCGCTCATGATAACTCCTCTCTTTTTGGTTTAACCCAAAACGTACGCCCGATCAAAGGATCGACAACGACAAACTCGCGCAATCTACACTTACGCCGAAACAGCAGGGCGCGGCTCGGCGGATTTGCGCGACCCGAGTGCAGCACGGACAAAATTGTTTCCAAGTTCCCACATTGGGCCGGGAAATTTGCGACATTCGGTCAACACGTCGTCCAGCGCGTTGACGAACATGTCGACTTCTTTTTCGCCGATGATGAGCGGCGGAAGGATTTTCAGCACGTCCATTGCGTGACCGGCTACCTGCGTGAGAATGCGATGCTTGCTCAACATTTGAGTTACGATCATCTGCGCAAAGAGCACCTTGTCGATCTTGTGTAAAAGCTTCCAAGCCATCTTGAGCTTGAACTCGTTAGGTTCGTGAAACTCAATCCCGATCATCAGACCTTTGCCGCGAACTTCTTTGATGAACGAATGTTTACTCTTCAGCGCTTCGACTTTTTCCATCAACAACGCGCCCATTTTCGCCGAACGGTCGACCAGGTTTTCGTGGTCGATTACTTCAAACGACGCGAGTCCGCAAGCCATAGCGAGGTTGTTCCGACCGAACGTTGTCGAATGAACGACGCAACGGTCCATCCGCGAAAATGTCTTCTGATAAATTTCGCGCCGGGTAACTATCGCGCCGCTCGGCACATAACCGCCGCTCAATGTTTTCGCGAGCGTGATGATGTCCGGTTCCAAATTCCAATGCTGGAATCCGAACATCTTGCCGGTTCGACCAAGGCCGGTCTGGACTTCATCCGAGATCAGCAGTGTTCCGTATTTGCGGCAAAGCTCCTCGGCACGAACAAAGAAATCGGACTTCGCAGTTTGACAGCCTTTGCCCTGAACGGTCTCAATGACAAACGCTGCCACATCGCGCGTGCGCAATTGCCGATCCAGCTCAGCGATGTCATCGAGCGGCACGCGTGTGTCGAATCCTTCCATGAGCGGGCCGAAACCTTCGGTGAAGCTTTCGCAGCCCATCAGTGACAATGACCCTATTGTCAGGCCGTGGAACGCGCTTGCCAGCGACACAACACGTTGGCGTCCCGTCGCAGCGCGCGCGAACTTTAATGCGCCTTCCATTGCCTCGGTGCCTGAGTTGCAAAAGAAAACGGCATTCAAATGCGGCGGCGTCCGTTTCACCAGGGCCTCAGCCAGCAAGCCGCTCAAAAGCGAACAGTCCATCTGTACCATGTTTGGAAGATCCAGATCGAGCACGTCGCGGATCGCCTGCTTCACCAGCGGATGATTTCGACCGATGTTGAAAACGCTATAGCCGCTCAAGAAATCCAGATATGGCTGGTTATCCATGTCGTAGAGATACGCGCCCTCGGCTCGCGCATAGACTTTATCGAAACCGATGACGCGCTGCGCTGCCACGAGAGTGCGGTTTATGTGCCGCTCGTGCAGTTCGTAGTTTTCGCCAAGACGCGAGGCGACAATCTCCTTAAGATCGAAAGCCATGAGGATCAAAACTTCAGCGATTCGCGTTCGAAACGCAAATCCTGTAGCCGCTTCGCTGCGCGGAGCGTTCGCGTTGCTCGTACAACGATGGTACATAAAAGCTGCAGGATTCAGAGCGAATCCTGCAGCTCAATTTTGCGAATTCAGCTTCGCTTAATCTTCGACTATCACACGCTCGACGCTACGGTGCTCAACTGGGCCGGTGTAGTAAACACGTACTTTTTGGCCAGCCCGCAAGGGAGCGGTGACCACCTGGCCAGCCGCGTTAACAATGTGCGCGGCAGTGCCGAGAGCGAAACTTACAGGGCCCTGTTCGCCCCTGACGACGATCGTCTTGCCAGCCTCGTAGGTTGTTACCGTTCCGGCCTCGTAAGTTGTATTTGTAGTCGTTTCTGTTGTGGTTGTTGGTCTTGTTGACGTTGTCGTTTCCTCGGTCGTCGTCGTACTGGTCTGTGCAAACGCCAACGGCGCAGCCAGCCCGCAGACCAAAGCAACAATTGTCTTCTTCATTCTCATGCCTCCTTCTTGATTAGGTTTACCCCCAAAGTTCGTGACTCACGGGTCGAGCGGACGCTCCTTGTTCGTTTTATCTTTGGCCCGGGGTACTGTCGCAATTCGAAGTATTTGCGATTTCGGGCCATTTGAGTGGGCGTCGTGAATTCGGTAACATAGAACGCCTAATGACGAGCAAAACATCGCACGCCGATCCAGTCGTAACATCCGAACTGGTCAAACAACACGGTCTCACGCCTGAAGAATTCGAGCGGATCAAGAAAATCCTCGGACGTGAGCCGAACTTCACCGAGCTCGGTATCTTTTCCGTGATGTGGAGCGAGCATTGCTCGTACAAGAACTCAAGGAGAGAACTAAAGAAGTTTCCCACGACTGGCGCGAGTATTCTGGTCAAAGCGGGCGAAGAAAATGCAGGCGTGGTTGACATTGGTGACGGCTGGGCTGTCGCGTTCAAAATCGAGAGCCATAATCACCCCAGCGCGATCGAGCCTTTTCAGGGGGCAGCCACAGGTGTTGGCGGAATCATTCGGGACATTTTTACGATGGGAGCTCGCCCGGAGTTTTGCCTCAATTCCTTACGCTTCGGGCAAATCAGTCAATCAAACATCGAAGCTTCAACATCGAACATCGCCGCCAACAGGCGGCTTTTCACGGGTGTCGTGTCTGGCATCGCGCATTACGGGAACTGCGTCGGTATTCCCACCATCGGTGGTGAGATTTATTTCGATGAGAGTTTTGAGGGCAATCCTCTCGTGAATGTTTTTTGCCTCGGCGTATTGCGCCATGAACAACTCGCGCGCGGCACCGCGGAAGGCGCAGGCAATCCCGTTTTCTACGTCGGCGCTGAGACAGGTCGGGACGGTCTCGCCGGCGCGGCGTTTGCTTCCCGCGAATTGACCGAGCAGTCGCGGGAGGATCGGCCCGCCGTGCAGGTCGGCGATCCGTTCAAGGAAAAATTGCTACTTGAAGCTTGCCTCGAACTGATCGCTCGCGACGCAGTTGCCGGAATTCAAGACATGGGCGCAGCCGGTCTGACTTGTTCGACATGCGAAACAGCAAGCCGCGGAGGCAGCGGTATCGAAATCGATCTCGCCAAAGTACCACGACGCGAGCCAGGGATGACGCCGTATGAAATCATGCTCAGCGAATCGCAAGAACGTATGCTGATTATTGCGAAGCGCGGCCAGGAAGATGTCGTTCGCCAGGTGTTCGACAAGTGGGACGTGCCGTGCGCGGAGATCGGCCGCGTCACCAGCGACGGCATCATGCGTGTCCGCAACAACGGCACGATTGCAGCGGAAATTCCAGCGAAAGCCCTTGCTGAGGAGGCGCCGCTTTACTCGCGCGAGGCGAAATCGCCCGTTGTAGCGTCCTCGCTGCGAGACGCGCGCTCGTCGCTCACAGAGCGACGGCTACAGGAAATCGACGTGCACGAATCACTGCGACAGCTTCTTCGCGATCCAACGATCGCGTCGAAAAATTGGGTGTATCGGCAGTATGACCACACGGTTCGCACGGGAACGGTGGTGAAGCCCGGGTCCGACGCCGCAGTGTATTTCGTGCGGTACGCGAACAAAATTCTCGCCGCGACCACCGATTGTAACTCTCTCTATTGCGCGCTTGGTCCACGTGTGGGCGGCAAAATTGCTGTCGCTGAGGCGGCGCGCAATCTGACCTGCTCCGGAGCGCGGCCGTTGGCCGTCACGGACTGCCTGAATTTCGGCAATCCCTACAAACCGGAAAACTTCTGGCAATTACGTGAAGCCGTTGAAGGCGTGGCCGAAGCTTGCCGCGCGTTCGGAACGCCCGTTACAGGCGGAAATGTCTCCTTGTACAATGAGAGCCCCCTCGGCGTCGTCGATCCAACGCCAACGATCGCGATGATCGGGCTTATTGACGATGAAAAACACATTACAACGCAGTGGTTCAAAGACGAAGACGACGTGATCATTCTTGTCGGCACTGTAGCGGCGGTCTCTGATCGTCGAGGTGAGAATGAGTTGTTAGGCGGCTCACGGTATCTGATCGTCTGCCACGGATTAAAAATCGGTCCGCCCCCGCAGATAGATCTCGCGCATGAAATCAAGGTGCAGAATGCTGTTCGTGATCTGATTCGTGAAGATCTCCTGCAGAGCGCGCACGATTGCTCCGAGGGCGGACTAGCTGTCGCACTCGCCGAATGCTGTTTTAATCCCGGACGGCTTTTCGGAGCCGAGATTGCATTGAACGCAGGCGACACGCCTGCCACTACAGTGCTCTTTAACGAATCTCAGTCGCGCATCGTCATTTCGGTCGCGCGTGAAAATGTCGACAAAGCAATCGCGATGTTACGCGAGCATGATGTGCCATTTCAGCAACTGGGCAAAGTCGGCCGCGACGAACTGCAAATTCGTATCGACGAACAAACCTTTCGCTGGCGAGTTACTGAGATTTACGACGAATGGTGGAATGCGATCCGTCGCGTAGTTGAACAAGACGAAAGCATTCCGAGCTTGTGAATTTGCAAAAGGCGCGATTGAATCCACGCCAATCTGATGGATTATTTGGTGTGACTCGCCCCTCGAACAGACCGGATCCGGACGACATGGCCAACTCGGCGGTTCTCCCGCAGCACGAGTGCGGGCTTTTCGGCGTGTTCGGTCATCCGAACGCCGCGGTGCTGACGTATTATGGTCTGTTTGCGTTGCAACATCGCGGACAGGAGAGCGCCGGGATCGTCACAAGCAATGGGCCGGGGACCAGTTTTCTTACCCACAAGGACATGGGTCTGGTGTCGCAGGTTTTTGGCCAGGAAGAACTAGCACGACTGAAGGGTACACGCGCGCTCGGGCATACGCGTTACTCGACCACCGGCACGAGCACGATCAAGAATGCGCAACCCTTCGTGGTCGATTGCGTGCGCGGCCAGATGGCTATTGCGCATAACGGAAATCTAATTAATGCCGACATCCTGCGCGATGAGCTGGAACGAAGAGGCTCCATTTTTCAGACTACCGCCGATAGCGAAATTATTTTGCATCTCCTGGCGCAGCCTTCGGACAACGGCGCAAATATCCTTGCAGCGTTGCGTCGGGTTGAGGGTGCGTTTTCGCTCTTAATCATGAGCGAACGCGAACTCATCGCGGTGCGCGATCCTTTTGGTTGGCGGCCACTCGCGCTCGGGAAAATCGATGACGCATACGTGCTCGCGTCTGAGACATGCGCGTTCGATCTGATCCACGCCGAGTTCATCCGCGAGGTCGAACCGGGCGAAGTGCTGATTATCAATGAACACGGATTGCGCTCGGAACGGCCGTTCCCGGATGCGCGTCCCGCATTCTGCATATTCGAATACGTTTATTTCGCGCGACCGGACAGCATCATGGGCGGCGTTAACGTCGGAAAAGTCCGAACGGAAATGGGACGTGAACTGGCGCGCAGATTTCCTGTGGAAGCGGACATTGTTGTGCCTGTGCCCGACTCTGGTAACTACGCCGCTCTCGGTTTTGCTGAAGAACTAAAGATTCCTTTCGCGCACGCGTTCGTTCGAAACCACTACATCGGCCGCACATTTTTGCAGCCGAGCCAGCTCATCCGTGATTTCGATGTGCGAGTAAAATTGAATTTGATCAAGGAAATGGTGGCGGGAAAACGCGTGGTCGTTGTGGACGACTCAATCGTCCGCGGCACCACCGCGCGTGCGCGCGTGGTCAACCTGCGCGAGGCCGGTGCAAAAGAAGTGCATATGCGCGTGAGTTGTCCGCCACATCGATTCGCCTGCCACTACGGGATCGATTTCCCTGACCCTGAAAAATTGATCGCGAACCAGATGTCGATGGAAGACATCTGCAAATATCTCGGTGTGGACAGTCTCGGTTACCTTGATGTGGAAGGGATGGTTCGCGCGACAGGGAAACCGTTGAACAGTTTTTGTCTCGCTTGTTTCAACGGCGATTATCCCCTTCCCGTCGACCCTGCACTCGACAAATTCATCATGGAACGCCGTGAACAACGCGCCAAAGCGTTAGCGGATCAGGAAGCGCAGCCAACGTTGTTTACCGACCTCAAGTAAGGGTAGGGGCGATTGACCTCAATCGCCCGCGGCCGGTTCGGCGATCAGCCGTTGAAATCGCGGATCAGAGCGAATCGAGTCAAACTTGGGATCAGGACGGAGCAGCTGCCGATGCTGAAAAGAAGGAATGGCGAGCGAGCGTTCGATCAATGGTATCGCGCGATCGGCATCTCCGAGCATGCCGTAGATCGTGGCGGAGTCCACTAGCACCGTCCGCCCCATCAACGCGTCGCGCGAGACGGGCAGCATTTCCATCGCGCGCGCGCAAAGTCGCATCGCTTCATCCCGCTCTCCAATTCCAGCCATGACTTCCGCCAGGGCAAGCTGGACGAAGGCCGATTGTGGCTGCTCGGCTAGCGCCCGCTCAGTGTAAGCGCGGGCACGTTGGTAGGCGTCGCGGAGAGAACAGGCGGTCGAAGTATCCGCTGCGCCAGCCGCAACACCTGCACTGTTTATCATAGCAGGCGGAGCACCGTTGAAGTAACTATTTGGTCCGCCGAACGTGCCCAAGTCGATAAGCGTGTATCGCGGAGGGAACCCGTTTGGTGTGGCGAACATAACGCCGACTGGCCGTGTCGCCGCGAACGCGAAAATCACGCCGAGGGTAAGTAATGTGCTTGCAAGGATTTTTGTTTTCATAGGTTTGGTGTTTCTCATCCTTCCCCTCCAGATTGCGGCGAAAAAGTTTCAGGTTTTTTCTCTGGGTCGGGTTTCCTGATCGTGCACAATCGGAGTACAGCGGTCTCGCGCTGCGCAAAATGATGCACACACCCGCCGACGAAGATCCGCTTAACGTGCCGATTTGAAAAAGAAGCTGCGATTAGGATTGCAAGTCTCAGCGAAATCTACTTAATGCCGTCCGTTAAACGTTTTTGGGTCTGCAATGAACGTTCCTCCGAATTCCGGATCACACCGCGTGGTGGCGCAAGCTGGCGGATTTTTGCTGACGTTAGCGGCCAGCGCGTTTGCCGAGGAGCCCGTAGTTTCAACTACTGCGGAAGTCGAGCGAGTGATAGTCACCGGTTCGAACATTCCCACCGCGGAAGAAACGGGCCCGAATCCAGTAGACACGTATCGGCCGGCAGATATCGAGAAGTTGGGCATCCGCAACGCGACCGACCTGCAAACGTTTCTGCCGCAGGAGGCGGGCGGTACTGTCAACCTGAACATCGGGAACGGTGGTGACGGAACCGTCCAACTGAATCTGCGCGGTCTGTTGCCCAAAGAGACATTGGTTCTGGTAGATGGAAAACGTGTCGCCTTTGGTTCGTTAGGCATCGCCGGTTTTAGCCAGGGCGTGGACATTAACCTGATTCCGTTTCCGATGATCGATCACATCGATATTTTGAAAGATGGCGCATCGGCTGTGTACGGCTCTGATGCTGTTACTGGCGTGGTTAACTTTTTTTTGCTCCATAAATTCCGCGGTTTCGAAATCGGAGGCAGCTACGGGAACACAAACCTCGGCGCGTCCAACGAGATGGGCGAGTGGGAGGCATGGATCAAAGCCGGGACGGGAGATGACAAGACGGATATTGTGGTTGTTGCCGATTTCTGGGAACGCACCGGAGGCTTGTTTAGCCGTGACCGCGATATTTCGGCGAACGGTTTCTTCATTCCGTTTGGTGGATTCGATGCTCGCAGCCCGAACGAGCCCGGCAGGGTACAAAGTTTCCGGTTGATCCCGAAATTGTTTTTCAGCGCTAACTCGCCGCCACCGCACTCAGCACCGAACGCGGCAACTTCGCCATTTTATAAGAACCCCTTTGTGGTTAATCCGAATGCATATCCAGGCGCCCCCGGTATCATCGGACCCAATGCGTTCCAATTCTTTCCACAGTTCGGCACTAATTATAAGGGCGGCGGCGACTATTTCTTTTATAATTTTGCCGCGCTAACACCCGCGCTTCCTCCCGCTGATCGCCAAGCGTATTATGGTTCGTTTACGCGCGATCTGTGTGACAAATACCTGACGTTCTTTGCCGACTTTAAATTTGCCCGCACGTTTTTCGATACATCGTTAGCAGCTGTGCCGTTTTTGCCCGATCCATTCAAGATCCCAGGCTTTAACGTCGGCTTCAGTCCCTCTGGCATTAGTGTGCCAATCTCGAATCCGTTTAATCCGTTCACCGTCGCAGATGCGACTATTCCAAATTTCTTTCCTGACGGGAGCGGTCTTCCGGTGACTACCGGGGTTCGGTTTCGTGGCATTAACGACACCGGTAAGAGAAGCGAACACTTCACCTACTGGGACACTCTCTTTGATGTTGGTCTCAAGGGTGAGATGGGCGAATTCGGTGATTATTTCGAGACTTGGAACTGGGAGAGCGGTTTTCGTTATTCCAGGAACGAGGGGCAGGACTTGTCCATCGGCGAGGTCAGCCAGATTGGACTACGTGAAACGCTCCTGGATACAGACCCAGCCACAGCGTTCAATCCGTTCCTCGGTTTTCTTGGTCGCAATAGCAGGGCGGCCAGGAGCCGGGTCTATATCAATCTTCAAAACACTGGCGAATTCGAGTTACCCTTAGGCTACGCAACAATTAACGGTGACTTGTTTAATCTTCCTGCTGGACCGGTCTCATTTGCCATCGGTGGTGAGTACCGCGGAGAGAGAATGACACGCAATCGTGATCCGCTTAATGAAACATTTAATTCGATTGGCTCAGTCGATGGGCAAGGCTTCCGCGTTAACAGGGATGTCTGGTCCATCTACGAGGAGGTAAGGATTCCCTTCACAAGCCCCAGCTGGAACTTCCCCGGCTTTTACAGCTTCGAGGTTGATTTCGCCGAAAGGGAGGAATGGTACAGCCAGAACACCTCTACAGTTCTAACCCCATTCCAACCGGCGACTAGTTCGCAGTATAACGGGCAGAGGCCGAAGGTCTCAGTCCGCTGGCAGCCTGTTGACCCCAAGTATATCGGCGCGCTTACCTTGCGTGGCAGCTACACCGAAGCGTTCCACGCGCCAACATTATTCGAGATGACACCGGCGGGCACGCAGAACTTCCCAGAAATAACCGATCCATTTTCAAAGGTAATCAAGAGCCCATACCAGATCGAGGAACGCATTAGCGGAAATCCCCTGCTTCAACCGGAAGTCGCTTATGAATGGTCCTACGGGATCGTTTACAGCCCGAAATGGCTCAAGGGTCTGACGCTCAGCGCGGATTGGTGGCACATTGATTTGCGATCGCTCATATCGTCCCTCGGCGCGGGATTCATTATTCAGGCCGATCTTCCCGGCTTGGTATTTCGGACGCCGCCGCCGCCTGGTACTCCACCCCTGCCAAATGGTGCACCAGATCGTGGCCCGGTCACGCTGGTCATCGATCCTAACGCAAACCTTTCTGGCGCCATCTTCGAAGGTCTCGACTACGAAGGGATCTATATTCTGGAGTCTGCGATTTTTGGCCATGGCGATTTTGGCCGGCTTACATTCACGGTAAACGGCACCTGGCTCTCACGGGCTGAGCTGCAGGTAAGCCCTAACACCAAGCGATTTGGTATCGCGGGCGAATTCGCACCGCCGGGGTTCACCCTGACCAACTCGCTGCCATGGAATCGAGCCAATTTTAGTTTGTATTACGACGGCGCGGCGGATACCTGGATACAGGGTCTCGATGTCGGCGCGGTCGTACACTGGGTTGGCCAATACAACGACGACAATGTCTCGCTGACAGGATCGCTAAAGCTAAACATGCCTCGAACAGGAGGGCCGGGAGATAACGCGGCTCCTTTTCCTTTTCGGGCGCGAAAAGTAGCCGACTGGACCACGCTCGACCTGATCGCGTCATACACGTTCAATCTGCCGCCACCTGCGGCGATATCCGTGCCCGGTTTTGCGAAAGACGGCGGTAAGAACGTGAAGATGAGGGACGGCAAAGAGAAAAATATCATACCGGTTTCTACAGCCGAATACAACCCATGTGGATGGCGGGCCTGGTTGAATAACACAACGATTACACTCGGGATGCAGAACGTGTTCGATGAAGACCCACCTTTCGTGGCGGGGTCCTTTGAAAACGGCTACGACGAATCGCTTGCCACTATCAAAGGCCGATTTTGGTACGTTCAGTTGAAAAAGAGATTCTGAAACACTGATGTTATTCGCCGGTTTGAACTAGCGTCTACGATTTCGAGTGACGCACAGCGCATTCGAGCATCGAGCGACTGGGGAAGCCTGCAACATACGGGAAAGGCCGGAGGCTGATGCGAACGGGAGTGAGCGAATCAAATCTCTTGCAGTTTCATTAAAAAACAGAGATGTCTCGACTCCGCTCGACATGACAAAAACGAAAAAGGCATACGCTCGCGCGGGAGTAGATGTCGATCTTGGCAATCGACTGAAAGGACAAATTCAGTCACTCGTTAGGCAAACGCATGGACCGCAAGTGTTGGGTAAGATAGGCGGTTTCGGCGGATTATTTCGCGCGACCTTTCCCGGGATGCGCGAGCCGGTCTTGGTCGCGAGCGTCGATGGCGTCGGCACTAAAGTGAAAATCGCGTTTGCGCTCAATAAGCACGACACCATGGGCGCCGATCTGGTAAATCACTGCGTGGACGACATTGCAGTTCTCGGAGCGCGTCCACTTTTCTTCCTCGATTACATCGGCTGCGATAGAATCGAGCCTCGCGTGTTCCAGCAATTGCTTCGCGGCTTTTCCCGCGCCTGTCGCGCCGCAGGCTGCGCGCTTCTGGGAGGAGAAACTGCGCAGATGCCTGGGATGTATCGAAAGGGTGAATACGATCTCGCAGGCTGCATCGTTGGTGTCGTGGATCGAACGAAAATCATCGATGGCAGGAAGATTAAACCTGGCGACGTCGTTCTCGGTTTGGCTTCAAATGGTCTGCACACCAATGGCTACTCGCTGGCGCGAAAAATTTTGTTCCAGAAAATGCGGCTCAAACCGGGTTCGCCTCTACCCGGATCGACAATCACGGTCGGCGAAGAATTGCTGCGCGTGCACAAAAACTATCAGCCGCTCCTGGCAAAAGTTCCCGTTGGCGTAACCAGAGGGCTCGCTCATATCACCGGTGGTGGTCTCATCGACAATTTGCCTCGAATTGTGCCGTCGAATTGTGACGCCGTGATTGAAACGAAAAGCTGGCGCGTACCGAGCGTCTTCCAAATCCTGCAGAAAAATGGGAACGTCGATGCCCAGGAAATGTATCAAGTCTTCAACATGGGCATTGGAATGGTAGCGATTGTCGCGGAGCAAAATGCACGAAGCGCAATGTCGATTTTGAGAGCGCAGCGAATTGGCCGGATCGAGCCCGGCTCGGGGAGAACGGTTTTGAAATTCTAGGGCCCGCCGCCGCGGACGGCCGCGGAATCATGGCAACTGCGGCGACGCGGGATCGGTCGCGTTCACCGCAACCTCCAGTTCCGGCTCGGCGATTGGCGCGACGGATTTTCCCTTGCGCAACACGCGCTGCAGGCCTGCTCGAAAGGCAGCAAGATCAACCAATTCGGCTACGCGCGATTTCAACGCGCGCGCTCGCGTTGCAAGAAAACCCAGGACAACGCCGTAAAAAACGATTGGCCAGAGATCAAAGTGAGAAACGTTTACCTGGTGGTAAACTAACAAGCTTATCGCAATCAGATTGAAAAGAATCATGGTAATAACCATCCGATTGCGAAGCCGCACACGGGTCAAACATTTTCCTGCGCCGTGATACTCGGTGACGGTTTGAAGCGCGATGCTCCACCAGAAATTGCCGTAAATTTGAATGTCCCAGTCGTTCCAACCGCTGTCGGTGGAATAGCGCCAGCCTTCTTCGTCCAGCAACCGAAACATTTCCCCTAACAAGTAGTGACGGTCCCTCCCCTGCTCGCTCCAAAATACGCGGCGACTCAGGCTGCCTCGCGAGCGGGCGCTTTCGGGCAAATGTTCGTGCTTTCGTATGACGTTTGCGGGTGTGCGTTTGAAACGTAGCCATGTGAAATACCGGGAAAATCCACGCACGAGCGGTTGGGCAAACGCAAGGATCATGACGAGCAGGCGCGCGTGCACCGTATCGAATTTTGGTTCGATCCGCGCCCGCACCATGTACGAAAGCGCCACGCAAAAAGTGCCGCCCAGCATCAGGTACGGAACAATGCGCAGCCCAGGCAGAAAAATTCCGAGACCGAAAAGAAAAATCGTCAGCGAAAACCATTCGATGCTGCTGAGGTATGCGGCGATGTCTGATTGCGGCGCGGGATAGATCGATTGGAAAAATCCTTCACCGAAAATCCCGTGATAAATGACCGGGCGATTAACAAACCAGCTGAAGCGCGTAGTGCCGTAAATTTGACCGCGCCATTTCGCTGTCCCAGTCGGGCCGAAAAAGATCAGATGTTTAAAGCGCAGCAAAGATTCCGCTTCGCCGTAGCCGTCCTGCTGATTCAGGAAAGCGCGCAGCGTAAACCGTCGATAATGCCAGACGATTGCGGTTGGACTGAAGGCAATGGCCCGTCCAGCCTGCTGAATTCGCCAGCAAAAATCCACATCGTCGCCGGCCTTCCGATATTCGGGATCGAACCCGCCTACACCTTCGAATGCCCACCGGTAAAACGCCATGTTACAACCGGGAATATGCTCGGCGACAGTATCCGTAAGCAGAACATGGTTTGGGCCGCCGGGTGCCGCAGCAACGCACGCCTGAATCCAGTTTTGTGCAGGCGGCGTAATGTTCGGCCCACCCACTCCGGCGTAATCGCCGCTGACAAGCGTGCCAATCAGATAGTACAGCCAATCGGCGTCTGCCATGCAGTCGGAATCGGTGTAGGCCAACACTTCGCCCTTGGCGGCGGCTGCCCCGGTGTTGCGCGCGTGACTTAATCCGTGATTGCTCTGATGAATGTAGCGCACCCACGGGAACTGCGCGGCCACGTAAGCGGTGTCATCGGTCGAACCATCGTCGACGAGAATGACCTCGTAGCTAGGGTAGTTTAGTTTGCCTAACGAATCGAGGCAGGCGGCAAGAGTGCGGCCGCCGTTGTAGGAGCAAACAATCACCGACACAAACGGCGCCTTGGGCAACGGAAGATGAGGCGACGTCGAATCGTTCCCGCCTACCTTTTCCTGAATGGTGTAGAACGCCTTTTTCGGCTTGCGCTCCCGCGTGACGATGCCGAATGCCCAGTCCGTAATTTCCTGGCCGCCCGTAAACCATTCGTCCGTCCAGGTGAAAAGAATCGTTCCGGCCAGACCGCATTTCACCACGGTGTCGATGTGCCAGCCGAGCATTTCGGCCTGCTCCTCTTGCGAATGCCGGATCGTGTCCATGCCGAATTCGCCGAGAATAAGCGGATGTTCGCCAGTGAGATTTTGTAACCGCAACAGATACCCTTCGAAATCGCGCTGATTGTGAAGGTAAACGTTGAAACAGGAAAAATCGGCATTCTGCGGGAGCAGATACTCCGTTGGCGGATACGTGGCGTACGAAAAAAGCGCGTCGGGATCGATCCCGCGCCCGATACCAATTAGCTTCTCGACAAATTCGATCACTCGACGCGTGCCGAGCCAGCGCGCCATCGTGCTGGAGATTTCGTTGCCGACCAGGTAACCGAAGATTGCCGGATGCCCGGCGTGCGCCTTAACAACAGTGCGGACATTTTCAGCGATCTGTTTACGTGTGGATCGTTCACGGAGAAACTCGATGTGCTTTTCCCAGGGAAGCGTCACCAGAACGCGCATCCCCGCGGCAGCGCACCGATCGAGGAACCAGCGCGGCGGGGAATGATAAATCCGGACAACGTTCAAGCCCGCCTCGCGCATCAGCGCCAGATCGGATTCCACCTGTTCAGGTCGGCCGACATAATTTCCATCCGCATCCGGTTTGAACGGACCGAACGTGACCCCTTTCACGAAAAACTTCCTGTCCCCGTCGAAGAAAAACTTTGCAGCGGGTCGGATTCGCGAGCTTGCGTTCTGTGTCATGTGTTCTGTCATTCCGAGCGCAGTCGAGGAATCTCTGGACCACCAAGCTCAAGAGATTCGTTCAGCCTTCGCACAAAGCTACGACCGGGCAAGCGACTTCGGCGCTCGGTTGTCCTAGTCCGACGCGGTCAGCAACACAATTCTTCAAAGCGATTCGCATCGGCGACACAAATTTGGTAGGGGCGGTTCACCTGAACCGCCTGGGCGACTGAGGTCAATCGCCCCTACCGGAGGCTCGCCAAGGCTTCACGCACAACGGCGCCCGTGCACTCGATGTCTTCCGTCGTGTGCGCTGTAGAGATGAAGCCAGTCTCAAATTGCGACGGCGCGAAATAGACGCCCCGCCTCAAACAAGTGTGAAAAAAACTGGCGAACATTTTCAGATCGGTTCGCTGCGCGCTGGCGAGATCGACAATTGGCGCAGCAGCAAAGAACAGACAAAACATCGAGCCGAGTCGGTGAAATGTGATGTCGATCTTTGCGCTCTTGATTGCGTCACACGCTAACGTTTCAAATTGCGCGCCCAACTCTTCGAGCAATTTCCAACCGTCGATCCGTGCGAGTTCGCGCAACTGCGCCAAACCGGCAGCCATGGCGATGGGATTTCCAGACAAGGTTCCTGCCTGATACACCGGACCATCCGGGGAAAGTTGGTCCATGATTTCGGCGCGGCCACCAAATGCGCCGACCGGTAGTCCGCCTCCAATGATTTTTCCAAGCGCAGTCAGGTCAGGTTTCACTCCATAAACTTCCTGTGCGCCGCCGCGCGCAAGACGGAAGCCAGTGATTACCTCATCAAAAATTAAAAGCGCGTCATTGCTCGTGCATTCCTCGCGTATAATCGAGAGAAAGTTTTCTCTCGGAAAATAGAGACCCGCGTTGGCTGGAATCGGCTCCACAATTACCGCCGCGATTTCATTTTTGTTCTCCTGAAACGCTTTTCTCAACAACTCGGCATTGTTGAAAGGCAGCGAGATCGTAAGATCAGCAAACGCTGACGGAACGCCAGCGCTACTCGGTTGGCCGTGCGTGAGCGCGCCGCTGCCGGTTTTCACCAGGAGGGCGTCCGCATGCCCATGATAACAGCCGTCGAACTTGACGATCTTATCGCGCCGCGTGAACCCGCGTGCGAGGCGGATGCACGACATCGTCGCTTCGGTGCCGCTGTTCACCATTCGCACTTTCTCGATCGTGGGAATCCAATCGCAGATCAATTCGGCCATCTCCACTTCCAGCGGATTCGGAATTCCAAAACTCAATCCGTGCGTCGCAGCGTCGCGGACTGCTTGGACCACAACTTTCGGCGCATACCCGAGAATCGCCGGCCCCCAACTGCTCACGTAATCGATGTACTCATTTCCATCCACATCCCAGATCCGTGCGCCGTCCCCGCGCATGACGAAAAACGGGTCACCGCCAACATTGCGAAACGCGCGCACCGGTGAATTTACGCCGCCGGGGATACCTTTCTGCGCGCGGGCAAATAATTCGGAAGAACGCGAAGTCACGCGCGAACATAGTCGTTAAATCGGTGAATCGCTAAATCGTTAAATCGTCCACTGATCACAGATCACATTCGATATTACGAATCGTCTCGTCGCGTTGACACGTTCTAGTCGCACGTTACGCTCATTTCTCGCACTAACGGCGGGGTAGCCAAGTGGTAAGGTCGCGGTCTGCAAAACCGCTATTCGCGGGTTCGATTCCCGCCCCCGCCTTATAATCCTAATTAACAGGAACTTACGCGAAATTTACACTTCCGGAATTGACCGAGTCGGAACAATTTTCAGAACAAGTTTGCTGATTTCAGTGCCGTTCTATGTTGTTCGCCAACGTGCCGCGCTCCCTCGCGCGCGCGCGGAATTGTCTCAACGCGGTTCGATCCACTCTTTCGGAATCTCCCCAGCGGGAACCGTCTCGCCCCGTAGGAACCGCTGCAGAATTTGTCGAGCACGTCGTTCGTTTCGTCGTTCGTTCCACCACCGATTGACGCCGGAAGGATGCGGAAAGATCAAGAACCGGCGTCCATAAATGCGTATCTCGGCCAGAAAAGGCAAGTCGCGGAGGCCGAAGCAGCGCGCGACGTTCTTACCGAGCAGGACGATGCGCTCGACGCGCCAATCCAATAGGACATCGGAGGCGTTGACGTTGCCTTTCGCGTGGTCGAACGCGTCGCGTTTGCCGCGCTTCCCGCTGTAGTGCGTGTTCAGGTGCTTCCGGCGACACGCGATTAGCTCGCCGTAACTCATTCCGGCCAGCCGCGCGATCTTCTGGCCGTTCGGTCCGGCGAGTGGTTTGCGCGGGTCGCCGCGCCGCGACGGCGCTTGGCCGACCAGCCCGACCTTGCGCGTCTCGATCTTGTGACCGTGCTTATTCATAAACACCGGCTGGGTTAAGTCCGCGTTTAATTCCTGGCTCCCAGCAGTCGTTGAGCATATAAATTTTCGTTGCGCGACAATCGCTTTGGCTTCCAACAGCTGCACATCAGACCTTAGCCCTATGCCTTTTGGGGGACATCAGGCTGTTTATGAGCGTCGAGGCTAACGAAGTGCGCCAGCGCAGGAATAAACGCAGTCAATCTAATCTCCGATGCGCTGCCATTCGGTCGGCTGGGGTACGGCGAACCGAATGCGACCAGCAACGCAAACGGATACCCGAAATTTCTACAGTCGCTCACATCGTGCGCTAATCCATGTTTGATGCGGCCCGTCTCCACTGGCATTTTTACTTTATCCCCGTCTTTGAAGTTATTACTATCAGCAAGTGAGCGATCATCCTCCCGGCGCCGCAGTGGAGGCCACTCAGCGGGCGTTTACCGGTGGTCAGAAAATTTTCGGCCGCTACGCGCTGGTAAAGATTCTGGGCCAAGGCGGGATGGGAGTTGTCTGGCTGGCGCGCGATGAAGAACTCGAGCGCGACGTAGCCCTCAAATTCCTTCCTCAGGCTATGGTACACGATCGTACGTTACTGGACAGCCTGAAACGCGAGACGCGCCGCAGTCTTGAGCTGACTCATAAGAACATCGTTCGGATTTACCATTTCGAGCACGACGAGCGCATGGCCTGCATCTCCATGGAATACGTGGATGGGGAAACTCTTTCCAATCTGCGCGCCGAAAAAGAGAGAAAAGTTTTTGAGCCAAATGAGCTAGCCGCCTGGACCAGCCAGCTTTGTGAGGCCCTCGATTACGCGCACAATTATGCCCGCGTTATCCATCGTGATTTGAAACCCGCGAACCTGATGGTGAACCGGCGCGGAGAGTTGAAGGTATCCGACTTTGGCATTGCGCGAAGCTTGAGCGACACGGTCAGCCGCCTGACGGCGGAGCAAGGCCGCAGCGGGACGCTGGTTTACATGAGCTCGCAACAACTGGAGGGAAAGCGTGGTACGCATCTGGACGACATCTACTCGTTAGGTGCTACCCTTTACGATCTAGTCACCAGCAAGCCGCCCTTTTATTCCGGTAACATCGATCGACAAATCCACGAGAGAGTGCCGCCGTCGATGACCGAGCGGCGCAAAGACCTGAACATAGAGCCGGCATCTGTGCCGGCGATTTGGGAGCAAGTGGTAGCGGCCTGCTTGCAGAAGGACCCGGCCAAGCGCCCGCAATCGGCAATCGAAGTGGCTCATCGATTGCAACTCCCTTCTCTCCCGATCCCGGCGAGGGTCGTGTTAAAAGCAGTTCCGTCGAAGGCAATCCTTTGGGCAGGAGTCGCCGTCCTCGTTTGCCTGATTGGCCTTGCTACATGGCATTTCGCAAAATCCAAGCTGCACGGCAACCTTGCGCCGACTGCGCTGGGGCAAGCCGCCGCCATCAGCGACAAGAGCATCGCGGTAATGCCGTTCGAGAACCGAAGCCGTGATCCTGATAACGCTTACTTTGCTGAGGGGATCCAGGACGAGATTCTCACTCGGCTGTCGAAAATCGCTGACCTAAAGGTGATCTCACGTACGTCCACTCAGCACTACAAAAGCGCGCCGGAAAACCTGCCCGAAGTCGGTAAGCAACTCGGAGTAGCTCACGTCGTCGAAGGCAGCGTGCAGAAGAGCGGAGATGCGGTTCGCGTCAACGTGCAGCTAATTAAAGCAGCTACCGACTCCCATTTATGGGCTGAAACGTTCGATCGAAAAGTAACTGACGTATTCTCAGCCGAGACTGAGATTGCCAAGACCATCGCAGATCAATTGCGCGCCAAGATTACTGGTCGGGAAGAGCAAGTGATCGCTGCTAAACCCACCGAGGTGCCGGAAGCGTACGATGCCTATTTGCGGGGGCTCTCGTTCTTCCTGAGAGGCGGAAACATTCCCGCAAACGCGCTCCCGGCGCAGAAGCACCTCAGGGACGCAGTGCAGCTCGATCCAAAGTTCGCCATCGCCTGGGCGCTCCTTTGTCGCGTGGACGCCGGTGGCTACATCAGTGGATCAATGGAGAAGACACCGGCACTGCTCGAGGAAGGCAGGAACGCTGCTGAGACTGCCCTTTCCTTGCAACCACAACTTGGTGAGGCGGTGTATGCAAAAGGGTACTATCACTACGCGTTCCTCAAGGATTACGACACAGCGTTGCGCTATTTTCACCAGGCGCAAGAGCTTCTGCCAAACGCCAGTCAGATACCTGAGGCGCAGGCCTACGTTGCGCGACGGCGTGGTGAATGGGATCAGAGCGAAGCTTATTTTCAGCAAGCCGAACTGCTCGACCCGCGCAATGCGTCTCTTCTGGAGCAACACGCGCTGTTGTACACCGGGCGGCGACAATTCGCAGACGCCGATCGTTACTTCGCTCAGGCGCTCGCCTTGGAACCGGACAACAATGTTCTCACCATGGACAGAGCCTTTGTTGCTCAGTGCGGGGGCGATTTAGACCGCGCCCGACGTTTTCTCGCGCAGATACAAATAAAACCCGACAACTTTGTCGGGGTACAGACGCAGGTCCGGCAGAGTATTCTGGAGCGCAATCCTGCAGCCGCTGTGACACGGCTCCAGGAGGTACTGGCGCATCCAGACCCGACAATTCCGAGAGGCAATGCTGAGTACCGCGTTTCGCTTGGTTGGGCGCAGAAGTTGGCCGGTGACGAAGCGGCGGCGCGTCAGAGTTACCTCCAGGCCCGGAGTGAACTGGAGGCTCTTCTGAAGGAGCAGCCCGACAACGGCTGGATCATGGCTGAGTTAGCGCTGACTTACATGGGCCTCGCCGACAAGGCTGCGGCATTTCGATTCGCCGAGCAGGGTATCGCCGCTAATCCCGTGGAGAAGGATGCGCTAATCGGTCCGGCGCAGATCGAAACGCTGGCTCGGGTGGCAGCGCAAATGGGCGAACCCGACCGGGCGATATCCGCACTCGAGAAGATCTTGCAAATACCCGGCTTCCACTGGATCCCTCCAACGCCGCTGACCCCAGCGCTGCTCCGACTCGATCCGATGTTCGATCCGCTCCTTGCGATCCTCGTTTCCAAAAACTCTGCGAAGAAAAGCAGCCGTGAAGTCAGCAAACTTCTTGGAGGACCGACACTGAGTAACGCAGGCGGCTACGCAAGCATCGCAGCCGCTCACATGATGCCGTCATCCGCGTTTACGATGACGCTGGCAACGGGATCAAACGCACGAGCACACGGGCGAGTTCAAGGAATGGTGAAGCGTTACAGGTAAAACAAAAAGCCGCCATGCTGAAGCGTGGCGGCTCATTTGCCAGTCGCTGCTGTTTGGGGGGGCAAACAGTCAACGCTTATGTTCTGGGGAATTGGCGCAGAAAATAACC
>Ga0070697_100001053_pt1 | contig 20830 bp, 17 predicted proteins | sample KBSK1501metaG_FD_65475 | JGI IMG/M metagenome (GOLD analysis project Ga0070697, IMG submission 65475) | Corn, switchgrass and miscanthus rhizosphere microbial communities from Kellogg Biological Station, Michigan, USA - KBS K1-50-1 metaG | ecosystem: Host-associated > Plants > Roots >... | reverse complement strand
CGTCTGGGTCGATAACCAAACTGTCGACGCAAAGATTCACTCCATCGGAGGATTGTCCCCTTGCGTTGATCTGAAGTTGTCTTCGTTCGTTGGCACGACCGCCGAGATTCTTGGGGTAGCATGGGATCCCCCGATCGTCGCGAGTGATCCAATCGGACAAGCTGCGCCGAACGAGAACTTCGGTAACTATAGCATGGCGTTTCAGAAGAATGGCGGCGGCGGCGGCGGCATCACCGTAGCCTCACCCGGGGTTCGCGTCCCGAATATTTGGCCCGGGCCATTAGTGGCCACTGACGAGGGCGTCCTGGCCAATTGGGACATCGTCGCGGCGCTCGACTTCGGCTCAGCTGGTCCGCCGCCGGCGGGCTCACCACAACTTGGACGCGGCCAACGCTGCGCCTATGTGATTAGTCTATCAGTCGGGGATACTACGTTGGTTGGCGAGGGTCCGACTGACAACAGCAATTGGCACCTCTACGCGATCAATATCATCAACGATATTCCCGAGCTGTAGAAGGGGCTTACCTGTGTCTGCGTAACTAAACTGTCTCTTGTTTACAATTCCAATCAGGGCGAGCTTTGGCGGCTCGCCCTTTTTTCTGAAATAGATAACTGGGTGGCGTGAAGGTTGAGCTAGCGCGGTTGGGCTGGAAGGTCAGTGCAGCGTATCATTAAGAACACCATACGGCCCGGGACCGTGTAGCAATGATGGAAAAAGAAAAGACTGATTTACTCAAAGATTCCTATGGCCGGGCGATACGCGACCTGCGTGTGTCCTTAACCGATCGCTGCAATTTTCGCTGTTTTTATTGCCTGCCACACGGGGAGCCGCCCATTGCGCCGAAAGAGCAGATGCTCTCCTACGAAGAGATTGAATACGTCTGCGACATCTTTGTCTCGCTCGGCATTGAAAAAATACGGTTGACCGGTGGCGAGCCGATGATGCGACGAGACATCGAAACCATAATTGAAAAACTCTCGCTGCTCAAACCAAAAGGACTGCTCGATCTGGCACTGACTACCAACGGCTACTTCCTGCCCGATCGCGCCCAGGGGTTGAAAGACGCCGGACTCGATCGCATCACCATCAGCGTCGATAGTTTGAAACCTGAGACCTTCAAGCAGATGACGGGAGTCGATGTGTTGGATCGCGTGTTGGCCGGAATCGCGGCCGCGAAACAATCAGGACTGGAACCGATCAAGATCAACGCCGTCATTGTGCGCGGTCATAACGAAGACGAAGTTGCTGACTTTGCCGCCTTCGCTCGAGAGCACGATGTGAAGATGCGCTTCATCGAGTTTATGCCTTTGGATTCGGGCCACGACTGGTCGCGTGAGGACGTTGTGTCAGGCCGCGAGATTCACGAGCGGATAAACGAAAAGTTTCCCTTAACTCCAATAGACCTGAATCGCGGTTCGGAGACTTCCTCGCGCTACCGCTTTACTGACGGCGCTGCCGGAGAAATCGGCATCATCGCACCGGTGACTGAGCCCTTCTGCGGCGCCTGCTCGCGCATTCGTCTCACCGCCGATGGACAGATTCGCACCTGCCTTTTCTCAACCGTCGAACATTCATTGCGTGACGTAGTTCGCGCCGGCGCCACGCGTGGCGAGATCGTTGAGTTCATCGAATCGGTCGTAATGAAAAAAGAGCCGCGCCACTACATCAACGAGCCGCAGTTTGTGGCACCCTCGCGCTCGATGAGTTTTATCGGCGGTTGAGTTCCAATCGCCTACCTGGTTCTAACTCGGGGAAAGGGCAAAGGGTAAAGGGGAACATAAGAGGCGGTATTCCCCTTTACCCATTCCCCCTTACCCGGTTGTTGTTTCCGTGCCTAAGGTTGACATGCTGTCTGGAGGAGCCCCTTGAAGATCCGCAAACATTTCACCGTCCTTTTCTTTTTGTCATTGTGCTTTGCATTTCCACTGTCGCAACTTCGCGCGCAGGAAGCGGCTGCTACCTCGGCGGACGCGAAGCCACCGATGAAATCGAATGTTCCCGATGCCCGAACGAAAGATGGTAAGCGATTGCTAGGCGCGCTCGACCTGATGAAGATCGCTGCAGTCGCCGCGCCACGCATTTCACCTGACGGATCGCGTGTTGCCTATACGGTGGGCGAAGTGAAAATGGAGAAGGACAAGGAGTGGAAAACTGTCACGCAGGTCTGGGTCGTACCGATCGCGGGTGGCAAGGCGATGCAATACACGCGCGGCGACAAAAGTTCGACAGCGCCTGAATGGTCGCCGGATGGCAGCCTGCTGGCGTTCCTGTCGGATCGCGAAAAAGATGGCGAGCGGCAGGTGTGGATGATGATGGCTGATGGCGGCGAAGCGTGGGTAGTCACTTCTCAAAAGGGTGGCGTCACCGGGTTTCGCTGGTCGCCGGATGGCAAACAGCTGCTCCTGAGCGCTACCGATCAACCAAACAAGGACGAGGAAGAACGCAAGAAGGTAAAGGACGACACCATTGTTATCGATAGAGATACCAAGATGTCACACCTCTGGCTTTGGAACATTGAGAAGAAAGAAGGAAAGCGTCTGACGGAAGGTAACTTCACCGTAAGCGATCCGCAGTGGTCGCCGGATGGAACGCGCATCACCTATACGACGCGGCCAACACCAAAGGCGGACGACGGCGACTTGAGCGATCTCTGGATCATGACAATCACCAGCGGTGAAAAGAAGAAACTTGAAGACAACAAAGGACCGAGTGACACCGCACGCTGGTCGCCAGATGGAAAGTGGATCGCCTATACGGGCAGTCCGGTTACCGGCGGCGTTTCAACTTCATTTCTTTATTTGATTCCAGCCGGCGGAGGGTCCCCAAAGGAACTGACAACGAAATTTGATTTGAACGTGGGAACGCCGGTGTGGGCACGCGACGGCAAGAGAATTTACTTCAGCACCAATGTGCTGGAAGCGATCGAAGTTTACTCTTACGACGTAGCCGGTGGAGCGGTGAAACAACTCTCGCGACGAGGCGGATCAGCCGGAGTTACTGAAGTTAGTCGCGACGGTAAGCTTGTGGGAACGACCTCCACGGCCAAACAACCTACGGAGTTGTACTCGGCAGACGCGGATTTCAAGGTGCATAAGCAGCTAACTGATCACAACTCCTGGTTGAAGGATTACCTGCTCGGCGATACGGAGATCGTAAAGTGGAAAAGCAAAGACGGCACAGACGTTGAAGGACTGCTCACCAAACCTGCTGGCTATGAGGCGGGAAAGAGAGTTCCGTTTCTGCTGAATCCACACGGCGGTCCGACTGGGGCCTCGCTAAATAATTTCAGCGGCACCGTGCAGGTACTTGCTGCAAACGGCTTTGCAGTGCTGCAACCAAATTTTCGTGGATCGACTGGCAAAGGGTTGGCATTTGCACAAGCAAATAAAAACACCTGGGGCAAAGGCGATTACGAAGATTGCATGTCGGGTGTGGATGCGATGATCGCGAGCGGGATCGCCGACCCTGATCGGCTGGGGGCGTTTGGCTGGTCTTACGGTGGTTACATGACCTTCTGGATCCTGACGCAGACAGATCGCTTCAAAGCCGTTTCGCCGGGGGCGGCGATCTCAAACATCTATTCGATGTACTCGCAAAACGACATCCAAAGATACCTGCGCTGGTTCTACTCGGATAAGTCTCCGTGGGAAGCAACCGAACTTTACTGGGACCGCTCGCCAATGAAGTACATAAAGAACGTGAAGACTCCCACGATGATCATGCACGGGCAGGTAGACACGCGCGTGCCCATCGCGCAGGCGCAGGAGTTTTACATGGCGTTAAAGGAGATGAAAGTGCCGGTGGAGTTTGTGGTGTATCCGCGCGAGAACCACGGCTTCACCGAGCCGCGTCACCAGATGGATCGCGTGCGCCGCTACGTGTGGTTCTTCTCAAAGTACCTGACAGCGCCACTCGTCACTGAGCCGGTGGCGGCAGTTGCCTCGCCTGCAGCTGAGCAGTAAAGCTATCCAACCTGCCTCTCTGTGAACCCTCCGTGTCTCTGTGACTCTGTGGTGGTGTTACTTAGTTTATTCACCACAGAGACACGGAGGAGGCACAGAGACGTTCATATCAGAGCACCGCGCTAAGCTCCGCTGGCACCCTTTGACTCGCCGCCTTGCATGACCTTGATATCGTCAAGCAACACGCGCTCGTGACCATTCGGATCCACCTTCTCGTACACCTTGCGCAGCGTACCTTCCGGATCGATCACGAATGAAGTGCGGTTCCAGTACATCGTGCCCTTGTATTCGCTTTGAGCCACGCCCGCTGCGTCGAGCAGTTCGTGATTCGGATCGGCCAGCAGGTCGATGGTAAAGCCAAACTTGTTGCAAAAGTCTTTGTGCGAAGCCACGTCGTCCGCGCTGACGCCGACTACTGAAATACCAGCATCGTCGAATTCCTGCTTCGTGGCAGTAAATGATTTGCCCTGAATCGTGCAACCCGGGGTGTCGTCCTTCGGGTAGACGTAAAGCACGAGCCACTTACCTGCAAAATCGCTAAGCGTCACCGTCTTGCCGTCCTGATTTTGCAGGCTAAAATCCGGAAAGCGTTTTCCTGTTTCTACTGACATATTCGTATCCTCTCAGTTTGATCTCGATTTAGATTTTCTGGCCGGGGGGCGAACCGTCATTGTTGCATGACAGTCTCGCTATTGCACGCGCGGTCAAACGCGTAATCGATAATTTCCAGACCTCACCGGAAATAATGATAGGCGGTTATGACATCACCGGCGGATAGGCAGGAGGAGGCTGATACTGTGGGACGTCGGGTTCTGAGTTCACCTTGACCGCGAAGAATAGATACCCTAGTTCAATGACGATGCCAAGCAGCAACCAACCAGGGATGCGGACCGGAAGAAACTCAAACAAGAGATTCAGTACCAGCACCGGTGTGATAGAAATCGCTGCCAGGCGCATGAGGGTTTTGTAATCCAGGTTCGCGTTCAACATCCGCGCGAATAGAAGACCGATTAGGGCGTAGATAAACAGCTGTATTCCCCGAAAGATAAAAGAAAAAAGAACGCCCAGTGGATAGAGCGCTGGGAAAAACCATTGCCTCGCCGTGCCGAGCCAGCTTTCCACGCGCGTTTGATCGACAGAAAAATTCCCTACGCTTGAAAGATCATAAATTCTGGTTTCCGTTGCACTCTTGTTCGTGATGAGCTTTGTTTCGGTTAAGACCAGCGGGACGGATGTATTGCCTGCTTGAGAGTTATCTCTCGTATCAATCAGCGCCAGAGTCTCCCCGCTTTTCGGTTCCTTGATGTAGTAAGGCAGCGGTACATTCGTGGAAGCGTGACCGTTGGTGATAGTAATCGGAGGAATTTGCTGCGTAATTCCTTTGGCATCTTGATCAACCCACCTTGTAAAGCCCAGGTGCCCTTTGATGACGGTGGGAATCCACAACAGCGCGAGAATCAACAACAGGTAAAGCAGGCCCGTTCCACGCCAGTTTTTGGCGACGTCACGGTATAAAGACTTTGAGAAAAACGACAGAACCAAGGGGTGGAAAATTGAATAGCGCCTCATGCTTCAACTCCGTCTCAAAAAGCTTTATGGGGCGGCCGCGCGGCAGCCTGGTTTCCTGAACTGCGAGACAAGCCGCCTTTGCAGCGCGGATTCTAGCAGACCCGCTCGCTTCTGGTCACCAAGTTCAGTCGCCGGGGTCGTGTCCTAATTTTGTAAAGCAAACTGTTAGTTTGCGATGCTGAGCGGCATTCAACGAACGCGCAAACTAACAGTTTGCGTTACAAACCAAATTAGGGGGGTACCAGTCGCCGGTACTTAACCGACCTTAGCATGGGTGAATTGACCAGGATGTAGTAAACTGTGTCTACAAAGTTTTCGGGGGAGCCGCAAGGCTGAGAGTCCCGGCGAATGCGGATTTCGGAATGCTGGATGCGGATTTGAATCTGCAATCCGAAATCCACAATCGGCAATCGGGAGACCCCTAGAACCTGATGCGGTTAATACCGTCGAAGGGAGAAACAGCCATTCGTTGACCGTTCCGTCCTTTGATCAGGGTGGAGCGGTTTTCTAGTTTTGGACTTAGGTCTTTGTACTTTGGTCTTTGCTTTCACAACTAACCTGTTCGATTAGCACGAGGAGTTGATATGAGCGCCGCAGTAAAACCAGCAGATAACGAAACAACGCCGGTTAACAATGACAAGCCTTTGCCCAATTCGCGGCGCATCTACGTCAACGGACAGCAGCCGGGCGTGCGCGTTCCGTTTCGCGAGATCTCGCAAAACCAAACGCGCAATTTCGACAATTCGCTCGAAGACAACACGCCGGTGCGCGTATACGACACGAGTGGTCCGTGGGGCGATCCTTCTGTCCCTGCTGATGTACTTGAGGGACTGCCGCCGCTACGGGGTTCGTGGATTTTCGCGCGCGGCGATGTGGAAGAATACGCGGGCCGCGACCGGCAACCGATTGACGACGGCTACCTGACGTTTGACGCGGCGAATCAGGCGCGCCAAAAAGAGAAGGCCCGTGGTTCAAATCGCCTTGAAGATTTTCCGGCGCTCTTGCGGACGCCTCTGCGCGCTAAGGCCGGAGCCTGCGTAACACAGATGCACTACGCGCGTCAGGGCATCGTCACCCCCGAGATGGAGTTCATCGCCATCCGCGAAAACCTGGGTCGTGAAATAGCTTTCGACGCCCGTAGTAACGAGGATCGCGAACACTGGGACCGCGGGCGCCCCGCCCGCCCGCGTGCCGAAGAGACTCCACGCGATTCACTACTCCACCAGCACCGCGGCCAATCATTCGGCGCCGTCATCCCCGAATACGTCACCCCCGAGTTTGTGCGCGATGAAGTTGCGCGTGGTCGCGCCATCATTCCCGCAAACATCAACCACCCGGAAAGCGAGCCGATGATCATCGGCCGCAACTTCCTGGTGAAGATCAACGCCAACATCGGCAACTCCGCCGTTCTCTCGTCAATCGATGACGAAGTAGAAAAGATGCGCTGGTCGATTAAGTGCGGCTCCGATACGGTCATGGATTTATCGACCGGGAAGAACATTCACGCCACGCGCGAATGGATTATTCGGAACTCGCCCGTGCCTATTGGGACCGTTCCCATCTACCAGGCGCTCGAGAAAGTCGGCGGCAAGGCGGAAGCCTTAACCTGGGAAATCTTTCGCGACACTTTGATTGAACAAGCCGAACAGGGCGTCGACTATTTCACGATCCATGCCGGCGTCAGACTTCCTTACATTCCTTTAACCGCAAAACGCACCACGGGAATTGTAAGTAGAGGTGGCTCGATCATGGCCAAGTGGTGCCTTGCGCATCATGAAGAGAGTTTCCTTTACACGCGCTTCCGCGACATCTGCGAGATCATGGCTGCCTATGACGTTTCCTTCTCGCTCGGTGACGGCCTGCGTCCCGGCTCGATTGCCGACGCGAACGATGAAGCGCAGTTTGCCGAGTTGGAAACCCTCGGTGAATTGACAAAAATCGCCTGGGAGTTCGACTGCCAGGTGATGATCGAAGGTCCGGGTCATGTGCCGATGCACCTGATCAAAGAGAACATGGACAAGCAACTCGAGACTTGTCAGGAAGCGCCGTTCTACACCCTCGGCCCGCTGACGACGGACATCGCACCCGGATACGATCACATCACCTCCGCGATCGGCGCCGCGATGATCGGCTGGTACGGTACAGCGATGCTTTGTTACGTCACTCCGAAAGAACACCTCGGTCTGCCTAACAAGAAAGACGTAAAAGACGGCGTCATCGCCTACAAGATCGCTGCTCACGCCGCGGATCTCGCCAAGGGTCATCCCGGCGCGCAGTATCGCGACAACGCGTTATCGAAAGCGCGCTTCGAATTTCGCTGGGAAGATCAGTTCAACCTTTCACTCGACCCGGAAGTGGCGCGTGAATATCACGACGAGACGCTGCCGCAAGAGGGCGCCAAGTTAGCGCATTTCTGTTCCATGTGCGGCCCCCACTTCTGCTCCATGAAGATCACTCAGGATGTACGCGAGTACGCGGCTCAGAAACAAATCGATGAGGAAGCGGCATTGGGTGTGGGGATGAAGGAGAAAGCCGAGGAGTTTGTGGAGAGGGGTGGCGAGATTTACGCAAAGGCGCTATGAAACCTGAGGTGTTAGTTGGCTGAAGTTGAAATCCCAGCGCAGGAAATCCAGCGGCTGAAGACCGCGTTCCAGTATTGCGTTCAAGAGACGCTGTCGGCTATCGCTGGGTTTTCAATTTACACCTCTGGCTATTTGCGAGCAGAGTTAGAAGACGATGAAATCATTGGACCGCGCTGGAATACCAGTCAAGAAAAACCCAGGCTCCACGTTGCGCGCCTCAAGCGCGAGTTCTTTCAGACCATTAAGACATCCGTTTCCACAGGTTACGTGCTGGTGCTTTTGCAGAACACTTCTGCTCTAAACAGCAAGTTAATTGTCCCAGTTGAAGAATCAGGTTGGAAGATAAGCTTGCTTCATCTAGCGGATGTACTTTGGCAAGTCATTATTGAACCATACTTCGAAAAATGTTGGCTGAAGCATTCCCAACTTTCGTTTGATGCTGAGATCTTTGACGATGTATTCGAAGAGACCTTAGCTGATCTCAAAGCGTCATGTGTGGAGACAGAGACTTATCTGACTCCGATCGCAAACATCAAACTAATCGGTGACGGCGTCAATTTAGCACCTGACATCCGCATAAGACCAATCACTCCAAGGGAAGTCGAGTTTTGGCTGAATCATTGGCACTATTCTCTAAATGAGCGGCCGACCTTGAGTGACTATTTACGAGCTCAATGTGCGATTGAACTCACATACTGCCGCCCGGCTGGCTATTATTCGCTCGACAATTTGACAAATCGGATCGGTACATTCAATGAGCACGTCGAACTTGCTGCGAGAGTGCTCGGAACCGTGCGACTCGTAACCGATCACGCAACGTACTTGCTTTTTACCCAGCATACGCGCCGCGGATTTTTGGAGCGGCGTCGAGAAGTATCATTTCCACCAACTCCAAAACCGTCTCTGATCGGACATGGAAACTTAGCCATAAATGAGCGAGTTGCTTCAGAGCTTGTAACAGTTTGGAATAAACTTCACGCGAGCAATGTAGCGGACGACGTTGATTTGCCGTTCCGGCGCTGGTTTGGAGCCGCCGACCGTCTTAACGACTCCGACAAGTTGATTGATTATTGGATTGGTTTCGAATCACTCTTCTCACCAGACTCGGCACAGGAAGTTAAGTTTAGAGTTTCATTGAGGATCGCAGCCTATCTCGGCGAGACGCCTGACGAGCGAGAGAGTCTCTACCAAGACATCCGACACTCGTACGACTGGCGGTCGGCCGTAGTCCACGGAACGAAACCTGGCGCTCAAGCGAAGCTAGACAAACGCGGGACTCTGCCGGTTATGACAGGGAAAACTCGCGCATCTCTTCGAAGGGCATTGCTCAAGTTGTTGAAAGCCGACCAGCCGTTGAAGATTAGCCCCAAGGAATCTGAGTTGACACTGTTGCGACGACTAGGAGTCGACGAAGACTAGCGAGGTTGGTACTCGTTGAAGCGGCAGGTCGCGACACGATGCAGGTTCTGATTGAGTTCCTACCTGCGGTTCACTTTTTCAAACTCACTGAAACGGATGCGCAGACGCATTTTCACTGCTTGACCGCTACCATCCAGCAACTCCTCGTCAGCGTAAACGTAGGTCGGAAACCAGAAGCGGCCGTCTATCTCTTCGCGGTAAGTCTCTATCGTCGGGTAAGGACTGATCTTTGGTTCGGGCAAACCTTTCCCCCTGGTCTTCACGATTTGATAACCCTCCGTGTCAACCCAGACGCGTCCCTGAAACAAGCGATCTTTAACCTTCTTCGGATCGGGCAACGCTTTTGGTGAGACGTCGAATACGTGCAGGTCGAGTTCGTCAATGCGCTCCTGGCCGACGTACTTGAAGTTATAGAGGGGTGCCTTCGAAGTTTCGAGAGCGAAGAGTTGCACGCCGAAGAGGTCGTCCAGATCATCCGTCGAAACGCCTATCGCGCGAAGCGTTGGCGTTGGGAAAAACAGAATTTTCTCAATGAACTTGCCACTGTCGTCGACGGTGAGATGCGAATTGCGGCGATATTCACCGGAAATCTGTCCGCCGGCGCCGATAGTTTGAACTGTCGCGTCTCGCTTGAAACGGTACTGGGCCAGAGCGTTGCGGAATTCCGTCTCTTTGGCTGTAAAAGCACTCACAATACGTTCAGTGTCTGCGGGCGTCGCAGTCGCTGAAGGTCGCGGCTGCGCTGTGTTTAGTCTGCCGGAGGGTAGCCTGCCGTGATTTCGTAAAAGCAGCGGCGCCGTAACCACCAACACCCACAGTAGGATTGCCAGGAGAGGGAACTTCATGAGTCTTATTGGAGTCCCAGGCGCTGAGCCCTGTCAATCTTTTAGATGGGGTTTTCCGTTACAATTCCTCGCCTTTAAAATACCGAGGCCGCCAAGTCTGCAACTCGCTCGCTACCGAGCATGGTGGTACTGACTTCATACCACTATGGTGAAATTAGCTCGACGTTATAGGATTACTAATATGCAAACCAACGCAATTGGAATTAAAGAAGCTGTGGTGATGAAATGTCCCGTCTGCAAGTCGCCTGAGCTCCGGGCGACTGATCTCGAGGACGGTCTCACCTTTCATAGCTGTCCTCAGTGCCGCGGAAACTGGATCCGGGGAGCGGAGTATTGGAAGTGGCTTGAACAGCGCGGTGCAAACCTGCCAGAACGATCTGACCAGGACACCGGATTGTCACTCGCCGAACCGGGTTTCCACGTCGACTGCCCCGAATGTCGCTTCCGTATGATCAAGTATCTGGTCGGACATGGTTTCAGTTTTACTATCGATCATTGCAGCGGTTGCAAAGGCGTTTGGCTTGACCGGAATGAGTGGCAGGCCTTGAAGGAACGCAATCTTCACGACGACTTGAACTCGATGTTCACTTCTTTCTGGCAGGACGCAGCGGAAAAGGAGGCGCGGAAGAAACGTTTGGAACGAATTTATATCGCGAGATTCGGCGCGGAGGATTATGTGGAGATCGAGCGTGTGCGCGCCTGGCTCGCGACGCGCTCAAACCGTCAGGAGTTGCTTGCCTACCTAACCGATAAAGATCCGTTTGATGTTTGAGCTGAGCCACCTGGATTATGGACGTCAACAGCATAGCGAAGATCACTCTCCGTTCTAGTAACTTCGCGCGTACCGAGCGGTTTTACCACGAGCTATTTGGCTGGAAGTTTACAAAGTACTCTTCCACCTATATGGGCTTTGAACCCGCTTCCGGTATCAGCGGAGGATTCCAGCATTGGGATTCTTTCAGTCAGGGTAATTCCTACCTGCTGTACATTCTGGTTGAGGAATTCGAGTCTTATCTGCGTCGAATTCCGGAACTCGGCGGACGATGCGCGGAAGAAGTTGAAGTCGTCTCAGAGAGTTCCGAATACATTCGCTTCTATGATCCGGATGGGAACCGACTGGCGCTTTGGAAGAATAAACCTTGAATGCGGCCCCACTTGATCGATTAGGCGAGCACTCGCGAACCTGGAGTGTTAAGGTCGAAGACGTGCTCGAAACAGAAACTTCTGTGATCGCCTTTGGCACTCGCGACTTAACTACGAGCGAGAATCAGTCAGTAGTTCTGAAAGTCATAAAGCAACCGGGTGACGAGTGGCACGCGGGCGAAGTACTGGCAGCATTTGATGGACATGGTGTCGCGCGCGTTTATGAGCACGAGCCGGGCGCCGTGCTGCTGGAGCGATTGAGGCCGGGAAATTCACTGGTGGATCTGACACTGAACGGTCGCGATGAGGAAGCGACTGATATTCTCGCCGACGTCATCCAACAGATGTCCACTCACTCCTCATCAAAGTCTCCGCTCGAATTAATGCAAGCGTGCACGACAGTTGAGGGTTGGGCGAAAGGGTTTGGCAGATACATCACAACCGGCGACGTTCAGATTCCGCGAGATCTGCTTGAAGCAGGTCAACGAGTGTTCGAGAACCTGTGTGCTTCCGAGCGGCGGCCGAGATTGCTCCATGGCGATCTGCAACACTACAACGTGCTGTTTGACTCTGAGCGTGGCTGGTCGGCGATTGATCCCAAGGGCGTCGCTGGAGAAATAGAATATGAGATTGGCGCGTTTGTTCGTAATCCCGTTGCACAACCCGAATTGTTTATTTCGCGCTCCACCGTTGAGCGGCGGCTCAAACAACTTACAAACAGACTAAGCCTGAATTACGAACGAGCCCTCGCTTGGGCCTTTGCCCAGGCTGTCTTGTCGGCGATTTGGTCGATTGAAGATGGATTTGCAGTAGACGCGACGAATCCAGCCTTGAGGTTAGCTGAGTCCATTCGACCAATGATCGAAAAATGACCAAAGCAGAACTCGAACACCTCCAATCAGAATATGAAGCAAACAAAACCGCAAGAGTCTGACGCTGAAGAGAAACAGGTGGAACGAGTGCGTCGCATTTGTCTTGCCCTACCTGAAACCTGGGAAAAAATCTCGCACGGTGAACCGACCTTTTTCGTCAAAAAGAAAGTATTTGCCACTTGCTCCATTAACCATCACAACGATGGGCACGTGGCGGTGGTCATCCCGGCGGCAATCGGCATTCAGGAAATGCTCGTCAAAAAGTCTCCCAGGAAGTTCTACCGGCCGCCTTACGTCGGCGTGCGCGGCTGGGTAGGCGTTGAACTCGATCGCATCAGCGACAAAGAACTGTCTCTACATCTGCACGAAGCCTGGCGACTCATCGCGCCGCAAAAACTTCAGGACGCGTTTGTTCCCGGAACATCAAAGTTGGTATAAGGCACAGGGCGAAAACAGGAGGAGTTTTAGACAGGACTCAGAAGAGAGCTGCGGGCCACTCTCCTTTGCGATCACAAACAGCACTCCGGTATTAATAAAGTAATATTTCCCAAAGTATTGCGAGGAGACAACGCGTGAAACGAATTCTTTCATTGACAGTCTTAGCACTTACATTCGTCAGCCTTGCGCACGCGCAAACCGCGCCTGATGCGTCCGAACTAACCAAGCTGCTGAACGAGTTTCTCGCCGGGGCTTCGCGCAACGACGCCGCGGTTCACGATCGCTTCTGGGCAGAAGACGTGATCTATACCGGTTCGGCGGGAAAGCGGCGCGGCAAGGTGGACATTATGCACGACGTGCGCTCGGCGCCGGCGCCCAAACCCGGTGATTCAACCATAGTCTTTACCGCCGAAGATATTCGCATTCAACAGTACGGCGATACTGCGATCGTGGCCTTTCGCTTAGTAGCAACAACAACGACCGATGGAACGGTCGAGATTATGAAGTATCTGAATAGCGGCACCTTCCTCAAACGCAAGGGAACCTGGCAGGTTGTGAATTGGCAATCGACCAGAATGCCGCCGGAAGAAGCAAAGAGAGATCCGGTCGCAGCAATGCCCGACCAACCGTCCGTAACTCTGCCGGCGGAGTTGGCTCGTGTTCTGACGGATTATGAAATTGCCTGGACGGCAGGAAACGCATCGCCGTTAGCAGCTCTGTTCGCAGAGGATGGTTTTGTTCTTTCGGCAGGCCGGGTCGCCACGAAAGGCAGGGCGGCTATCCAGAAACTGTATACGCATGCCGGCGCGCCGCTCGCGCTGCGCGCTTTTGCCTACGCAACGAACGGAGATACCGGCTACATCATTGGCGGCTATAGTAGAGAACGAGGAACGCCGGACGACGGCAAGTTCACTCTGACACTGCGCAAGGCCGGCGACGGCCGTTGGCTGATCGTGTCAGACATGGATAACTCAAACCGCCGTCAGCAGTAGAAAAGTTCAAGTGATGTGCTGGGACCGCGGGCGTGCGGGGTCCCCAACAGATGTTTTTTATCTGTTGGGGTGCTCGACCCGCCCGCAATGAGCGCGAAGCGCGAAAGGGATTGGAGAAGATGCCACCGAAATACTGCGCGCCTGCGGCGCGTTTTGCGGGCGGGACGCCCGCGGTCCCAGTAAATCACTTGCGCAGAACCTGGTTTGGCAGGCTTTTCGTGGCGATTATGTTGGCAGCTCTTTCTGCCACACTCGCCTCCGCGCAAAAGATTTCTCCGGCAGAGCAGAAGTTGGTCGACTACGTCGACGCGCACGCCAGCGAAGCCACGGCCCTGCTGGAAAAAACTGTGAACATTGAAAGTCCGACCGAGAACCTGGCAGGCGTCAGGCAGGTTGGCGCGATCTTCAAAACAGAGTTTGAGTCTCTTGGTTTCACCGCCCGCTGGATCAATATGCCGGTGGTGATGAAGCGCGCCGGGCATCTGCTAGCCGAAAAGAAAGGGACTAAAGGAAAGCGAGTTTTACTACTTGGTCATATCGACACCGTGTTGAAGGGTGAGAAATTCCGGCGTGAGGGGAACAAAGCATTTGGCACCGGGTCGTCAGACATGAAGGCCGGCGATGTCGTATTGTATTTCGCTTTGAAGGCGTTGCGCGATACCGGCGCGCTCAAGGACGCCAGCATTATCGTGATGCTCACCGGCGACGAGGAAGATTCCGGAGACCCGGTGGAACTGAGTCGCGGCGACATGATCGCCGCCGCCAAACGCAGCGACCTCGTCCTCAGTTTTGAAAACGGCGGCAGCAACATCGCCACGGTGGCGCGTCGCGGCAGCAGCGATTGGACGCTTGAAGTTACAGCCAGGACTGGACACTCCTCGGGTATTTTTAAGGGAATGGGAAGCGGCGCGATCTTTGAAGCAGCGCGAATTCTCGATCAGTTTTACGAAACGCTGCGCGGAGAAGAATATCTGACCTTCAATCCGTCAGTGATCTCAGGCGGCACTGAAGTTGAAATCAAGGACCAGACCCTTATATCGCGAGGCAAGACGAATGTAGTCCCGGCAAGAGTCATTGTCCGTGGTGATTTGCGTTTTATTCGTGAGGAGCAGAAGGAAGCCGCACGCGCAAAGATGCGCGAGATCGTTTCCAAAAATTTGCCGGGTGCCACGGCAAAAATTACTTTTGCGGACGGCATTCCGGCAATGTCGCCAAACGAAGGAAACTACGATTTGTTGAAACAGCTCGACGCTGTTAGTCAGGATCTGGGTTTCGAAAAAATCGAGCCGCTCGATCCGGGAGCGAGAGGCGCCGGCGACGTTGCCTACGTCACACATCTGATCCCCGGTCTTGATGGCCTGGGTGCGACTGGAGGTGGCGCCCACGCGCGTGGCGAATATGCCGATTTAGACACTTTGCCAAGACAGATCAAGCGCGCCGCAGTTTTGATCTATCGACTGACACGGTAGGTTATTCGAATAAACCAAATACAGCGGGGGCGAGCCCACCTTCCTGACCTGAGAGATTGTTTGCATTGAATGACCATCGCAGCTTGAGAGCCTTTCAATCAAGACTTACAAGCTCAAGTACCGCAAGCTCAGGGTCGGGAAGGCGGGCTTGCCCCCGCTCTTTTTGATCTTTAATCTCAATTAGTAAGAAATGGAGTCAGACACAATTATGCGATCAAGAATGTTCATTAGCCTGATTATGATGATGATTGCCGCGGCTGGATTTTCTTTTTCAGGCGCCACCCGATCTGCGCGCGCTACACAAACGCCGGATCTCATCTCCGGTGATTGGGACGCTTTGTTTAAGGTAGGTGAACACACTTCTCCAGCGAGTTTTAAACTGAAGCTCGATGGCGATAAGGTGACCGGAACTGCCGAGTCGGCCCACACCGGTCCAGGTACTATTCGCGATGGTTCATGGATCGATGGCAAGTTGAGTTTTACGCTCGACTTCAAAACTCACGAATCGATTACCATTACCGGAAAGTTACAGGAGACCAAACTGGTCGGAGAATTTACCACTGAAGGTTTCACTTCCACCTGGGAAGCGACTAAGAAGAAATAATACTCAGCCTGAATCGGTCAGAGTTAATGCTGATAGATATCTCGCCCTTAAAAATCTCCCGAGACTACCGCCTCCTTTTCTTTGGTCAACTGATTTCCGCCTTCGGCACGGCTATGAGTTTCGTCGTCGTGCCCGTACAGGTTTACCAGTTAACCGGATCAACGCTGCTGGTCGGTTTATTGAGTGCGTCGGAGTTTGTCCTGATCCTCTTTATGGCGTTTGTCGGCGGCGCCTATGCGGATTTTATCGACAAGCGAAGGATGTTGCGTCTGACCGAAATCGGGCAGACCCTTGTAACCGCGGTGCTGGTTTTTAACGCGACGTTGATTAAGCCGCAGATTTGGCTGCTATTTGTTTGCGCGGCTCTTCATGCCGGACTCGGCGCCTTGCAGCGTCCTTCGTTTGAATCCCTGCTGCAAAAAATAGTTCCGCTGGAATTGATGGCTTCAGTCAGCGCGCTGAATTCACTGCGTTGGAATGTGACCACGATTTTAGGGCCGTCGCTTGCCGGAATTATCATGGCACGATACGGCGCCGGCATTGCTTATTCAATTGACCTGGTCACCTTCGCCGCCTCGCTCACCGCTGTGTTTCTTATTCGGGCCGTCCCGGCGCCATCGCAAATCGAACAACGGCCGACCTTGAAATCCGTAGGTGAAGGTTTGAGTTATGCCTGGAAACGAAAAGACATTCTCGGCACTTATCTGATTGACATGAACGCGATGTTCTTCGGTATGCCGGCAGCGCTCTTTCCCGCGATGGCCGCAAACTTCGGCGCCGGCACTGTCGGGTTCTTCTACGCCGCGCCTTCGGTGGGTGCGCTGGTAGCTACGCTAACTTCAGGCTGGGCCACCAAGGTCAATCGGCACGGCCGGTTCGTCGCCATTGCCGCGGCGCTCTGGGGAGTAGCCATGATCTTTTTCGGCTTGGCGCAGAACCTGTATCTGGCCTTATTCTTTCTGGCGCTGGCCGGTGGTTTCGATATGATTAGTGCCGTGTTTCGAATGACGATTTGGAGTCAGACGATTCCCCACTACCTGCGCGGGCGACTGGCTGGTCTCGAGATGATCAGCTACACCTCCGGGCCAAAACTTGGCGACGCGGAAGCGGGTATCGTTGCCACGCTGTTTAGTGTGCGCGCTTCAATTGTTTCAGGTGGAATTCTATGCGTGGTGGGCTCAGCGATAATCTCGCTGTTGCTTCCGGAATTCATCAAGTACCACGGAGCTGCAGGCCTCAAACAGAAAGAGTTGGAAGAAGCCATGCGGGAAACAGAAACGAAGAACCTGCTCGTTGACTAATTCCCGTCTGCTCACAATCCCTTGAAGGAGGAATCCAATTGGAGCTTCCCCTGACCCCGCTGGAATTTGCGCGTCGCACGCGCAAACTTTATCCAGAACGAGAAGCCGTTGTTGATGGCGAGCTGCGACTCACCTACGAGCAGTTTTTCTCACGCTGCGATCGTTGGTCGGCGGCCCTACAGAGACTGGGTGTGAGCCAGGGTGATCGAGTTGCCTACATCGCACCCAACACACACGCCCAACTCGAGTCGTTTTACGCGGTGCCGCAAATCGGCGCTGTGCTGGTCCCAATTAACTACCGGCTAACTGCCGACGACTTTGTTTACCTGATCAATCACAGTGGTTCGAAGATCGTCTGCGCTCACAGTGATTACCTGGATGCAATTGATGAAGTTCGTTCGCAGTTGCAAACCGTTGCGGCGTTCGTTGCGCTCGAGGGCGGCACGGGCAAGCAGGGCTGGCTCGATTACGAAACGCTGCTCACCGATGCTTCAGCAGAATTTGCGCGGCCGGAAATTCAGGAAACTGATCTATTAACGATCAACTACACCAGCGGCACTACCTCAAGGCCAAAAGGCGTGATGATCACCCATCGTAACGCCTACATCAATGTGGTCGGCACGCTCATCCATCACCCAATGTCACTCGCCGATCGCTATCTGTGGACTTTGCCGATGTTTCATGCGAATGGTTGGACGTTTGTGTGGACGATAACCGCCGCCGGGGCAACGCACGTCTGTCTGCGTAAGGTAGAGCCGATCGGTATCTTCGAAAGGATCAAACAGGAAGACGTCACCATGCTCTGCGCGGCGCCGACGGTTTTGATCAGCATCGCCAATGGGCCAAGCGAACTTACGCGCGAAACGCGGCGCGGGCTTCGCATCCTGACGGCCGGCGCACCACCAGCCGCGGCCACCATCGAGCGCATCGAGGGTGAACTGGGATGGGTGATCACGCAAGCTTACGGACTAACCGAGACATCGCCTTTCATCACCATTTGCGAACCGAGACCCGAACACAATGACCTAAAGATTGGTGAAAGATGCGCGATCAAGGCGTGTCAGGGAGTGGAGCTACTAACTTCCGGCGAGTTGTGTGTGGTTGATGAAAACGGGCAGGAAGTTCCACATGACGGTGAAACGCAGGGTGAGATCGTCGTGCGTGGCAATGCGGTGATGAAGGGTTACTATGAGGATCCGCAGGCCACGGCTGAAGCGATGCGCGGCGGCTGGTTCCACACAGGTGATGCGGCAGTCGTCCACGCCAGCGGCTACGCGGAGATTCGCGATCGGATTAAGGATGTAATTATCAGCGGCGGCGAAAACATTTCTTCCGTGGAGGTTGAAGGAGTTTTGCTGCGACATCCAGCGGTACAGGAGGTTGCGATCGTAGGTCTCCCTCACAAGCGCTGGGGCGAGGCACCGCACGCGTTCGTAGTCTTGAAGGCCGGCGCTGCAACCTCCGAAGCTGAGTTGCGCGAGTTTGCGCGCGCTAACCTCGCGCATTTCAAGGCACCGCAGGGTTTCACATTTGTTGCGGAACTGCCAAAGACAGCCACAGGCAAAGTTCAGAAATATGTTTTGCGCGGCAGACCAGCGATAGCGAAACAGTAATACTGGCGTGAGAGGCTTTGGACAAAAAAGTAGCGGCCCTTAGTCCGCATTAGCGGACGACTGCTGGTAGCCCAGCGATTCATCGCTGGGACTTGCGGCAACCCTGAGAGGAAGTCCGTGAAGCGGACGGCTGAAAAAGTAGAAGATCCAAGCGTTATCATTCAGCCGTCCGTTTCACGGACTACAAATCCTTCAGCAATTTTACCCCCAGCAGTGAACTGCTGGGCTACTATCAGTCGTCCGCTTGGCGGACTGAAACCTACTTTTGTGCAAAGCCGGAGTGAGATCAGCATGCGATCTGCGAACGGACACAAACTAACACTAAATGCTTATTTTGCGTTCCTAAGAGCTTGCGCGCTTGCGTGCGGTATCGTGTTGCTTGCACCTGGCAGTCCGAGTCAAACCAGCACTGTACCCAGGATCTCGCTGCAGCCCTGCGAGGTGCCGGGAACACAAGCGGACGTGAAGCAGAAAGCGCTCTGCGGGACTTATGAAGTTTTTGAGGACCGAGCTCGGAAAAGCGGACGAACGATTGCGATCAAGATTCTGATTTTCCCGGCCAACGGTCAGGACAAAGTACCGGATCCTTTATTCTATATTCCCGGCGGCCCCGGTTCTTCGGCGACTGAAGATGCGCCTTATGTCGCGCCGGAACTCGCGGCTATCCGTGAGCGCCGCGACCTCGTATTCGTAGATCAACGCGGCACCGGCGGCTCGAATCCACTCAACTGCGATTTTTTCAACGAGTCAGATTTGCGAAGCTATCTAGGTTACTACTTCCCGCTCGAGGAGGTGCGAAAGTGCCGCGCGCAATTGGAACCAAAGGCCGATCTTCGCCTTTACACTACAAGAATTGCCATGGACGATCTCGACGAAGTTCGCAGGGGACTCGGCTACGAGCAAATTAATCTTATTGGCGGGTCATACGGCACGCGCGCCACACAAGTCTATCTTAAGAATCATCAAAGCCATGTGCGCGCGATCATCCTGCATGGCGTTTCTCCAACCAATCAATTCATGCCTCGCGATTTTCCGCAACACACCGAGCGAGCGCTCAATGGTGTTATGGACGAGTGCACAGCAGATGAAGCTTGCCGTACCGCCTTTCCTAACTTGCGCGATGAAGAGAAGACAGTTCTTGCGAGATTATTGAGCGGACCTGTGGCAATTGACATGAAACGGCCAGGCGCCAGCGAAAAGGTTAGGGTTGAGCTCTCGCGTAACCTGGTGGGAGAAGCCATTCGCTACATGCTGTACCAGGCGGGGCCTGCAAGTCGGATCCCCTTGTTTCTGCACCTCGCGGCCCAGGGCAATTTTATGCCGCTGGCAGAGTCTGCGATCTTCTACCGCCAACAGATCGTTGCCACTGGAAGTAACGGTATGTATCTTTCCGTGACCTGTGCTGAAGACTTGCCGATGATCAAACCCGGCGAAGGTGAGAGTAACGGAACCAATACGTTTCTCGGCGACTACCGGCTACAACAGCAACGCGCAGCCTGCGCCCTGTGGCCGCGCGGAAGTGTCCCCAATAACTATGCTGAACCCACGCGCTCAAAAGTACCAACATTGATTCTCACCGGCCAGTGGGATCCGGTGACGCCGCCTGCTTACGGCGACACAGCTGCACGGTCTCTTCCCAATAGTCTGCATGTCATCGTCCCGCACGGCGGCCACGGCTTCAATGGGCTCGACGGCATAGACTGTATTGATCGTCTCATCTTAGCCTTTATCAATTCCGGCACTACCAAAGGGCTGGACACTTCTTGCGTTGGCAAGATTCGTCGGCAGGGTTTCGTTTTGAAGCTAGCCGAGCCGAAGCAGTAAGAACTCTCATGATGAAAAGACTCTTAAAGTTCCTGCTGGCGCTGATTGTTATTGCTGCAGTTGGTCTCACCGTCTTTTGGTTTGCGCGTCCAGCCGATGTTTCCTTTGACGAAGTGCGCGCCGGCGTTCCCAACTCAGACTACAGCCATTTCGCGGAGATAGACGGCATACGAATTCACTATCAGGAAAAAGGAGC
>Ga0070697_100001052_pt1 | contig 20835 bp, 19 predicted proteins | sample KBSK1501metaG_FD_65475 | JGI IMG/M metagenome (GOLD analysis project Ga0070697, IMG submission 65475) | Corn, switchgrass and miscanthus rhizosphere microbial communities from Kellogg Biological Station, Michigan, USA - KBS K1-50-1 metaG | ecosystem: Host-associated > Plants > Roots >... | reverse complement strand
CACCTCGACCCGCACGCGCTGCACGTGGCGGCGGTGTTCTCGGTGCTGACGCGGCTGCAGGAGGGCGAGGAGCGCGACGCCGACAACGTGAAGAAGGCGCGGGTCTACGCCGGCGAGGACGTCGAGGGCGTGCCGCAATCCGAGATCGAGAAGATGCGCGCGCGCAGCCCGGACGAGGGCCTCTCGGGCGTGTCGCCGCGCTTCGTGATCAACGCGCTGTCCAACGCCATCATCCAGTCGCACGCGAAGAGCCTGACCACGATGGACGTGCTGCTCGCGCTGAAGGACGGCATCGAGTCCGACGTGCGCATCGACGGCAAGAAGAAGCGCAAGTGGGTCGATTTCCTGGTGACGGTGCGCAAGGACTTCTACAACCGCTGGGTGAAGGAGGACGTGCACAAGGCCCTGTTCGTGTCCTTCGAGCAGGAAGCGCAGCAGCTGCTCGACAAGTACCTCGACGAGGTCGAGGCGACGCTCGACAATCGCAGCGTCAAGGACCCGATCACCGGCGAGGAGCGCAAGCCCGACGAGCGCTTCCTGCGCTCGGTCGAGGAGAAGATCCGCATTTCGGAGTCGGGCAAGCTGTCCTTCCGCCAGGAGGTGGTGCGCAAGGCGATGGGCGCCTACAAGCGCAGCGAGAAGTTCACCCTCGACAGCCATGCGCCGCTGCACGACGCGGTCGAGCAGTACCTGTTCGAGCAGCGCCGCGACGTGCTGCGGCTGGTGAGCTCCACCACGCGGCCCGACGACGAAACGCGCCAGAAGATCTCGGTGGTCGAGAAGCGGCTGGTCGACGAGTACGGCTACGACGCGCACAGCGCCCGCGAGGCGCTCAACTACGTGACCAGCCTTCTCGCCCAGGAATAGCCTTGATCAGGATCGCCGCCGAAACCCCCTGGTACGAGCTGTTCTCGCGCGGCGCGCGCGACTGGCTGCGACACAACCAGAAAGTGCGCGAGGCGGTGAAGCAGACGCTGCCCGAGCTCCTCGCCGGCGCGGACCTGATGAGCCAGCCGGGGCACCGCACGCTGCTGGTGCCGGTGAAGATCCTCGAGCACGCGCGGCTGCGCCTGCTCGAGCCCGAGGTGCGGCAGGGCGCGGGCCAGGGGCGCGGCGAGCCGGGCGAAGTGCTGCAGCCGGGACGCGAGGAGGGCGAGCGGGCCGCGCAGCCGGGCGGCACCCAGGACGGCGAGATCCGCTTCGTGGTCGAGCTGAAGATCGACGAGATCGTCGACTGGCTGTGGGAGGAGCTGAAGCTCCCCGAGCTCAAGCCGCGGCGCGCGGCGGCGCTCGACGAGCCCGACTACGTGCGCGAGGGCTGGGACCGGCGCGGCGCGCGCGCCCGGCTCGATCGCCGCCGCACGGTCAAGGAAGCGGTGAAGCGCCGCGCCATCCAGGACGACCCGGTCGCCTTCACCAACGACGACCTGCGCTTTCGCCAGCTGGTGAAGCGCGCGACGCCGACGCTCAACGCCGCGGTCATCTTCGCGCTCGACGTCTCGGGCAGCATGGACGAGGCGCAGCGGCGCCTTGCCAAGACCTTCTTCTTCTTCGCGCTGCAGGGGATCCGCAGGCAGTACGCCAGCGTCCAGACGGTGTTCCTCGCGCATGCCGCGCAGGCGTGGGAATTCGAGGAAAGCCAGTTCTTCCAGGCCGCCTCGAGCGGCGGCACGCTGTCCTCCAGCGCCTTCCGCCTGGCCCTCGAAGTGATGCAGGCGCGCTACGACCCGTCGCGCTATAACGTCTACTTCTTCTACGCTTCCGACGGCGAGAACGCCGCCGAGGACCGAGAGGGCGCCGCGTCGCTCCTCGCCGATCTCACCGGGCAGATCAATTACGCCGGCTACGTCGAGACCGGCGGCGGCGCCGCCTACCGGCCGCGCGAGACGCAGCTCGCCGAGATCTTCGGCGAGATGAAGGCGAAAGGGCGGCGCGTCGGCGCGAGCCGGCTCGGCTCGCAGGACGACGTCTGGCGCGCCATCGGCGAGCTGTTCCGCGAGCAAGCCAAGAATGACTGAGCTCGAGGATTACGCCGGGCGCCTCGAAGCGCTCGCCCAGCGCCTCGGCCTGGAGCACTACGCGGTCGACTTCGAGCTCGCTCCGGCGAGCCTGATGACCGAGATCGCGGTGTACGGCCTGCCGATCCGCATGCCGCACTGGTCCTACGGCGTGCGCTACATCCACCAGCTGGTCCGCCAGAGCATGGGCCACTCGAAGATCTTCGAGGTGATGTTTCCGGGCGACCCGTGCCGCGCTTTCCTGATGGACAGCAACTCCCTCGCCGAGAACACCCTGGTCGCCGCGCACGTGCTGGGCCATGCCGACTTCTCCAGGAACAATCAGCTCTTCGCCCGCTTCCACGCCATGGCCGGCGGCAACATCGTCGAGCACGCCGCGGCGCACGCGCAGCGCATTCAGCAGGCGATCGAGGCGGCGGGCCTGGAGCGCGTCGAGGCGGTGCTCGACGCGGCGCTCGCCCTCGAGTCGCACGTCGACGTGAGCGGCGAGCTGCGTCGAGCGCCCTATCCCGAGTTCGTGCCGGAAAAAACGGCGCGCACCGAGACCGCCTTTCAAAAGCGCTTCGGCCAGCTCCCCGGCGCGGCCGAGAAGGCGAGCACGCCGGCGGGGCCGCTGCGCACGCGGATCCCGCCGCATCCGGAGTACGACCTGCTGTGGTTCATCGCGCATTACGCGCCCGAGCTCGAGCAGTGGGAGCGCGACATCTTCCTCGCGGTGCGCGCCGAGTCGCTGTACTTCTACCCGGTGTTCGCCTGCCAGATCATGAACGAGGGCTGGGCCTCGTACTGGCACGCGCGGCTGCTGCGCGAGGCCGACTTCCTGCCGCAGCCGCTCTATCTGTCGGCCATCAAGGCGCACTCCGACGTGGTGCGGCCGTTCGCCTCCGGCGAGCAGACCGCGCTCGCCGTCAACCCCTACCATCTCGGCTTCGCTCTCTGGGAGCATATCGTCGAGAAGCAAGGCCTCGGGCGCGCGCGCGAGGTGATGCGCGACGAGGACGACTTCGGCTTCATCCGCAACTGCCTGGACGGCGACCTGGCGGAGAAAGCGGGCCTGTTCGTCTACGAGGCGCGGCCCGGCGGCGAGCTGCGCGTGGCGAGCCGCGATCTCGAGGCGATCCGCGAGGCGATCCTCGCGCCGAAGTACAACTACGGCGCGCCGCGCGTGGCGGTGACCGAGCTGAAGAGCGACGGCACGCTGATCCTTGCGCACGAGCACGCGAGCGACGGCCGCGGCCTGGACGCCGCGCGCGCGAAGAAGGTGCTCGAGTACACGCGCCGCGCCTGGCGGCGCGCGGTTCGCCTGCACACGGTGAACGAGCGCGGCGAACCGCTTGAACTGGCCGCGTGAAGCTCGCGGCCTAGACCTGAACTGGCCGCGTGAAGCTCGCGGCCTGGACCTGAGCTGGCTGCCTAGATCAGCAGCAGCAGGATGATGACGAGGCAGATGAGCAGCAGGGTCTGGCTGCTGATCTGGCCGCCCGCCGGCAGCGCATCGAGCCGACCCGCCAGGCTGCGCACCTCCTCGTCGGTCATCGCGTCGACGCGCGCCAGGGCCTCTTTCGCCGGGATGCCCATCTTCTCCATCTGCTGCGCGACTTGCGGCCGCTCGAGGAGGGCCTTGACGCGGCTGCGCTCCTGCTGCGCCGCGGCCGGGTCCGTGGACACGAGCCCGGCGTAGCCCTGCGGCACTGCGAACGCGAACGCCAGCAACAACCCTCCGAGAATCTTCTTCATTTGAGCTCCTTTGAAAGGGACGGCGCAACAGCCTACGCCAGCAGGAAGAAGGGAAGCAAGAGCACTAAGCCACACCCGCCCCTCTTCTGCCCGGACTTCGGAGTTAAGATCGGCCTGCCTTGACCGATCGCCGCCGCTTCGAGCAGCAGGTGCTTCCGCACATCGATGCGGCATTCAACCTGGCGCGCTGGCTCACCCGGAACGATCACGATGCCGAGGACGTGGTGCAGGACGCCATGCTGCGCGCGTACCGCTATCTCGAAAGCCTGCGCGGCGAGGCGCGGCCCTGGCTGCTCGCGATCGTGCGCAATGCGTGCTTCAGCTGGATGCAGAGGAATCGCCCGGCGGAGATCGCCTCCGGCCTGGACTCGGAAGCAGCCGAGGCCGCGACCGATCCTACCGATGGCCCGGAGGCCCTGGTCGCGCGCGAGCTGGACCGGCGCATGCTGAACGAAGCCATTGCCGCGCTTCCGTTGCAGTTCCGCGAGGTGTTGATCCTGCGCGAGCTCGAGGACCTCTCCTACCGGGAGATCGCGCGTATAACTGACGTGCCGATCGGCACGGTCATGTCGCGCCTCGCCCGCGCGCGGCGGCTGCTCGCCGAGTCCGTGCGGGTCATTACCCTCGCCTCACGGCTGCAGACCGAGAAATGAAGCCCGAAGAAGCCGCCAGGCTGCTGCATGCCTGCGTCGACCGCGAGCTCGATGCGGCGAAAAGCCTCGAGCTCGAGGCGCAGCTCGCGGCCGATCCCGCGCTGCGGGAGCGTTTCGAAAGGCTGCGCGACCTGTCGGCCGGGATCCGGGAGAAGGCCGACTACCACGCCGCGCCGTCCTCGCTCGCGGCGCGCTTGAGCGCGGCGCTTCCGGGCGCGGCGAGCGCCGCCGCTGCGCCTCGGCGCGCGTCGCGCTGGATCATGCCGGTCGCGGCCGTCGCCTTCGTGGCGGCGCTGGCCTTCGGCATCGCGCTGGTGCGCCCCGGCGACGAGGAAGCACTGGTGCGGGAGATGGTGGCGAGTCACGTCCGCTCCACGCTCGGCAACCGCCTCATCGACGTGGCGTCCTCGGACCAGCACACGGTCAAGCCCTGGCTGAGCGCCCGCCTTCCGTTTTCGCCGCCGGTCGCGGATTTCTCGCAGGAGGGGTTCAAGCTCGCCGGCGCAAGGCTCGACTATGTCGGCGGCCATCCGGTCGCGGTCCTGGTCTACCAGCGCAGGCAGCACCTGATCGATGTCTTCGTCTGGCCGGGAAGCGGGCCGCGTGACGGGGCGTATTCGCGCGACGGGTTCAACGTGGAGCGCTCCTCCGCCGAGGGCATGCGCATCTGCCTGGTTTCCGATCTGAACCGAAACGAGCTGTCGGACCTTGCGCGCCTGCTGACCACCCGCAGGTAAACTGGGCGCGCCATGCGTGCCTACTTCCTGGAGGTGAGCGGTGCCGGAACCCGCCTCGCGCCGCGCGACGTTCCCGTTCCCGAGGAAACATCGGGACAACTCCTGGTGCGCGTGCGCGCCGCCGGCCTGAACCGCGGCGAATTCATCCTCGGCCATGGCCGCGCCAAGCCGGGCTCCGCCAAGCCCGCCGGCAACGAGGCCGCCGCGGAAGTGGTGCGTACCGGCGAGCGCGTGATGGGCCGCTGCCCCGGCGCCTTCGCCGAGTACGCCCTCATGGACGCGCGCGAGGCAATTCCCATTCCCAAAACCCTCTCCTGGGAGGAAGCGGCCGCCATTCCGCTTACCTTCATGGTGGTGCACGACATGCTCGTCGCCCAGGGCCAGCTCCAGGCGGGCGAGTGGCTGCTGGTCACCGGCATTTCCTCGGGCGTCGGCGTCGCCGCGCTGCAGGCGGCGAAGGCTCTCGGAGCCAAGGTGATTGGGACTTCGGGTTCCGACAAAAAGCTCTCCCAACTGGCGAAGCTCGGGCTCGACTTCCCCATCCAAACCCGTAAAGGCGATTTCCACGACGCCGTGATGAAAGCGACCGACGGCAAAGGCGCGAACCTGGCGGTCAATACGGTGGGCGGCTCGGTGTTCGCCGAATGCGTCCGCGCGCTCGGCTTCGAGGGCCGCCTGGCGATCGTCGGCTACGTCGATGGCGTGCTGAAGAGCGAAGTCGACCTGGAAGCGGTGCACGCCAGGCGCCTGCGCATCTTCGGCGTGTCGAACAAGCTGCGCAATGCCGCGCAGCGCGCCTCCACGGTGCAGGGCTTCGTCGCCGATTTCCTGCCGCTTTTCGCGAGCGGCCGCATCAAGCCGCTCATCGACCGCGTATTTCCCTTCGCCGAGCTGCCGGCCGCGAAGGCCTACATGGAATCCGACGCCCACGTCGGAAAGATCGTGATTAACGGGCCGTGATGATCCGGCCCTCGTCATCCAGCTGCGGCACGCCGTAAGCGGAGAGGATCGCCTGAATGCGGCCGCGGTTGGCCTCCAGCAGGCGCTCGATCCTGTCCTTCCACTCGCGCTCCCCGAAGCGCACGCCCATGGCGATGCGAAAGTCGAACTGGATCCCGGGGGTCGGCGCGAACGGCACGACGGCCAGCGCTGCGGAGGTGGCGTTCTTCGCGAAGTAACCGGCGATCGGCCCCCACACGAAGGCGACATCGATCTTCCCGGCCACCAGGTCCTTTTCGACCATCTCGCCCGGATAGCGCTCCGGATCGCCGGACTGGGTCTGATAGGGAACGACCTGATCGAACAGGTGGTGCCTGAGCAGCCAGTCAGACGGCGGCGTTTGACCGACCACGCCGAGCTTGAGCGATTTCAGCTTCGCCGGCTCGAGATCGAGCAAGCCCTCCGGAGCCGTTACGCTGTCGAGCCCCTTGCCTTTCACATAGACCAGGGCGTATGTCGAGCGGTAGTAGGGCTTGGTCGTCGACGCCAACTCGAATCCGACGGGTAGACCCACTACCAGGTCGCATTTGAAGCGATTGGATTCGGGATCGCGCCCGCGCAGCGTGTTGCGAATGAATCCCATGCGCTGCGGAAACCACGTGTACTCGAGGGTCCATCCCAGCTCGCGCGCCAGGAGCTCGGCAATCTTGTTCTCGAAGCCTTCGCCGGCGCGGTTCGAGAAAGGCAGGTTGTTCGGGTCCTGGCAGACGCGCAGCACACGATCATCGTCTGCAGGCCGATCCTGGGCGAGTCCTTTCACGCTGCGAAAGACGGCCGCGGTGAAATCCGCACCAGCAAGATTGGCGCCGGTGAAATCGGTATCGATGAACCTCGACGCGCTCAAGTCGGCGCCGGCAAGGTTGGCGCCGCGCAGGTCGGTGCCGCTGAACTCCGCCCCGCTCAGCTTGGTGCCGACGAGGTGGGCGCCCGAAAGGTCCGAGAAGCTGAAATCGGCGCGGGAGAAATCGGACCCCGACAGATCCGCGCCTCTCAGGTTCGCCGAGACGATATTCGCCCGCATCAGCCCCATCGACTGGTTCTTCATGTCGGCCGCGCCATCCATCTTCGTGAGCACGGCCCGCTCGAGGTTCGCCCTTCTCAGATCGCCGATCAGGCGCGCGCCAGAGAGGTTCGCGCCCTTCAGGTTGGCGCCTTGCAGCTGCATCGAGAACATCATCGCGCCCTGCAGGTTGGCTTCGGCCAGGTTCGTGCCCTCGGCGAAGCTGACCGTGAGATTGCAGCGGGAGAGGTTGGCGCCCGTCAGGTTGCTGCGGTTCAGAACCGCCGCCGTGAGATTCGCGCCTTTGAAATCGATGCCGGAGAGATCGAGCCCGGAGAGGTTCTTGGAGTAAAAATCGGTCGGCGCCGACGCCGTCGCTTTGTCCAGCGCCGCGATGACCTGCTCGCGCGTCAGCTTCTCGTAGCCCGGCCAGTCGGCGGCGCCTGCCAAGCGCGGCAGCAGGAAAGCTGCCGCGATCAGGACGCGGCCGGGCCAGCGGCTCATTTCAGCTCTTCGAGACGGCCGGGTTGAATGGCGCCGTCGGAGCGCCCTTTCAGGTACGCATAGAGGCCGTCGATGTTCTCGCTGACCATCTTGCTGCCGTCGAAGTTCGGCATGCCCTTCTCGATGCGCCCCTTCAGCACCGCATCCTTGAACTCATCCTTGGAGATCCGCTTCAAGGCTTCGATCAGCGACGGCCCGACCATGCCTTCCTGGCGCGCGCCGTGGCAGCGCTCGCAGGCGAGCGCCCGCCAGGTGCGCCAGCCCTCGAGCGTGGTCTTGTCGACCTTGTTGCCCTCGGCGACGTGGTAGGGCTTGTCATCGGCCGCAACCGCGAAGCACAACCCGAGACCGAGCGCGACTGCGATCACGGCCATGAATTGTGTGTTTTTCATGCTCAGAGGGTCCCTCAGAGATTAAAAAGGCTGACACCCCGAAGGATGTCAGCCCCTTAACGCGCGAAGCTGCGATATGGCTTACGGCAAAGAGAATACCGTGAGGACGCCGCCGAGCTCGGTGTAGTTCTTCAGGTCCTTGTAGCCGCCCACGGCGCCCAGGCCGTCGGTGTCCTTCTCCAGGCCCGCGGCAAGGCCGATGCCGGCCCAACCGCCGATGCCGGAGAGCACGCCGATGTACTGCTTGCCCTTGTACTCCCAGGTATTCACGTTGCCGATGATTCCCGAGGGCGTCTTGAACTTGTACAGCTCCTTGCTGATGTCGTTGGCATCGACGCACTTCAGGTAGCCCTCGAGGGTGCCGTAGCACGCTACGTTTCCGGCCGTGACGAGCGCCCCGCTCCAGACCGAGAACTTCTCGGGCTTGGACTTCACGATCTTGCCCGTGCCGGCATCCCAGACGATGAAGTTGCCCATGCCGCCGTGGCTGCCCGGCGCCGGGAACATCGAGAGCGTCGCGCCCACGAACGGCTGGCCCGCGGTGTACTCGACCTTGAACGGCTCGTAGTCCATGCACACGTGGTTGGTCGGCACGTAGAACAGCTTGTTCGCCGGGTTGTACGCCGCCGGCTGCTGGTCTTTGCTGCCGAGCGCCGCGGGGCAGACCCCCTTGGTGTTCACGTCCTGGCCTTGTGCCTGCGTGCTGTACTGCTTCACGACCTGCGGCCGGCCGGTCTTCATGTCGACGTGCGTCGCCCAGTTCACCTTCGGATCGTACTTCGCCGCAACCAGCAGCTCGCCCGTGGCGCGATCCAGCGTGTAGCCGAAGCCGTTGCGGTCGAAATGCACCACGACGTTGCGCGGCTTGCCCTTCACGCTGACGCCGTCGGCAAGGATCATCTCGTTGATGCCGTCGAAATCCCACTCGTCGTGCGGCGTCATCTGGTACACCCACTTCGCCTCGCCGGTATCGACGTCGCGCGCCCAGATCGTCATCGACCACTTGTTATCGCCGGGGCGCTGCGTCGGGTTCCAGGTGCTGGGATTGCCCGACCCGTAGTACATCAGGTTGAGCTTGGGGTCGTAGCTGTACCAGCCCCAGGTCGTGCCGCCGCCGATCTTCCACTGATCGCCCTGCCAGGTCTTGAGCGACGAGTCCCTGCCCACCGGCGCCATCCTGCCGTCGGTCCAGGTCATGGTCCTGTCCGGATCCATCAGCATCTCGGCGTCCGGCCCGGTGCTGTAGGCCTTCCAGACCTGCTTGCCGGTCTTGATGTCATAGGCGGCGACGTAACCGCGCACGCCGAACTCGCCGCCGGAAATGCCGGTGATCACCTTGTCCTTGAAGACGTGCGGCGCGTTGGTGTTGGTTTCACCCTTCTTCGGGTCGCCGTTCTTGACCTTCCACAGCTCCTTGCCGGTCCTGGCGTCGAGCGCGACGAGGTTGGTGTCGGCCTGCTGCAGGAAGATCTTGCCGTCGGCGTAGGCCAGACCGCGGTTCACCGTGTCGCAGCACATCACGGGGATCACCGTCGGGTCCTGCTTCGGCTCGTACTTCCACTTGATCTGCTGATCGGAGAGGGCGATCGCGAAGACCTTGTTGGGAAACGGGCTGTGGATGTACAGCATGTCGCCGATCACCAGGGGGCCGCCCTCGTGGCCGCGCAGCACACCGGTCGAGAATGTCCACGCGACGCGCAGGTCCTTGACGTTGTCCGTGCTGATCTGCTTGAGCGCGCTGTAGCGGTGGTTCTGCATGTTGCCCGCCTGCATCGCCCAGTTCTTCGCGTCCTGACTGAGCTTGATGACCTCCGGATTGGCGAGCGCGAGTCCCGGCAGGGCGGCGAGGCCGAGCAAAACCCCCCACGTGCACGTGCGTGTCAGTACCATTTCATTCTCCTTTGCGTGTTGTGAACGACCGGCGCGAGGCGCGCTCCTCGAGGGCACTATATACCCGCGCCCCCCAAAATAAAACGCGCCGGCGGAAAAAGGGACGCCGTGCCTGGATCGGCGCCGCTACTGTTCCAAAAACGAACAATAGGGTCGTTGCTGCGCCGCGACACCCGACTAGCGCGGCACGTCGCAGCGCTTCATCGCGTCGCCCCGGATTTGCATGTAACGCTTCGCGCTGTCCCGCGTCTTCGGCGGATCGCGGAACACGCCGCCGCGCTCGCCGCCGAGGCTCTGGAAGCGCGCCGCGGTCGAGGCTTCCACGAAATCGTCATAGGTGTAGTGCTGGGCAATCTCGTCGATCACGCATGCGCACTTGTAGAGGAACTCCTGCTTGCCGGCGTTCCTTTGCATGCACTCGAGGACGTACTCGACCCGGTCCACGGTGGGATAGTCATGCACGCCAGCGGCCCGGGCCGGGGCACCCTCCGCCAACACTGCCAAGGCAAGCGCGACATAGCGGGTCGTCTGCATGCGTTCCGATGCTAGCACGCAGCGTGGCATAATTTGTTCCGAGGAGGACGCCATGCTGCCGACCGGCCATCACGCGCGTCTCGTCTACTCCGTAATTCGCGGTGCATCGCCCGACGCGGCCGCCCCCGAGCACGTCAGGCGCTCCTGGCAGCGCTGTCTCGACGAGTACGGCCTCGATCCCGAGTCCAAGGCGCAGCCGGTGCTCGTCTCGCACCAGGAACTCCTGGTGCGCAAGGAACAGAACCTCGAGCTGGTTTCTCTGGCTGACGCCGAGATGGCGCACCTGTACCGCCAGCTCGCCGGCTCCGGCCACTCGATCATCCTGACCGACCGCGACGGTGTGCTGCTTTCCTATCGCGGCGACCCGAGCTTCACGGGCGCGGCGTCGCGCACCGGGCTCGCGCCGGGCGCGGTGTGGAGCGAGCGCTACGGCGGCACCAACGGCATGGGAACCTGCCTGCTCGAGCGCCGGCCCCTGATCGTGCATCGGGATCAGCACTTCCTCGCCCGCAACATCGGGCTGACGTGCTGCGCCGCGCCCATTTTCGATCATCGCAGCGAGCTGGTCGCGGTGCTGGACGCCTCCGGCGAGTCCGACCGCGCGCAGCAGCACACGCTGGTGCTGGTGAACATGTCGGCGCAGATGATCGAAAACCGCCTGTTCCTGCACCGCTTCCGCGACGCCTTCGCGGTGCGCTTCCACAGCCGGCCCGAGCTGGTCGGAACCTGGAGCGAAGGGATCATCGCGCTCGATCGCGCCGGCGCCATCGCCGCAGCCGACCGCAACGCGCTGTTCCAGCTCGGCTGCAAGAAAGGCGACGATCTGATCGGCGCGCCGCTCGAGCGGGTGTTCAACATCTCCCTGCCGGCCCTGCTCGGGCGCAGCCGCAGGAGCTCGTTCCACCCGCTGCCGGTCTACGAGGCGCGCCACGGCGGGCGTTTTTTCGCCGTGGCGCAGGAACCCGAGTCGGCGCAGCGGGTGAGCAGCGCAACGCGCGCCGCGCCGCGCGGCGCCGACCCGGTACCGAGCGCGAGCCGCAGCGCGCTCGACGAGCTGAACTTCGGCGACGCGTCGATGGCGCGCAACATCCGGGCGGCGAAGCGCGTCGCCTCGCGTGATGTCCCGATCCTGCTGATCGGAGGCACCGGGACCGGCAAGGAGCTTTTCGCGCGCGCCTTGCACGCCTCCGGCGAGCGCGCCGAGCACCCTTTCGTCGCGGTCAACTGCGCCGCGATCCCGGAGGCGCTGCTGCACGGCGAGCTGGTCCAGGCTCACGGCGGCACGCTGTTCCTGGACGATATCGGCGAGCTGCCCGAGGCGCTTCAGGCCCGGCTGCTGCACGTGCTGGAGAAGCGCGAAGCGATCGCGCCCGGCGGCGCGACGCCGATCCCGGTCGACCTGCGCCTGATCGCGGCGACGCCTTGCAGCCTGGAAGGGAAAATGCGCAGCGGCGAGTTTCGCGAGGACCTCTTCTATCGGCTGCAGGGGCTGGTGCTGACGCTGCCGCGGCTCGATGAACGAACCGACAAGCGCGCGCTGATCCGGCACATCTTCGCGCAGGAGACAGCCGACACGCCTTCGGTTTCGCTCAGCGAGGAGTTGATCGACGCGCTCTGCGTGCATCAATGGCGGGGGAACATACGGCAACTGCGCAACGCGCTGCGCGCCATGATTGCGCGGCGTTCGGGCGACAAGCTCGACGTGGCTGACCTGCCATCGGAGTACTGCCTTGGCGCGCGGCCTGCGGAGCCCGGGGCTGCGCTTGCCGAGACGGACTCGCTCAACGCGCTCGGAAGAGCGGAGCGCGAGGCCTTGCTGCGGGAGCTGGATCTCGAGCATGGCAACATCACCCACGTCGCGCGCAAGCTCGGCGTCGGGCGCAACACGCTCTACCGGAAAATGCACCGGCTGCACATCAAGTGGCCGGTCAGGAAGCCGCTGCATTGAGGACTTCAGGTCAAAAAAAACGGCGCCAAAAAGGCGCCGTCGTCCCGCTGCATGCCCGTTTCAGAAGAACATGATCGCGCCCAGGGCGAGAACCTTGTCCTTCACCGTCCCTCCCGCCTGGTTCTCGGCCTCGGTCGGAATGTATTCGGCCACCAGATTCACGCTCGAGGTGAGGCTGTAGTACAGCCCGAAGACCCAGGATTTGTTTGTCTTCACCAAGGTGGGGTTCGTCGCGCTGGATTCGTTGCCGGCCAGCTTCAGGTTGCTCTCGCCGTAGCTCACCCCGGGCTTGAAGGCCCCGATCTTGTAGGTTGCTTGCGCGTACCAGCCATCCGACTTGCGCTTCTGCAGCGTGCCGCCGGCGAAGGACGCGGCGTCAAAGCCGATCGCCGTCGTGCCAATGCCGTCAGCGCTATAGGCATACACCACGCCCTCGAGCGCGCCCCAATTCACCTTCGCCCCGATGTCGATCCCGTTCCCCGACACGTTTGACCCCGAGGGCGCCGTGTCGGTGGTACGAGACTTGACCTTTTGGGCGATGCCGCTCACCCAGGCCTTGCCGCTGAGCGATCCCTTCCACTCGTAGCTTGCCTTGCCCTGGAACCCGGGCTCCTCGTGTCCGGTCACCGTAGCGCTGCTCGCAAGCCCGGAGAACGGCACAATGTTCACGCCCTGCAACACCCCGCCTGCAAACGAGAAGCCGCCGTAACTGGGCGAGGAATAGGTGATCTGCGGAATCCAGTCGGTGTAGATATAGCCCACGCCGATGCGACCCAGCGTGGTATTGCCGCCGAGGAACGCGCCGCCCGAGCCGACCCCGAGCAGGGTCATGTCGGCGAGGATTGCGTCCGAGGCGAACAGGCCGATGTCCTTGCCGACCTTGACCGTGCCCCAGCTCTTGTCGCCGAAGGTCAGGAAGTTCTGGCGCAGGTCGATGCCAGAGGTGTCGAGGCCAGTCTTGCCGGGGCTCGGGGGTGCGCTATTCAGCCCGGGATAGAAGCCGATGGTCACGCCGACGTCGAGGCCCGCCTGGCGCGACTTGGCGCTGAACACCAGCGCGCTCGGCAGCAGTCCGGACTCGATCCGCTGCTCGTTGACACCTCCGTTCGCCGGCTTGCTGCAGGCTAGGCCCCCGGCGACGACGTTCGCCGTGTTATCGCAAGTGTTCCAGGTGGCAAATCCGTTCACGTTGCCCGAGAACGAGAGATCCCAGGCGCCGGCCTTGAAACCGATCTCCGCGTGCGCCGCAGAGACGACGCCTCCTAGAGCGAGGGCGGCTGCCACGGCAAGCGAAATTTTCGTATGCTTCACGACGTGCACCATCTGTGCCTCCCTTTCCTTTACATGATTGATCAACCCGCTGCTTCTCGGAAAACTCTATACTCGTTACGCATCCTGCGACAAGCGTTCCATAATTGAGCAGTGTTCCGATTCACGTGCAATTCAAGAGGAGTAAACCATGGACACTCGCGCGGCGGTCGCTCATAAAGCCGGCGCACCGCTAACCATAGAAACCGTGCAGCTGCAGGGCCCGAAGGCCGGCGAAGCGCTGGTCGAGATCAAGGCGACCGGGATCTGCCATACCGACGAATTCACGCGCTCGGGCTCCGATCCCGAGGGATTGTTCCCGGCGATTCTCGGCCACGAGGGCGCAGGCGTGGTGGTCGATGTGGGGCCGGGGGTCGCGAGCGTGAAAAAAGGCGATCACGTCATTCCGCTCTACACCCCGGAGTGCCGGCAGTGCGAATACTGCCTGAGCGGCAAGACCAATCTGTGCCAGGCGATACGTACCACGCAAGGGCAAGGCGTGATGCCCGACGGCAGCAGCCGCTTCTCGCTCGGCGGCAAGAAACTCTTCCACTACATGGGGACTTCGACTTTTGCCAACTACACCGTGGTGCCCGAGATCGCGCTGGCCAAGATCCGCGAGGATGCGCCGTTCGACAAGGTGTGCTACATCGGCTGCGGCGTGACCACCGGCATCGGCGCGGTGATCAACACCGCCAAGGTCGAGCCCGGCGCCAACGTGGTGGTATTCGGCCTCGGCGGCATCGGGCTCAACGTGGTCCAGGGCGCGCGGATGGCCGGCGCCAACATGATCGTCGGCGTCGATCTCAATCCGGCGCGCAAGGCGCTCGCCGAGAAGTTCGGCATGACGCATTTCGTCAATCCGAAGGAAGCCGGCAAGGATCTGGTCGCGCACCTGGTGAACCTGACCAAGGGCGGCGCCGACTACAGCTTCGAATGCATCGGCAACGTCGAGGTGATGCGCCAGGCGCTCGAGTGCTGCCACAAGGGCTGGGGCGTGTCGGTGATCATCGGCGTCGCGGGCGCGGGCCAGGAGATCAAGACGCGCCCCTTCCAGCTCGTCACCGGCCGCGTATGGAAAGGCACCGCGTTCGGCGGCGCGAGGGGCCGGCGCGACGTGCCGAAGATCGTCGACTGGTACATGGAGCGCAAGATCAACATCGACGACCTGATCACGCACAAGCTCAAGCTCGCCGACATCAACCAGGGCTTCGACCTGATGCACGAAGGCAAATCCATCCGCTCGGTCGTCGTGTACTGAGGGTCTGCTGATCACCACCGTTTCCCGCAGCAAATGCTTCGGCGGCACGCAGGCTGTCTACAGCCACGAAGCGCGCGAGACCGCGTGCGTCATGCGCTTCGGCGTTTTTCTTCCGCCGCAGGCACAGGCGCACGCGGTGCCGGTGCTCTACTGGCTTTCCGGCCTCACCTGCACGGAAGAGAATTTCATCGTCAAGGCAGGCGCGCAACGCGTAGCCGCGGAGCTCGGGCTGGCCATCGTCGTGCCCGATACCAGCCCGCGCGGGCTGAAGATTCCAGGCGAAGACGCGAGCTACGATTTCGGCGTGGGCGCCGGGTTTTACGTCGACGCCACTCAGGCGCCCTGGTCGCGAGGCTACCGGATGTATTCCTACGTCACGAAGGAATTGCCGCGGCTGGTCGAGTCCGAGTTTCCGATCGACCCCGCGCGCACGGGCATCTTCGGCCATTCCATGGGCGGACACGGCGCGCTGACCATCGCGCTCAAGAATCCGGCCTATTACAAATCGGTGTCGGCTTTTGCCCCGATCTGCTCAGCGATGCGCTGCCCCTGGGGAGAAAAAGCGCTGACGGGATATCTTGGAGCCGATCGCGCCCTCTGGCGTGACTACGACGCGACGGCCCTGATCGAGAGCCGCGGATGGAAGGGGCCCGCGCTTCTGGTCGATCAGGGCACCAACGACCAGTTCCTGGAGAGCCAGCTCAAGCCCGAGCTGCTAAAGGAAGCCTGCAGGCGGGCCGGTGTGCCCCTCGACCTACGCCTGCAAGCGGGTTACGACCACAGCTACTTTTTCATCGCCAGCTTCATCGAGGATCACCTTCGATTTCACGCCCGCAGCACGCCGGAGGCCTTGGCGAGTTGAGTCGCGATGAAATCCATCAGCGGCGGGGACAGGCAATCGTAGGGCTCGAGCTTCAGCTCTCTCAACCGGGCCCTGACCGCGCCCATGTTGTCGGGGCTCGCGCCCGATTCGATGATCGACGAAACGAACGCCGCGAATTCAGGCGGCGACCAGCCCGCTTCGTTCGAGCGCTCGGTGTGAATGAAATCGAATCCGTACAGCGGATGGCCCCGGTTCTCGATGCGGCCATACATGTGGACACCGCAGTCCTTGCAGGCATAGCGCTGAATCGCCGCCTTGGGATCGACGATCGCCAGCTTGTTGCCGTTCGCCTTGACGCTGAGGTTGTCGCGCCCTACGACGGCGACCTGCGAGAACAGCGCCCCTTTCGGCTTCCAGCACTTGGTGCAGCCGCACACGTGGTTGTGCGCGGACTGTCCCTTGATCGCTATCTCGACCCTGTTCTGCGAGCAGTTGCAAAACAGCGTTCCGCCGGCAAAATTCTTTGCCGCGGGCTTCAATCCACCGTCGACCGCCGGATGTATCTTGACGCTAGCCATGCTGATCCCTCCTCTTCGAACCGCGCATCTTGCACCCGATGATGCGGTTCAGGCAAGCCAGGCTCGCGTGCAGGGCTGTCCCGATTTGGAACAGCGCGGGCGTTTCAGCGCAAATGGTGGTTGCGTTCCTGGATATTGTCGACCAGGCGGCGCACGCCGCGCAGCCAGGTCTCGTCGGTGTTGCCGCGGATGTCGACCGACGTGGCGTACACGGTTTCCTCGGTCGCCACGCTGCGCACTTCGATATTGATGTTGAGGATCAGGTTGCTCACCTTTTGCACCCAGCACCGCGCGATGCGCTCGGCACCGGCCGCCTTGTCGCCATCGAGCACGCGATACATGCCGCGGCGCTCCAGCTCTTTCGCCAGCTCGGCCGTGATCAGGACGAGCCGCCGGTCGACCTCCGAGCGCGCCTGCTCGCTGGCGAACTCGCGCATGTCGTCGATCAGCTCGAAGTCCATGAGCGCGAGCGACTTCGGCTGCGCCGCGCCCGCCGGGCCGCAAACGAGGGCCGCCAGGAGTAGCATCACGCTCATGGCTGGCGCCAGAATCGGCGTGATGCTGGTCGATGACCATGCCGTGGTGCGCATGGGCTTCAGGCTGCTGCTCGACGCGGCACCGGACATGCGCGTCGTCGCCGAGGCGGACAGCGGCGAGGAGGCGATCCGCCGCATCGACGAGTCGCGGCCCGAGGTCGTGGTGATGGACATCTCCATGCCCGGGATCGGCGGCCTGGAGGCCGTGCGCCGCATCCTCGCCAAGGAGCCCGCGGCACGGATCCTGGTCCTGTCTGCGCACGAGGACGCGATGCACGCGCGGCGCGTGCTCAAGGCCGGCGCCGCCGGGTACCTGACCAAGCGCAGCGCCGCGGAGGCCCTGATCCAGGCGATCCGCGAGGTGTGCCAGGGCAAGACTTTCCTCGAGCCGCAGATCGCGCAGGAGCTTGCGCTGCGCCAGGTCGCGGGCGCAGCCGAGCCGCTCGATACCTTGAGCGAGAAAGAGTTCAAGGTGTTCCTCGCGCTCGCGGGCGGGCAGTCGGTGCAGGAGATCGCGGAGGTCATGTCGCTGAGCCCCCGCACCGTCGGCACCCATCTGTACAACATCAAGCAGAAGCTCGGCGCCTCGAACTCCGCGGAGCTGGCGCTGATTGCGATGCGCGCCGGCCTGCTCACGCCCTAGTCTGCAGCGGCGCCGCGCGCTCGGCGCCGGTCACGGGGAGGACGGCGCGCACCGTAGCGCCCTCCCCCGCCGCGCCCGAGATCGCGAAGCTGCCGCCGAGCGCCTGCACGCGCTCGCGCATCCCCGCCACCCCGAAGCGACCGTTCTCCTGCGCGGCCGCCTGCCCGAATCCCCTGCCGTCGTCCCGCACGCACACCACGAGCGCGTCTTCGAAGCGCGCCGCCGGCTCGCGCGCCACCGAGATGTGCACGCAGCTCGCCTCGGCATGCCGCACCACGTTGGTCAAGGCTTCCTGCACCAGGCGATAAACGGTGATGTTGAGCGCTTCGCCCAGCCCGTCGAGCTCGCCTGAAAGCGCGAGCTCCCAGCGCACCTGCGGGTGGCGCTGCGACCATCCCGCTACCGCGTCACGCAGCGTCTCGGCCAGCCCCAGGTGATCGAGCCCGCTCGGCCGCAGCCTGCGGATGATGCCGTGGACGATGTCGTAGATGCGGGAGGCCACCGACACGATCGTGGTGGCGTTGTCCCGGATGTCGGGCTTCGCTTCGCCGGCGCGGCTCGCGATCGCGGTGCCGATGGTCTTGATCGCGGTGACGTATTGGGCGAGCTCGTCGTGCAACTCGCGCGCGATCGCGCGGCGCTCGCCCTCGAGCTGGGAGTGGATGAGCGCCGTCAGCCTGCGGTTCTGCTCCAGCTCGTGCTCGGCCGCCTGCATGCGCTTGTACCCGGTGATGTCGCGCAGGCTGCAGATTTCCCCGATCACGCGGTCGCTCGCCGGGTCGACCAGAGGCGCGGCCGACAGCGCCACATCCACCACCCGCCCGCTCTTCGCCAGGCGCTGCGTCTCGAGCAGCTCGAGCGGCGCGCGCCGTTCGATGGACTCGAGCTGCGCGCGCAGCTCGTCGTGCCGGTGCGCCGGCGCGATCAGCGTCGCCGGGCTGCCGACGAGCTCGTGCTGCGCGTAGCCGAGCAGCCGCTCCGCCGCGGCGTTGCAGTACGTGATCCGTCCCGTCAGGTCGCGAATGATGAGCGCATCGCTCGACTGCTGCGCGACCAGCGCGAGCTGCCGGTTCTGCGCCAGGCTTTCCTCGAGCGCCTGCGCCATGCGATTGAAGCCGAGGCTGATCGCGGCGAACTCGGCGGGCCTGAACGCCGGCAGCCGCACATGAAAGCGGCCGCGCGTCAGCTCGGAGAGCCCGTCGAGGATCTGCGGCAGCGGCCTGAGCGCGCGATGGAGCAGCCAGAACACCGCGACGTTGACGAGCACCAGGAAGGCAAGCGCCAGCAGCGCGAAGCGCTTTAGGTCGTCCCAGGCCTCGAAGATGGAACGCGATGCATCGGGCGTCACCACGATCGTGCCGCCGGGCAGCTTGAGCCGCGCCGCGGCGACCTCCGGCCGCAGCAGCCGGCCGAACCACTCCGGCACCCACCCGCCGGACCGGTAGGTCGCCGGCGGCGACTGGTAGAGGAGCGCTCCGCTCTCGTCGTAGAAGCGGATGTCGTTGGAGCGCACCCGGCCGACGCGCCGCAGCAACGCGAGCAGCGCCTCGGTGCGCTGCGCCGGGCCGGGCTCGAGATAGACGCCCGCGACCACGGTCTCGATGAGCTGCACGGCGACGCGCGTGGTCGATTCGATCTCCTCGCGCACCGAGCTGCGCAGGTCGTTCACGATGACCTCCACCATCGCTGCCGTGAACGCCACCGTCACCAGCGTGATCACGAGGTTGATGCGCACGCGCAGGCTCATCGCGCCCCTACCTTACAGCACCCGGCGCAGGTCGTCCGCGGCGCCGCGCAGCGCCTGCGCCATCGCCGGCTCCGCGGCCGAATGGCCGCCGTGCTCGATGAGGCGCAGCTCGGCGCGCGGCAGCCGCTCGGCCAGCTCCACCGCGGCGTGCGGCGGGCACACCCGGTCGCGCTGACCCTGGACGATCAGCACCGGCGTCTCGCCAAGGCGGCTCAGGCTCGAGACGAGCTCTCCCGGCTCCAGAAAGCAGTCGTGCACAAGGTAGTGCAGCTGAACGCGGGCCCGCGCCAGAGCGGCAGCCGGATCCGTCGCGCCGGCGGCACGCCCGCCCGCATCCAGGCTCATGACGGCCTCTTCATAGCCGACCCAGCGCTGCGCGGCCGCGCGCGCCGCCGCCTCGTCACGCTGGTTGACGAGCTGATGATAGCGCGCGAGCACGTCGCCCCCTTCGCCCAGCCCGCTCAAATACCGGTCGACCTCGGCGCGGCTGCCGAGGAACACGCCGCGCAACACCATTGCCGCGACGCGCTGCGGATGCGCCGCGGCGTAAGCGAGCGCGAGCGTGGCGCCCCAGGAGCCGCCAAAGAGCATCACGCGCTCGAGCCCAAGACGCCCGCGCAGCGCCTCGATGTCCTCGACCAGATGCCGGGTGGTGTTCTCGTCGGTGCAGCCGAGCGGGACCGAGCGCCCGCAGCCGCGCTGGTCGGAGAGGACGATGCGATAGAACTGCGGATCGAAGAACCGCCGATGCAGCGGCTGCGTATGGCTCCCCGGACCGCCGTGGAGAAAGACCGCCGGGAAGCCACCCGGATTGCCGCACTGCTCGAAATGGATGGCATGTCCGCCACCCACCGGTAGCTGCTGCTGCGCAAACGGCTCTAGCGCAGGATAGAGAATCGATTCAGCGGTGTTCATGCTCGTTCATTATCGGCCGCTATCTCATGAAAATCATGAGCTCGATTTCCTGATTTCGCGGTGGTCGCCCGGCCGCAGTTTCCCGACACTACCGATGGAACAAGGAGGTAAGCATGTGGACCAAGCCTGAGTACACCGAGATGCGTTTCGGCTTCGAGGTGACGATGTACATCGCCAACCGCTAAACGCGGCCGGCGTCAGACGAGAGCCCCGACGAGGGGCTTTCGTTTTTTAAGGCCGCGCCAACATGCACATTCGCGTGCTCGGCTCCGCGGCAGGAGGCGGGTTCCCGCAGTGGAACTGCAACTGTCGCAACTGCGACGGCGTGCGTAAAGGCACGCTCCGCGCGCGGCCGCGCACGCAATCGTCGATAGCGGTCTCGGCTGACGGCAGCGACTGGACGCTGTTCAACGCCTCGCCGGACCTGTTGACGCAGTTTCGGGCGTTTCCGGACCTGCAGCCGGCGCGCGCGGTGCGCGACACCGCGGTGCGCGCGATCGTCCTGATCGACGCCCAGATCGACCATACCGCGGGGCTTCTGATGCTGCGCGAGGGAGAACGACTCGCGGTCTATTGCACGGTGCAGGTGCGCGAAGACCTGACCCGCGGCAA
>Ga0070697_100001051_pt1 | contig 20839 bp, 21 predicted proteins | sample KBSK1501metaG_FD_65475 | JGI IMG/M metagenome (GOLD analysis project Ga0070697, IMG submission 65475) | Corn, switchgrass and miscanthus rhizosphere microbial communities from Kellogg Biological Station, Michigan, USA - KBS K1-50-1 metaG | ecosystem: Host-associated > Plants > Roots >... | reverse complement strand
TCTTCAGCCACTGGCCGGCAATCAGGCCGACGCCGCCGGCGGCGGCGTGCCACAGCACCGTGTCGCCGCGCTTCGCCGGGTAGGTGCTGTGGATCAGGTAATGCACCGTCATTCCCTTCAGCATCATCGAGGCCACCTGCTCGTCGGTGATGCCGTCCGGGATCTTCACCAGGCGATCGGCCGGCACGACGCGCGCTTCGCAGTAAGAGCCGGGCAGCCCGGTGTAGGCGACCCGGTCGCCCTTCTTCAGGTCGGTGACGTTCGGGCCGACCGCCTCGACCACGCCCGCGCCCTCGTTGCCCGCCACCTGCGGCAGCTGCATCGGGTACAGGCCCGAGCGCTGGTAGGTGTCGACGAAGTTGACGCCGATCGCGGTGTGGCGTACGCGCGCCTGGCCCGGACCCGGCTCGCCGACCGGCACCTCGTCGAGCTGCAGCACCTCGGGACCGCCGGTCTTGTGGAAACGGATTGCCTTCGGCATCTCACTCTCCTTTCGGGTTCGAATTCTGTCCTGGCGTGACGGAGCGCATAGCCTGCAACGCGGCGCGCTGCAATTCCAGTCCCTGGATCGAGAATTTCACCATGTTGAGGTTCATGTTGAGCCACGCCTCGATCGAGCGCAGGTCGGCAATGCGCTTGTCGAGTTCCTGCGGGTCGAGCGTCGGCATCGCCATGCCCGGCAGCGGCACGCCGAGCGGGCCCCACAGGCGGCGGAACATCTCGAACGGGTCCTGCGGCGGCTTCTGCTCGCTCATGTCGCGTCCTTCGCTTCGGGTTCAAATAGCGCCCTCACCTCGGCCTCGCGGCCCACGGTGTCCTCGTAGCCGAGGTCGATGAGCGCGCGGCAGAACGATTCCTCGAACAGCAGGTAGCTCGCCAGGTTCGAGCCCGAGCGGTTCAGCGCGCCGGTCGGCCGCAGGATGAAGCGCACCGTCGCCGGCAGGTCGTGCAGGAAGCGCGCCGCAATGCGCTCGAGCGGCTGCGACGGCGTGATGTACAGCACCTTCACCGGCCGCAGGCCCGAGTCGGTGAGCCGGTCCGGCGGCACCAGCCGCACGGTGCGGTTGATGCGCTCCAGCCGCTCGATGTCGACCGCCAGGCTGTCGAGGAAAATGCTGTTCAGCGCGTGGCCGGCGATCTGCGCGATCGACGGATAGACGCTGGAGCGCGTCCTCGCCTGATCCATGGTCTGGCGGCCGGTGCCGACGATCAGCACGCGGTCGGCGCCGAGGTGCAGCGCCGGGCTCACCGGCGCGATCTGGCGCATCGAGCCGTCGCCGAAGTACTCGCGGTTCAGCTTCACCGCCGGGAAAATGAACGGCAGCGAGGCCGAGGCGAGCAGGTACTCGAGCTTGAGGCTGACCCCGGCGCCGATGCGCTGGTTGCGCTCCCAGCCCTCGACCCCGCTGCCGCCCTGGAAGAACGACACGCTCTGGCCCGAGGTGTAGCCCGAGGCGGTCACGCACACCGCGTACAGCGCGCCCGAATCGATATGGGTCTGGATCCTCTCAAAATCCAAATTCTTCTCCAGCATCCGCGCCAGCGGCTCGTTGTCGAGCAGCGACACCGGGTTGTTGCGCGACATGAGCATCATCGCGCCGAGCCAGCGCGCGCCGCTCCTCAGGATGCGCCAGGCGTCGGTGCGGTAGATGTGCTCGCAGTGCATGTGCTCCCACACCTCGAGCAGGTTGCCGACGGCGCGCGAGAAGTTGTCGGCGAACACCGCGAGCGTGGCGGCGTTGATCGCGCCCGCCGAGGTGCCGCAGACGATGGGGAACGGGTTCTTGACCGGATTGCCGAGGATGTCGCGCACCGCCTTCACCACGCCGACCTGATAGGCGGCGCGCGCGCCTCCTCCGGTCAACACCAGCCCGGCGCGCGGCTTGATCCGGCTCGCCGGGAACGGCGCCACGTTGGTGGCCGCGGGCTCCATTTCCCTCAGAAGAGGCTTTGCTCCTGCCCGCGCGGAGCGTTCGCGTCGGCGACCGTGACCGCGGTCATGTTGACGACGCGGCGCACCGTCGCGGAAGGCGTCAGGATGTGCACCGGGCGCGCCGAGCCGAGCAGGATCGGGCCGATCGTGACGCCGCCGCCGGAGGCCGTCTTCAGCAGGTTGAAGGCGATGTTCGCGGCATCCAGCGTGGGCATCATGAGCAGGTTCGCTTCTCCGCGCAACCGGGAGCGGGGGAACACCCGCAGACGGATCTCCTCCGAGAGCGCGGCATCGCCGTGCATCTCGCCGTCGACCTCGAGCTGGGGGGCGCGCTCGGTGATGAGCTGCAGCGCGCGCCGCATCTTGGCGGCCGAGGGGATGTCGACCGAGCCGAAGTTGGAAGCCGACAGCAGCGCCACCTTGGGGGTGAGCCCGAAGCGCTTCACCTCCTCCACGGCGAGCAAGGCCATCTCGGCGACGTTGTCGGCGTCCGGGTCGGCAGTGACGTACGTGTCGCAGATGAAGACCGTGCGCGTCGGCAGGATCAGGGCGTTCATCGCCGCGTAATGGCGCACGCCGGGACGCAGGCCGATCACCTGGTCGACGTAGCGCAGGTGCCCCGCGTGCGTGCCGGAAGTGCCGCACAGCATGCCGTCGACCTCCCCTTTGTACATCATCATCGCGCCGATCAGCGTGTGGCGCAGCCGCATCTCGATGCGCGCGTAGTCGGGCGACACACCCTTTCTCTCGGCGAGCTGCTGGTAGGTGGTCCAGTAGTCGCGGTAACGCGGGTCGGACTCCGGGTTCACGATCTCGAATTCCCTGCCCGCGCGCACGCGCAAGCCGAGCCGCTCGAGGCGCTGCTCGATCACCTGCGGCCGTCCGATCAGCGTCGGCTTGGCCAGGCCTTCGTCGATCACGATCTGCACGGCGCGCAGCACGCGCTCGTCCTCGCCTTCCGCGTACACCACGCGCCGTGGCGCCGCTTTCGCCGCGCTGAACAGCGGCTTCATCACCAGGCCCGACTGATAGACGAACTGCGCGAGCGACTCCTGGTAGGCATGCAGGTCGGCGATCGGGCGCGTCGCCACCCCGGAATCCATTGCCGCCTTGGCCACCGCCGGCGCGACGCGCGCGATCAGGCGCGGATCGAAGGGCCGCGGAATGATGTACTCGGGCCCGAAGCTGATCGACTCGATGCCGTAGGCGAGCGCGACCTGCTCCGAGGTCTCGGCCTGGGCGAGCTCGGCGATGGCGTGCGCGGCAGCGAGCTCCATCTCGGTGTTGATGGTGGTGGCGCCGACGTCGAGCGCACCGCGGAAGATGAACGGGAAGCACAGGACGTTGTTGACCTGGTTGGGATAGTCCGAACGACCGGTGGCGATGACGCAATCGGGCTTCGCCGCCTTCGCCAGCTCGGGAAGGATCTCGGGCTCCGGGTTGGCGAGCGCGAGGATCAGCGGCCGCTCGGCCATCTTCTTGACCATCGAGGGCTTCAGGACCCCGCCCGCCGACAGCCCGAGGAACACGTCGGCACCGGCGATCACTTCGTCGAGCGCGCGGGCGCGCGTGTCCTTCGCGTAGCGCTCCTTGTCCGGGTCCATCTCCTCGCGCCGGCCCTTGTACACCACGCCCTTGATGTCGGTCACCGTGATGTTGGCGAGCGGCAGGCCCATCTTCACCAGCAGGTCGAGGCAGGCGAGCGCCGCCGCGCCCGCGCCGGAGGTGACGAGCTTCACCTCCTCGATGCGCTTGCCGAGCACCTTCAGGCCGTTGAAGATCGCCGCGGCCACCGTGATCGCGGTGCCGTGCTGGTCGTCGTGGAACACCGGGATCTTCATCCGGCTGCGCAGCTTGCGCTCGATGGTGAAGCACTCCGGCGCCTTGATGTCCTCGAGGTTGATGCCGCCGAAAGTCGGCTCGAGGGCGGCGATGATGTCGACCAGCTTGTCCGGGTCGCGCTCGTCGAGCTCGATGTCGAAGCAATCGATGCCGGCGAATTTCTTGAACAGCACACTCTTGCCTTCCATCACCGGCTTGGCGGCAAGCGGCCCGATGGCACCGAGGCCGAGCACCGCGGTGCCGTTGGTCACCACGGCGATCAGGTTCGCGCGCGAGGTCATGTCGAAGGCCTGCGCCGGGTCGCGCACGATCTCTTCGCATGCCGCCGCGACGCCGGGCGTATAGGCAAGTCCGAGGTCGCGCTGGTTGGTGAGCTGCTTGGTCGGAAGAACGGAGATCTTGCCCGCGGGCTTGCGCCGGTGATACTCGAGCGCGTTGTTCTTCAGTTGTTCATCCACCAAAAAATTATAATCCGGACCGTCATGCTCAGGCTCACGGCGCGCCGCGCAGCAGAAATCGAACCCTTCGAAGTCATGGACGTGCTCGCGCGCGCGCACGCCCTAGAGGCCGAGGGGCGGCGTGTGGTGCACATGGAGATCGGCGAGCCGGACTTCACCGCCCCTGCGCCGGTGGTCGAGGCGGGCGTGCGGGCCCTGCGCGACGGCCTGACCGCCTACACGGCGACGCTCGGCCTGCCCAAGCTGCGGGAAGCGATTGCCGGGCACTACGCGTCGAAGTTCTCTACTCGAGTCGAGCCTGCGAGAATCGCCGTCACCTCGGGGGCCTCGGGCGGCTTGCTCACCGTCGCGGCGTTGTACGTCGACGCGGGTGACGAGATCCTGGTCCCCGACCCCGGCTACCCGGGGTACCGCCACTTCGTGCGCGCTTTCGAGGGCGTCGCGCGCACGCTCCCGGTCTCGGCAGCCGGGAATTTCCAGCCGACGCTCGAGATGGTGCGCGCGGCATGGGGCCCGCGCACCAAGGGCTTGCTCCTGGGCTCGCCGTCGAATCCCACGGGTACTCTGATTGAACGATCCGGGTTGGCACGGATCGCGGAGTTCATCGCCGAGCGCGGCGGCGTGCTGCTGGTCGACGAGATTTACCAGGGCCTGGTGTACGGCACCGAGCCCTGGAGCGCCCTGGGCTTGCCGGGCGAAGTGGTGCTGATCAACAGTTTTTCGAAGTACTTCTGCATGACCGGCTGGCGGCTCGGCTGGGTGGTGCTGCCGCAGAGCGCGGTGCGCGGCTTCGAGAAGCTGGCGCAACACCTGTTCATCTCCGCACCGGCCCCCTCGCAGCATGCCGCCTGCGCGGCGTTCCTGCGCGAGACTGTTTCCATTCTGGAAGGGCGAAGAAGCGAATTCGCAAGACGGCGCGACTTCCTGGTCCCGGCGCTGCGCCGCGCGGGACTGTCGATCCCGGCGGAGCCGCACGGCGCGTTCTACGTGTACGCCGATTGCGGCGGCGACGCCAGGCGCTTCAGCCTCGAGCTGCTGCAGCAGGAAGCCGTCGCCGCCACGCCCGGCGTCGACTTCGGCGCGAACGGCACGGCGCGCTTCGTGCGCTTCGCCTATACGCGCAGCATGGACGACCTCGAAGAGGCCGCCGCGCGCATCACACGCTTTGTTTCTTCGCCTTCTGCCTGAGCCCCTCGAGGCGCGTGCGCTCGGCGAGCACCTTCGCCGCGTACTGCGCCGTCGGCTCGTCGTAGGCGCCGGCGTACATCTGCAGCGCCGCCTCGGTGTCGCCGAAGCGGCGCAGGTACTCGCGCAGGATCCGAGCGCCGACCACGATGTTGACCTCGGGCTCGAGCACCGCGGTCTCGCCGCCATGGTCGCTTAGCTTGTCGAGATGGAACTTGGGCATCACCTGCATCAGACCCTTGGCGCCCACCTGGCTCTCCGCCACCGGGTTGTAGCGCGATTCGACGGCCATCACGGCAAGGATGAGCAGCGGGTCGACCGCGTATTGATCGCCGGCGCGATAGGCCGTCGCGACGAACCCGCCCACCGCCTGCTCGGAGACGCGGTAGCGCTTGGCGATGAACTCGGTCACGAGACGCTGCTCGCGCTCGCGCGGGGTTTCTGCCGCCGACTGGATCGGGCCCGCGACGATGCGCGCGGTCTTCATGGCGTCCCCGTCCAGGCCGGGAAGAGCCTTGACGGAGGAATCGCGCGGCAGCGGCAGGAAAACAACCCCCGCCAGCGCAGCCACCCCGACCATGGCCAGCAGGGTCTTGGCCGATTCGTAAGCGCGAACCGCAGCGGCGCAAAGCACCAGCGTCGAAGCGTTCATGTACACCTCCGGCTTGTTGCGACTTGGGACGAAGCTTGCCTTAAAAACCGGCCAGAAGTGCTTGCGGCTTTGTTTTGCCGCCAGCACAAATGCTGTGGTGCAGCATATTGGTATTCTCTGAAGAAATAGCAATATTGTCAATAACTTCAGAAGTTGATGCACCGCAGAATTATAGTTTGCGAAAGGCTTGTTTCGACAATTGTTTTCAAGTTGGCATGGACTCCGCGGTGGCGTCGGTAAAATGCCCCTGCAGTAGGTTCCGGCGCCGGCCGGAATCGGTGAAGCCTCGCGGACCGGCCTAAGTCTCCGATCTTGGGCCGATGGACCAAGCCGGTCCGCTGAGCTTCGAGGGCCGGCGGGGGGCTGGCGCCCCTCGCCTCATTTCCCTCGGGTCCCGGTTACGGCCGGGAACCGGTGGGAAACGGCCATGCGGCCGCTGGATTCAGCGCGGTTCGCGCGCCGGGGGTCGCAGCGGTGGACGGCGGTGAAGCAGGTACAGGTGCCGGTGCCGTCGGTGCCGCAGGGCTGGCCTGAGTTGTGGCGGCTTGTTTCGCCTTTTTCTTCTTGCCCGCCTTTTTCTTGTTCTTGGCGGATTTCTTTTTAACTGCCGCCTTTTTCTTGCCAGCTCTCTTCAATGACTTCTTCTTCTTCTTTTTTGATGCTTTCTTCTTCTTCTTTTTCTTTCCGCCTTTTTTCGCTTTTTTCTTCGCCATTCTCAATCTCCTTCAAGGTTGTTGAACAAAAGAAGCCCGGCCCTGCCGGCCCGGACTATCCAACCGCCGACGGCGGCTTTCCCGCGCCGGCATGCTGAATTGGGTGCATCGCGCTTCTTGACGCGACGTCATGATAGAGGATGTCGGGGTCGAGCCGGATGCCGCCCTCCCAGGTGACCGTCGCCGTGTGCGGGTCGACACTGACCTTTTCGAACTCGCGCACGTCGCGCCACAGCTTGAAGGCGCCGATCTCGAGGAGATTGCCGAGGAACACGCTGCCCTCGAGGCCGTCCTCGAAACGCAGCCACAGCCGGTAGTCCTCTTCCGCCTTGCACGCGGTCACTCGGTGCATCTCGCTCCAGTGCTCTTGCACGGTTTCATCCCCCTGGTCTAGTCCCAACTCAGCGCGCCGCCGGTCTGGTACTCGATGACGCGGGTTTCGAAGAAATTGCGCTCCTTCTTGAGGTCGATCATCTCGCTCATCCACGGGAACGGGTTGGCCGCCCCCGGATAGAGCGCGTCGAGCCCGATCTGCTGGCAGCGCCGGTTGGCGATGAAGCGCAGGTACTCCTTGAACATCGGCGCGTTCAGCCCCAGCACGCCGCGCGGCATGGTGTCCTCGGCATAGCGGTACTCGAGCTCCACCGCGCGGCGGAACAGCTCCACCATCTCCTCGCGGAACTGCGCCGTCCACAGGTGCGGGTTCTCGAGCTTGATCTGGTTGACCAGGTCGATGCCGAAATTGCAGTGCATCGACTCGTCGCGCAGGATGTACATGTACTGCTCGGCCGCCCCGGTCATCTTGTTCTGCCGCCCGAGCGACAGGATCTGCGTGAACCCGACGTAGAAGAACAGGCCTTCCATCAGGCAGGAGAAGACGATCAGGCTGCGCAGAAGAGCCTGGTCGCTCTGTGTCGTGCCGGTGACGAACGCCGGATCGGTCAGCGTGTCGATGAACGGCACCAGGAACTCGTCCTTCTCGCGGATCGAAGGGATCTCGTGGTAGGCGTTGAATACCTCGCCCGCGTCGAGGTCGAGGCTCTCGACGATGTACTGGTAGGCATGCGTATGGATCGCCTCCTCGAACGCCTGGCGCAGCAGGTACTGCCGGCACTCCGGGGCGGTGATATGGCGGTAGGTGCCGAGCACGATGTTGTTGGCGGCGAGCGAGTCTGCGGTGACGAAGAATCCCAGGTTGCGCTTCACCAGCCTGCGCTCGTCCTCGGTGAGGCCGTTGGGATCCTTCCACAGCGCGATGTCGCGGCTCATGTTGATCTCCTGCGGCATCCAGTGGTTGGCGCAGGCGGCGAGGTATTTCTCCCAGGCCCACTTGTACTTGAACGGCACCAGCTGGTTGACGTCGGCCTTGGAGTTGATGACCCTCTTGTCCTCGACCGTCACCCGGCGGAAGGCCTCGCCCGCCGGCGCGCGCTCTTCGGTGCCGGCGCTGGGCGGGACAAAGCCCTGGGTGGGCTGCACGGCGAGTTCCTCGTATTTGAGCATCGCGCCCGCCTCCCTATCTCTCGTTCTTGTTGGTGCGAAGCGCCTGCGCCAGCAGCAACGCCTTCAAGCTGGGCGTTTCGGGCGTCGGCGCCGGGTAGTTGAATTCCGGCCGGTATTCGCGCGCGATCTGCCGCTCGACGGCCTCGCGCTGCGCCGCAGTGGAAAAGGACATTTCGTACGTCGCGACGTAGAGGTTCCAGTCGGTGCCGGCGATCGCGAGCCACTCGCGGTAACGCGGATGCCCGCCGAGGAGCTGGCGCGCCGAGAAATCCTCCGCCCGGCCGAAGTGGAGCGCGCGGAAGGTGAGAAGGCGCCAGCCGGGCACCATCACCGCGTACAGCCCGGCGCCGCGCGGCGCCGACCACAGCGGTAGGAGGAACGGCCCGGCGAAGGCGCGGCCGGCGAGCGTGATCACTGGCAGGCCTCGCAATCCGGCGTGTCGACAGAGCAGAACTTGGGTTCTTCGGCGCCTGCAGTCGGCACCGCGTTCAACTGGCCCGCCTTGACCGTTGATTTCTCCGCATGCGTCGCGCCCATCGCCCGCAGGTAGTAGGTGGTCTTCAAGCCACGGATCCAGGCGAGCTTGTAGGTCTCGTCGAGCTTCTTGCCGGAGGCGCCCGCCATGTAGATATTGAGCGACTGCGACTGGTCGATCCATTTCTGCCGGCGCGCCCCGGCCTCGACCAGCCATTTCGGCTCGACCTCGAACGCCGTCGCATAGAGTCGGCGCAGCGCCGCGGGCACCCGGTCGATGCGTGCCAGGTTGCCGTCGAAGTACTTCAGGTCGGCGATCATCACCTGGTCCCACAAGCCGGCCTGCTTCAGGTCGGTCACCAGGTACTCGTTCACCACGGTGAACTCGCCCGACAGGTTCGACTTCACGAACAGGTTCTGGAAAGTCGGCTCGATCGACGCCGACACGCCGACGATATTGGCGATGGTGGCCGTGGGCGCGATGGCGATGCAGTTGGAGTTGCGCATGCCGTGGCGCTGGATGCGCGCGCGCAGCGCGTCCCAGTCGAGCTGGGATGAGCGGTCGAGCTCGACGTAGCCGCCGCGCTCGGCGGCAAGCAGATCCAGCGTGTCGCAGGGCAGGATGCCGCGCTCCCACAGCGAGCCGGGGAACGTCGAGTAGCGGCCGCGCTCCTCGGCCAGCTCGGTGGAGGCCCAGTACGCCGCGTACGCGACCATTTCCATCGAGCGGTCGGCGAATTGCATGGCCTCCTGCGAGGCGTAGGCAATGCGCAGCCGGTGCAGGCAGTCCTGGAAGCCCATGATGCCGAGGCCGACCGGGCGGTGGCGCTTGTTGGAGTCATGCGCCTTCTTGACCGCGTAATAGTTGATGTCGATGACGTTGTCCAACATCCGCATCGCGGTGCGAACTGTGGTTTTCAGTTTTTCGAAGTCGAGGCCTTTATCGGTCATGTGGGCAACCAGGTTGACCGACCCCAGGTTGCACACCGCGATCTCGTCGCGCGAGGTGTTGAGCGTGATCTCGGTGCACAGGTTCGAGCTGTGCACCACGCCGACGTGCTGCTGCGGGCTTCTCAGGTTGCAGGGATCCTTGAACGTGATCCACGGATGCCCCGTTTCGAACAGCATCGACAGCATCTTGCGCCACAGCTGGACCGCGGGAACCTTCTTGTAGAGCTTGAGCTCGCCGCGCGCCGCCTGGTCCTCGTAGCGCAGGTAGGCTTCCTCGAAGGCTTTGCCGAACTTGTCGTGCAGCTCGCGCACGTCGGACGGGCTGAACAGCGTCCAGTCCGCGTTCTGCATCACGCGCTTCATGAACAGGTCCGGGATCCAGTTCGCCGTATTCATGTCGTGCGTGCGACGCCGGTCGTCGCCGGTGTTCTTGCGCAGCTCGAGGAACTCCTCGATGTCGAGGTGCCAGGTCTCGAGGTAGGAGCAGACCGCGCCTTTCCGCTTGCCGCCCTGGTTCACCGCCACCGCGGTGTCATTGACCACCTTGAGGAACGGCACCACGCCCTGCGATTTGCCGTTGGTGCCCTTGATGTGCGAGCCGAGCGCGCGCACCGGGGTCCAGTCGTTGCCGAGGCCGCCGGCATATTTGGCGAGCAGCGCGTTTTCCTTGATCGCCTCGTAGATGCCGTCGAGGTCGTCAGACACCGTGGTCAGGTAGCAGCTGGAGAGTTGCGAGCGCTGCGTGCCGGCGTTGAACAGGGTCGGCGTCGAGCTCATGAAGTCGAAGCTCGACAGCACGTTGTAGAACTCGATCGCGCGCTGCTCGCGGTCCTTCTCCCTCAGGGCGAGGCCCATCGCCACGCGCATGAAGAACACCTGCGGCAGCTCGATGCGCCGGCCATGCACGTGCAGAAAGTAGCGGTCGTACAGCGTCTGCAGCCCCAGGTAGCCGAACTGCAGGTCGCGCCGCGCTTTGAGAGCCTTCCCCAATCTATTCAAATCAAAACGAGCAAGCTCGGGATCCAGCAGCTCGGCGGCGATGCCGCGCTCGATGCTCTGCGGGAAGCAGGCGGCGTAGCGCGTCTGCATGTCCCCCTGGCTCGCTGCCTCGCCGAGCACCTCGAGCCGGATGATGTCGAGCAGCAGCCGCGCCGTGACATAGCTGTAGGCCGGATCCTTCTCGATCAGGGCGCGCGCGGCGAGCACCGCCGACTTGCGCACTTCGTCCATCGGCACGCCGTCGTACAGGTCGCGCAGCGTCGCCTCGAGGATCGGCTCGGAAAGGGCATCGGCGAGGCCTTCGCACGCGGCGACCACCAGGCCGCGCAGCGCCTCGCGATCCAGCAGCCTTCTCTCCCCGTTCTCGACGACGTAAAGGCCAACCTCATTTGTCCTAGCGGCTTTTTCGCGGGCGCGCAGCTTCGCGCGCTCTTCGCGATACAACACATACGCGCGTGCGACGTCGTGCTCGCCCGAACGCATCAGCGCCAGCTCGACCTGATCCTGCACGTCCTCGATGTGGAAGGTGCCGCCTTGCGGCTGGCGGCGCATCAGCGCGCCGACCACCGCCTCGGTGAGGGTGGCGACGAGCTCGCGGATGCGCGCCGAGGCGGCAGCCTGGCTGCCGTTTACCGCCAGGAACGCCTTGGTCACCGCCACCGTGATCTTGGCCGGCTCGAAGCCGACCACCGCGCCGTTGCGGCGGATCAGCTTGTACTCGGAATAGGGGCTGCGGCCCCCCGCACTCGCCTCAGGAAGGGCAACGCCCAGTGCAGCGCTTGCCGTGGCGTCTTCCTGAGCAATCTGCATTCTTGCGCCTCCCGCGTTCTTCGGACAGACCGTCCCTTACCTACTAGATTTAGTACTCTAGTAGTCCCTTTGGACTAGGTTTAGTAGACTGTAACCCAACGCGGAAACTTTTTGCAAGCCAAGCACGCGAAAATAAATTTGTCGTGGCGACGCGACGGCGCCGCCGCAACGCGATGACGCGGCGCAACAAAACAACAAGCCGTAGTTTGATGCGACCTACCGAGCACTACATCTAGTCAGCGTGCGAGGTCGGCGAGCAGGCGCGCCCAAGCGAAGTGCGCGCCGGGATCGGTCTTGCGATCCGGCGCCACGTCGCTGTGCGCGGCGATGTCATTCAGGGGAAGCGCGACGCGCAGCGCGCGTACCAGCTCGTTCAGGCGCTCATACTGGAGATCTTCAAACGCGCTTTCCTCAACGCCTTCGAGTTCCACGCCGATCGAGAAGTCGTTGCAGCGGCTGCGGCCGCGCCAGCACGACGCGCCGGCATGCCAGGCGCGCCGCTGCACCGGCACGAACTGCAGCAGGTCGCCGTCGCGCCGCACGAGGAAGTGCGACGACAGCTTCAGGGCCGCGATGTCGCGGAAATACGGATGCGCGGCGGGGTCGAGCCGGTTGGTGAACAGCCGCTCGATCGCGTCGCCGCCGTATTCCCCCGGCGGCAGGCTGATCGAGTGCAGGACGAGGAGCGTGATCGCCGCCCCGGGCGGGCGCTCGTCGCAATTCGGCGAGGCGAGGTAGCGCGCCTGCGGCAGCAGGCCGTCAGGGTCGATTTTCATCACGGATGCCGAGGCGCTGCATCCGGTAGCGCAGTTGCCGGAAGGTGATGCCGAGGAGCTTGGCCGCCGCCGTGCGGTTGAACCCGGTTTTCGACAGCGCATCGAGGATCGCCTTGCGCTCCAGGCCGTCGAGGTAGTCGGGCAGCGTCTCCCCGGAGCTGCTCCCGGCGTGCTCCTCCGCTGCCGCCTGCGGCGGCGTGAGCCGCAGGTCCTCGCTGCTGATCTCCTGGGTTGTGCTCAAAGCGAGCGCCCGCTCCAGAATGTTCTCGAGTTCGCGGATATTGCCTGGGAAGCCATAGCGCATGAGCTCGTCGGAGGCCGCCGGCGTGAGCTGCGGCGGGATGGTGCCGGCCTGGGCCGTCTGGCGCTGCAGGATCGCGGCGGCGATGAGCGGGATGTCCTCGCGGCATTCGCGCAGCGGCGGCATGGCGAGCTCGATCACGTTGAGGCGGTAGAACAGGTCCTGCCGGAAGCGCCCGGCGGCCACCAGCGCGGCGAGATTCTGGTGCGTGGCGCAGATGACGCGCACGTCGACCGGGTCTTCCTGGGTGGCGCCGACCTTGCGCACGCGCTTTTCCTGGATCGCGCGCAGCAGCTTTACCTGCATCGCGAGCGGCAGCTCGGCGACCTCGTCCAGGAACAGCGTGCCGCCGCTCGCTGCCTGGAAGAAGCCTTCGCGGTCCTCGGCAGCGCCGGTGAACGCGCCCTTCTTGTAGCCGAAGAACTCGCTCTCCATGAGGGTATCCGGAATGGCGCCGCAGTTGACCGGCACGAAGGGCTTGTCGCGGCGCGCGCCGTTCTCGTGGATCAGGCGCGCCGCGAGCTCTTTGCCGCTGCCCGACTCGCCCGAGATGTAAACCGGCGCCTGGGTGCGGGCGAGCTTGCCGATCAGCTCGCGCACCTGGGCAAGCGGCGCGCTCTCGCCGAGCAGCCGTTGCCCCTTGGCCGGCGCGGCAGCGGAAGCGGGCAGCGACAGCGCCGATTTCACCAGCGCGCGCAGCTGCTCGAGGCCGACCGGCTTGGAGACGTAGTCGAAGGCGCCCGCCTTGAGCGCGGCGACCGCGTTCTCGGCGCTGCCGTGGGCGGTAATCACGGCGACCGGCAAGTCGGTGCCGAGGCCGGCGATATGGCGCACCAGCTCGAGGCCCTCGCCGTCGATGAGCCGCATGTCGGTGAGGCAGAGGTCGTAGCTGTCGCTCTTCAGCCGCTCCTTCGCCTCGGCGATCGAGCCGACGCTCTCCACGCCAAGCCCCATCTTCACCAGCGTCAGCTCGAGCAGCTCGCGGATGTCGGGCTCGTCGTCGACCACCAGGACGCTGGCGCCGCGCGAGGCAGCGCGCCGCTCGACGCGCTTCATGCGGCGCGCGCCTCCCTGATCACGATCCTGAAATGCGCTCCCGGCATGTCGTTGACGTATTCGAGCAGCGCCCGGTTGGCGGCGCACAGCTCGCGCGCCAGATACAGGCCCAGGCCGGTCCCCTTGCTGTCGGTGGTGAAGAACGGCTCGAACAACTGGCCCTGGCTCGACGGCGGCACGCCCGGGCCGTTGTCGATGACGCTCAATTCTACTCGACCGGCGAAACCGCCCAGCGCGATGCGCACGCTGCGCGGCTCGCCGCGCGCGTAACGCACCGCGTTGCGCAGCAGGTTCCACATCACCTGGTGGAGGTGCTCGCGGTCGAACTCGATCCAGGCTTCGCGCGTGGCGCCAATGCTCAGGCGCGCGGCCGGCACCGACTCGTTGGCGACGAACTCGGCGATGAAGCCGGGCAGCCAGGCGTCGAGGCGGATGCGCTCGGCCGAGATGCGGTCGCGGCGGTTGAGCTGCAGCACGTCGGCCACCAGCCGCTCCAGGCGCTGCGTGTTGTCGTGGACGATGCGGGTCAGGCGCTCGCGGTCGCCGCCCCGGTTCTCCTCGTCGAGAAGCTCCGCCGCATGGCTGATCGCCGCGAGCGGATTGCGGATTTCGTGCGCGATGTTGGCCGTCAGCCTGCCGAGCGCGGCGAGCTTGATCTGCTGCGCCTGCTCGCGCGTGCGCGTCATGTCCTCGATGAACACTACGCTGAACTGCTCGTCGGTGCCCGTGTCGAGCAGCCGCAGGCGGATGTCGCGCCCGAGCAGGGCAAGGTCGGCGGGCCCGCCCGCCGCGGCATCGCCCGTGCGCCAGGCGCGCCAGCGCCCGCCGAAGCCCGGCAGCAGCTCGGCGATCCCCGCGCCGAGCAGCCTCTCGGCCGCGAGCAGGCGCTGCGCCTGCGGGTTGTGCTGCAGGACGCGGCCCTCTCGGTCGAGCACCAGCACGCCGTCCTGCATGTCCTGGATCACCAGCTGGTTGACGCGCGTCTGCGTAGCGAGCGCCCGGCCGCGCTGGCGCGCCAGCGCCTCGTTGGCGGCGACGCGCTGCGCGAGCCACCCGGTGACCCCGACGGTGGCGAAGCAGCCCATCGCCAGCAGTCCGGGCTGGATGAAGCTCGCGCTCGGCGCATCGTGCCAGAGGACCCAGTAGCCGTGCTCGAGCAGCAGCGCGATCGCGGCGAGCGCCGCATAGAGAAAGCTCAGGCGGCGCGGGGCCACGATCGCCGCCCCGGTGAGCGAGATCAGCAGCATCACGCCGAGGCCGCTGCGGATGCCGCCGCTCGCGTACATCAGCAGCGCTATGGCGACGATGTCGGTGCCGGCGTGCAGCGTCAGCTGCAGGTTGAAGTGGTCGGGCCAGCGCCGCAGGCCGGTGTGGAACACGATCGCGGCCAGCATGTAGCCGGCGGCGACCAGGCGGAACAGATACAACGAGTGCGCGCCGAAATCCAGCGCATCGCCGTAGACCAGGCTGAGGGTCAAGAACAGCCCGGCCAGCGCAAACCGGTACAGGTTGAAGTAGCGCAGCGAGATCCAGAACGACTCCGGCGTGCGCTCCTCGGGCGCGAGGAACAGCTCCGGATAGCGCGCCGGAGCCGGCATCAGCGCCGCCCCGGCCCGAGCCGGGCGTGCTCCTCGCTGCAGTAGAGCCGCTCGCCCGCGGTGCGCGCCTCGCTGCGCGGCAGGTGCACGCCGCAATGCGCGCAGCTCACCAGCTCGCCATGCACCGGCGGCTTGCGCTCGAAGCCGCCCTGCTCTCCGGAACGCAGCGCGCGCCGCATCAGCCAGACGGCGATCACGACGAGCAGCACCAGCACGATCAGCTTGCCCATCGCGCGATTATCTACCTGGGGAAGAAACGATTCAGGTCGTTGTCAGGCTGTGGTGCAACAATCAGGACCATACGTGAACAAGGAAGGGACGTTCACAATGCGCAGACAAGAAGAAGGCTTCACGCTGATCGAGCTGGTCATCGTCATCGTGATCCTAGGCATCCTGGCGGCAGTAGCGGTACCGCGGTACCTCAACCTTACCCAGGAGTCCCAGGACGTGACAAAGAACGCGGGCGTCGCCGCTGTCGGCAGCGCGATCGCCATCGCCGCGGCGAGAAACCGGGGCACGGCCATCGCGCCGGATCCGCAGATGGTCTTGGCGGAACTTCCGGGGGCGATCTGCACCGGCGGATCCATCGCTCAAGGGCGGGTCGAGGTCACGCTGATCGGGCAGCTCGCCGGAGATGGCAACCCGCAGATTCCTGCCATCGCCAGCTGCGCCGCCAATACCGGCTCCACCATCGTCGTTGGAGTAGGTACCGGGATTTATTCCTCCTGATGCTGGACCTTGATTTCATTGGTCGGGGTGACTGGATTTGAACCAGCGACACCTGCGTCCCGAACGCAGTACTCTACCAGGCTGAGCTACACCCCGACGCCAGAGAAAAGCTAGCTGCGGCGCGCGACCGAGAAAGATGCCAATTCTAGCAAGGAATCCCTGAACTCCGAGGGCCGCAGCCCCTCCAGCGCCCGCTCTGCCGCCTGCGCTTCGCGCTGCGCCGTTGCGCGCGCGTAGTCGAGCGCGCCGCAGGCGCGGATCACCTCCAGCACGCCGCCGAAGTCCTCGCGCCCGCCTTCGAGAATCGCCTGCCGCACCACCGCCGCCTGCTGCGCCGAGCCGGCGCGCAGCGCATAGATCAGCGGCAGCGTCGGCTTGCCCTCGGCGAGGTCGTCGCCGAGGCTCTTGCCGATCGCCGTCGCGTCGCCCGAATAATCCAGCACGTCGTCGATCAGCTGGAACGCGGTGCCGACGTGCCTGCCGTAATCGGCCAGCTCGTCCTCCAAGGAGCGGGGCGCGCCGCCGAGCACGCCGCCGAGCCGCGCGGCGGCCTCGAACAGCTTCGCCGTCTTGCGGCGAATCACCTCGAGATAGCGCGCCTCGTCGACCCCGGGGTCGTGGCTCCCCATCAGCTGCAGCACCTCTCCTCCGGCGATGGCGTTGGTGGCCTCCGCGAGCACCTGCATGACGCGCATGTTGTCGACCTCGACCATCATCTGGAAGGCGCGCGAATAGAGAAAATCGCCGACCAGCACCGCGGCGGCGTTGCCGAAGGCGGCGTTGGCGGTGCTGTGCCCGCGCCGCAGCTGCGATTCGTCGACCACGTCGTCGTGCAGCAGAGTGGCGGTGTGGATGAACTCGACCACCGCGGCGAGCTGCAGGCGAGCTTCGCCGCGATAACCCGCCGCGCCGCACGCGAGCAGCAGCAGCGCGGGCCGCAGCCGCTTGCCGCCCGAGGTGACGATGTATTCGGCGACCTCGCGCACCAGCGCCACGTCCGAATCGAGTCGCCGGCGGATCAGGCTGTCGACGCGCTGCAGATCCTGCGCGACCGGCGCCAGCATGGACACAAAACTCATGATTCGCTTATAATTCCAAGTCTTTGCTGATGCAAGGCGCAAGTCCGGAGCAACGAGCCAATGTACGCAGTGATCAAGTCGGGCGGCAAGCAATACCGCGTCCAGTCGGGCGCGCAGGTGCGCGTCGAGGCGCTGCCGGCGGAAGTCGGCGCCGCGGTCGCTTTCGACGAGGTGCTGCTGGTCGGCGAAGGCGATAACCTGAAGATCGGCGCGCCGCTCGTCTCCGGAGCCAAGGTGAAGGGCACGGTGGTGGCGCACGGACGCGGCGAGAAGCTGAAGATCTTCAAGCTGCGCCGGCGCAAGCATTACCAGAAAACGCAGGGCCATCGGCAGTCCTACACCGAGGTCCGCATCGACGACATCCTGCAGGGGTAAGGCATGGCCCACAAGAAAGCGGGCGGCAGCTCGCGCAACGGGCGCGATTCGCAGGCCAAGCGCCTCGGCGTCAAGGCGTACGGCGGCGAGCGCGTCAACGCCGGGCAGATCCTGGTGCGCCAGCGCGGCACGCGGGTGCATCCCGGCGCGAACGTCGGCATGGGGCGCGACCACACGCTGTTCGCGCGCGTCGCCGGCCAGGTGCAGTATGCGGTGAAAGGCGAGGACTCGCGCAAGACCGTGAGCATCATCTCGGAAAACTCGCCGGCGTAAGCCGGACGCTCTTTCAAAGAAAGCCCTGTCGACACCGATAGGGCTTTTTCATTTCGGGGCCATGAAGTTCATCGACGAAGCGAAGATCGAGGTGCACGCCGGCAAGGGCGGTGACGGCGCCGCTTCGTTCCGGCGCGAGAAGTACGTGCCGCGCGGCGGCCCCGACGGCGGCGACGGCGGCCGCGGCGGCAGCGTGTGGGCGCGCGCCGACCGCAACGTCAACACGCTGATCGATTACCGCTTCGCGCGCATCCACCGCGCGCAGAACGGCGGCAAGGGCGCCGGCGCCGACTGCAACGGCAGGGCGGGCAGCGATATCGAGCTGCGCATGCCGGTGGGCACCTTGGTGCGCGACGCGGCGGGCGGCGCGCTGGTGGCCGATCTCGCCCGCGACGGCGAGCGCGCGCTGCTCGCGCGCGGCGGTCAAGGCGGCCTGGGCAACCTGCACTTCAAGTCGAGCGTCAACCGCGCCCCCCGTCAGTTCACGCGCGGCGCTCCCGGCGAGAGCTGCAGCCTCGCGCTGGAGCTGCGCGTGCTGGCCGACGTCGGCCTGCTCGGCCTGCCGAACGCAGGCAAGTCCACCTTCATCCGCGCGGTGTCGAGCGCGCGTCCGAAAGTCGCCGACTATCCGTTCACCACGCTCAACCCCTCGCTCGGCGTGGTCCGGGTGGGCGATGCCAGCTTCGTGATCGCCGACATCCCCGGCCTGATCGAGGGCGCCGCCGAAGGCGCCGGGCTCGGCCATCAATTTCTGCGGCACCTGGCGCGTACCCGGCTATTGCTGCACATCATCGACCTCACGCAGGAGGATCCGGCACGCGACGCCAGGGTCATCGCGGCCGAGCTGAAGAAATACGAGGACACGCTGTATCGCAAGCCGCGCTGGCTGCTGTTCAACAAGATCGACGCGGCCGAGAACGCCGACGCGCGCATCCGGCAGGTCCTGAATCAATTGCGCTGGAAACGGCCATGGTTCAAAGTGGCTGCCATCAGCGCCACAGGAACACGGGAAGTGTGCCGGGCCGTTGCCCGCGAGCTCGCCAGGAAATGATCGCGCAGGCAAAGACCCTGGTCGTGAAGGTCGGCACGTCGCTCGTGACCCACGCCGGCCGCGGCCTCGATGTCGAGGCCATCGCGCGCTGGGCGGCGCAGATCGCGCGCCTGCGGCAGATGGGGCGGCGCACGATTCTCGTCTCGAGCGGGGCGATTGCCGAGGGCATGCAGCGGCTGGGCTGGACGCGCCGCCCGCACAGCATGCACGAGCTGCAGGCGGCCGCGGCCGTCGGGCAGATGGGCCTCGTGCAGTGCTACGAGAGCTGCTTCCGCGAGCACGGCCTGCACACCGCGCAGGTGCTGCTGACCCACGCCGACATGGCGGACCGGCAGCGCTATCTCAACGCGCGCACCACGCTGCGCACGCTGCTTGAGCTCGGCGTGATCCCGGTGATCAACGAGAACGACACCGTGGTCACCGACGAGATCAAGTTCGGCGACAACGACACGCTCGGCGCGCTGGTCACCAACCTGGTCGAGGCCGACGCGCTGATCCTGCTCACCGACCAGGCGGGTCTTTACGAATCGGATCCGCGCCGAGACTCGAGTGCAAAATTGATCGAACAAGCGCAGGCGAGCGACCCACGGCTGGAAACCATTGCCGGCGGCACGGGCAGCGCGCTCGCCAAGGGCGGCATGCTGACCAAGGTGCAGGCGGCAAAGCGTGCCGCGCGCAGCGGCGCGCACACCGTCATCGCCTCGGGACGCGAGCCCGAGGTGCTGGTGCGGCTCGCGCAGGGCGAGCGCCTCGGCACGCTGCTGACCGCGCAGACCGTGCCGCTCGCCGCGCGCAAGCAGTGGCTTGCCGACCACCTGACGGTCACCGGCCGGCTGCGCCTCGATGCCGGCGCGGTCAAGGCGGTGGTGCGCGACGGCAAGAGCCTGCTGCCGATCGGAGTCGTCGAAGTGTCCGGCGAGTTCGACCGCGGGGCGGTGGTCGGCTGCCTCGACCCGCAGGGCCGCGAGGTGGCGCGCGGCCTCGTCAACTACTCGGCGGCGGAGGCGCGGCAGATCGTGCGCCGCCCGTCAGCCGAGATCGAGTCGATCCTCGGCTACTTCGACGAGCCCGAGCTGATCCACCGCGATAACCTGGTCCTGCTCTAGTTGGTGCCGCCCAGGTTTTTCGGGTCGACGTAGACCGCCGGGTGGCTGCCGCGCCGCAGCGCGTCGACGCCCTCCGCGGCGCTGCGGATCGGATCGCGGTGCGGACAGAAGAAGTCGTGCGCCAGCGCATATTGCCAGCCGAGCGACGTGCCGCGGGCGAATTCCCGCCAGTCGCTGTCCCTGCTGCTCCAGCTGCCCTCGGCACGCGCGACGGCGTAAAGCCGGTGCTCGCGAGGGCAGCGGATACCTGCGTAGCTCACGTTGTCCACGCCGCTCGAGCTGCGCGCGACGAGCGTGAAGCGCACGATCCGGTCGGCGCCCACGCTCAGTGAACGCGCGTCGACGAAATACCTGAATTCGGCGCTCGGGCTCACGTAGAACTCGATCAGGTCGGCCCGGCGCGGATAGGGCGGCGGCGCCGCCGTGTCTTCGCTGATCAGGCCCTGGCGGTTCTGCCGCTCCCAGTCGCTCACCGGCTGAGTCGGCGCGCAGCCCGCCAGCAGCAGGACGAGAAGCCACCTCAAGCGAGGTCCGCCACGAGCGAGGCGCGGATCTCGGCCGGCACTTCCACGTCGACGCGGTATTGAGGATGATCGACGCCCATCGACAGCCCGGCGCCGCGTGCGAGCCCCGCGCGCATCGGTGCCGCCAGCTCGAAGCGCAGGAAATGCACCGACGAGGTCTTCTCGTCGTTCTCGCGCTCCAGATCCTCGTCGGCGATGGCGTAGACGCGTTCGCTTGCCGCGACCTGCGCCCAGACGCGCCTCTCGATGCCGCGCAGAAGCCCGAGCATGCGGCGGCGCTCGGCCTCGTCCGGATATTCGATCAGCATCGTCGCCTTCCAGTTGCAGCCGTCCGGGATCAAGGGGTTGTAAGCGTCGAGCTCGCCCTGGATCCCCGCCTCCTCGAAGATGCGCTCGATGCGCAGCATCTCCTGCACCTGGTAGCGGATGGTGAGCTCGTCCTCGAACTGCA
>Ga0070697_100001050_pt1 | contig 20855 bp, 15 predicted proteins | sample KBSK1501metaG_FD_65475 | JGI IMG/M metagenome (GOLD analysis project Ga0070697, IMG submission 65475) | Corn, switchgrass and miscanthus rhizosphere microbial communities from Kellogg Biological Station, Michigan, USA - KBS K1-50-1 metaG | ecosystem: Host-associated > Plants > Roots >... | reverse complement strand
CTGTTGAAGTTGCTGTTTAGTGAGCGCGTTCGCTCGTAGCAGGCAAAGTGCCGTGGTTAACTTGGAGCATAGGCTGAAGCCTGTGCTACTGGAGCGGGAATGAAGAAGGAATTGACGCGGCAGGAATCTCTCGACCTGTACTACTACATGCGGCTCAACCGCGCCGTGGAAGACATGATGGTGAAGCTCTTCCGGCAGAACAAAATTGTCGGCGGGCTGTACTCAAGCCTGGGACAAGAAGCCGTTTCGGTGGGAACGGCGTACGCGTTGGAGAAAAAGGATTGGCTGGCGCCGATGATCCGGAATATCGGGGCGCTGCTGGTGAAGGGCGTGCCGCCGCGCGACGTGTTCATGCAGCACATGGCGAAGTTCGATTCGCCGACCAAAGGCAAGGACGGAACAAGCCATTTCGGCGATCTGGAGAACCTGCATATTGTTTCGCCGATCTCGATGCTGGGCGATTTGATCCCGGTGATGACCGGCGTAGCGATGGCGGGGCGCTACCTGGGGCAGAAAATCGTGACCATGACGTGGATCGGTGATGGCGGCAGCTCGACGGGCGTGTTTCACGAAGGGTTGAATTTCGCGGCTACCCAGAAAGCGCCGTTCGTGTTGATCCTGGAAAATAATTTGTGGGCCTACTCGACGCCGGTAAAGCGGCAAGTGCCGCTCGAGAATCTGGCGGACCGCGCGAAAGCTTACGGAATTTCGAGCTACATCGTGGACGGCAATGATGCGGTCGCGGTCTTTACGACGGCGAGAGAAGCGGTTGCACGAGCGCGGGCCGGCGAAGGGCCGATCCTGATCGAAGCAAAGACATTCCGGCGCCTGGGGCACGCGCAGCACGATCCGGCGGAGTATGTGCCGAAGGAGATGCGCGCTTATTGGGAAGCCCGCGATCCCATTCTGCTGTATGAAAAGTTTTTGATGGGAGAAAAGCTGCTGGACGCAAAGAGCAAGAAGGACGTGGAGGAGAGGATCGATACGCTGCTGGCGGCGGAACGGGAGTTTGCGGAAAATTCGCCGATGCCGCCGCCGGAGTTTGCCGCGACTGGCGTTTACTGCACGGGCGACGAGTGTCACAAGATCCGTCCGAAGTGGGAGCGGCCCGTTGCCGAGGTGACGCCGCCGAAATCGAGCGTCAAAGCGGTGTGGACGGTGGCGGGATTCGGATCCGGGAAAAGTTCAGGCAGGGCGAACGCGCCGATTCATTTCGGCGACACAACGAATACGATCGAGACCCTTGGGAGCAATGGCAAGGGCGCTGCGAAAAATGCAGCCAAAGTTCCGGCGAAAAAGACTGAAAAAGCGGCGGGTTCCGGCGCCACGAGAAAGGCGCGGAGGTAGCCATGGCGGGGACCAACGGAACGCAAATCACCTTTCTCGAAGCCATCAAACAGGCGATGTTTGAAGAGATGGAGCGCGACCCCGCGGTAGTGCTGCTCGGCGAGGACGTCGGCGTATACGGCGGAGCCTTCAAGACAAGCGAGGGGCTGCTGGAGCGATTCGGATGGGAACGGGTGATCGACACGCCGATCAGCGAAAGCGCTATTATTGGCGCGGCTTGCGGGATGAGCTACATGGGGCTGCGGCCGATTGCGGAGCTGCAGTTCATCGATTTCATTGTTTGCGCGTTCAACCAAATTACGAATTTCGTCGCCAAGGGGCACTATTTGTGGAACGCACCCGCGCCGATGGTGATGCGCGGACCATCGGGGGGCGGCGTGCACGGCGGGCCGTTTCACTCGGCGAATCCGGAAATGTATTTCGTGCACACGCCGGGACTAAAGGTGATTTATCCTTCGACCCCGTACGACGCGAAGGGATTGTTGAAGGCAGCGGTTCGCGACAACAATCCGGTGCTTTTCTTCGAACATAAGTTTCTTTACCGGCGGATCAAAGGAGAAGTTCCAAGCGGGGATTACACCGTGCCGATCGGGAAGGCCATTGTGCGCCGCGAAGGCAAGCACCTCACGATAGTTTCCTACGCGGCGATGATGCACACGTCGCTCGAAGCCGCGGAGGCGCTCGCGAAAGAAGGCATCGAAGCGGAAGTGATCGATTTGCGGACGCTGCTGCCGCTGGATGAAGAGACGATTTTGCAGTCGGTGAAGAAAACCAACAAATGTTTGGTGGTACACGAGGACACCAAAACGGGGGGAATCGCGGGCGAAATTGCAGCGATACTTTGCGAAAAGGCGTTCGGCGATCTGGACGGCCCTTTGATGCGCGTTACCGCGCTGGATACACCGGTGCCATATTCGCCGCCGCTCGAGGAATATTTTTTGCCGAACGCCAGGAAGGTGTTTGACGCAGCAAAGGAATTGGCGAGGTATTAGATCGTGTATCGGAAGCAAAGCTGGACAGGAGAATGCATATGGCCACCGACGTAGTGATGCCACAAATGGGCGAAAGCATTTTTGAGGGAACGATCACCAAGTGGCTCAAGAAGCCCGGCGACAAAGTCGAACGGGACGAGCCGTTGTTCGAGATTTCGACGGATAAAGTGGACGCGGAAATTCCTTCGCCTTCCGCCGGCGTGCTGAAGGAGATCAAGGTCAACGAGGGGCAGACCGTGCCCATTCAGACGGTTGTCGCGGTGATCGACGGCGCGGGCGCGGCAGCAGCCGCGCCGGCTCCAGCTCCGGCGAAGGCGGCAGCCCCAACACCCGCACCGGCTCCTCCGGCGGTTGCACCTCCGCCACCACCGGCACCGAGACCCACCGCACCGGCATCCGCAGCTTCCGCGCCTTCCGCTGCGCCCCAGCGCGCTGCGGGGGAGCGCATTCACAGTTCCCCGCTCGTGCGGCGCATGGCCGCGGAGCACGGGATTGATTTGACGATTATTCCAGGAACGGGCGCAGGCGGGCGCATCAGCAAGCAGGACATCGAGGCGGTCATCGCGGCAGGCGGAGCTCCTGCTGCGGCGCCGCCGAACGTTCCGGCGGCAGCCCCTGCGCGTTCCACGCCACCGCCCGCTCCGTCCGCGGCACCGCCGCCTCCGGGTGTTTCCGGCGGACAAATTCACCCGGCGTTCGAATCGGCTGTTCCGCGCGAGAAGATTTATTTCGGCAACTACACCGTCGAGCCCATGAGCAACATGCGGCAGCGCATCGCGGAGCACATGCTCGCTTCAAAGCGCGTTTCTCCTCACGTTTATTCCGTGGATGAGATCGACATGACCAAAGTGGCTTCGTTGCGAGCCAAGTCCAAGGAAGAGTTCGAACAGCGCTACGAAACCAAGCTGACCTTCATGCCGTTCTTCGTGAAGGCCGCAGTGGCCGGGCTGCGAGCTTTCCCGACGGTGAATGCGTCGCTCGATGGCACGAACGTGGTGTTGCACAAGGAAATCAACATCGGCATTGCCGTAGCGCTCGATTGGGGCCTGATCGTGCCGGTGGTGAAAGGCGCCGACGAGAAAAATCTTCTCGGCATCCAGCGGACGCTCAACGATTTGGCGGAGCGCGCCCGCTCGAAAAAGCTCAAGCCGGAAGAGGTGCAGGAAGGCACCTTCTCGATTACCAATCCGGGCGTTTTCGGCGGCCTGTTTGGCCTGCCGGTCATCAGCCAGCCGAACGTGGCCATTCTGGGCCTCGGGGCGATCGAGAAGCGGCCGGTGGTCATTAACGACTCGATTGCCATCCGCTCGATGTGTTACGTCACGCTGAGCTACGACCACCGCGTGGTCGATGGCGCGGTCGCGCACCAGTTTCTGCACAAGGTCAGGGAAACATTGGAGAATTGGTCGGAGCCGGTTCTCTAGCGAGGATCTTCCAAAGTTGGAGGCGAGTGGACCGCCTCTTGCGTGGCGATCAATTCGAAGATGTTCCTACGGATAGGATTGGCGCGGGAAAATTCCTAGATTCGGACACATGTTCGATTGTGGGACGTCGATTCCCGTAATTGGGCGTTATGAGACCTCAGCTGCCCTCGGATAGCTCGGCAAGGTATCCAAACCAAATGCTTTACATCAGATGGAGGGTGGAAGTGGGCCTGCCACTTCTCTGATGTGACGACCGCTATGATGGCTACGACTCCACCTCGAATCCTCATTGCCGATGATCAGCCCGATGTGCTGAACGCGCTGCGCTTGCTTTTGAAAGGCCAGGGCTACGAAACCGAAGGAGTGACTTCGCCGGCCGAGTTGCTGCGGGCCGTGGCGGCAAGCGAGTTTGATCTGTTATTGATGGATTTGAACTACGCACGGGACACTACTTCGGGACGGGAAGGGCTGGACCTGCTCAGCCATTTGAAAGAAACCGAAGACGCTCCGGCGATTGTGGTCATGACCGGCTGGGCGACGGTGGGACTGGCGGTCGAGGCCATGCAATACGGAGTGGCCGATTTTGTGGAGAAGCCCTGGACCAACGCCCGGCTTCTGGAAATTCTGCAAAAGCAGATCGCCCTGGGACGCGAGCGGAGGGCGTCTCGACGCCGAGTGGCGCAGGAGAACCAGGACCACAAGGAGATCGCTCTGCAGTTTCACCTGCAGGAGCGGGAAGTTGCGGAGGCGCGGTCCATTCAGCAGGGGCTTCTGCCCGGAAGCATTCCTCAGCTGGCAGGATGCGAAATCGCCGGCGCGTGGCAGCCGGCTCAGAGCGTCGGTGGAGACTACTATGACGTCCTGGCCTTCGACGAAGCGACGCTGGGATTGTGTATCGCCGATGTAGCAGGGAAAGGTTTGCCAGCGGCCTTGTTGATGTCCAATCTGCAGGCCGCGGTCCGGGGGCTCGCCTCTCCTTCTCTACCTCCCGGCGGCTTGTGCTCGCGGCTGAACTCGCTCGTTTGCCACAACACCGGCAACGACCGCTTCATTACCTTTTTTTACGCGCAACTCGACGGCCCGTCGCGGCTTCTGCGTTATACGAATGCGGGGCACAATGCGCCGATTCTATTGCACCGCGACGGCTCGCATGAGCGCCTCGAAGCCGGTGGCGGAGTGCTGGGCGTTTTTCCGCATCAAACGTTTGCAACGGGGACCGCGCAGCTTGCGCCTGGCGATCGCGTCATTCTGTTCACGGACGGCGTGACCGAAGCTTACGACTCCGCGGGCGAAGAATTTGGCGAGGCGCGGCTGCTCCATTTGCTTCGGGAAAACCGGGTCGCGGGAGCATCTGCTTTGCAGGATAAGATTCTCGCCGTGGCAGCGGAATTCTGCGCCGGCCACTGGCATGATGACGCGACGCTGCTCGTTCTCGCCGTTGACGAGCGGTGATCCAGGGCTGCCCCATCGCTCACTGAATCATGGGTTTGAGTTTGGCCACCCACACGGCAAAGCCATCCACCGGAATGGCCTCAATCCCCACTTCGCGAAGCGTATCTCGAACAAAGCGGTGCCGGAGGTCTTCCTCATTCAACCGTATGTCCGTGACGGCCGCGAATTCGCTGGCAAAACTGGCCTTGGCCTGAATTTTCCCGGCCGTGTATGCCAGGACTTTGGCCTCGGCGGGAGCACGAGTCACCGAGAGCGTCTGGACGAAACCGCGCCTGCCGTTGCGCTGGTAAGCGAAGTCGAGGCGCATGGGATCGCCGGGAAAGGTAAACTCCTCGGCGTGAACTCCTCGTTCGATGCGATTCCAGATGCGGGCTTGTTTGAAGACCTGCGTACAGTAAGAGCGGATGGCCCCCCGGCTTTCGGGAACTCCGACCCGGCCAGTTCCGCGCACGAGGGCGACGTGATCCGTATAGAGGCGTTCCAGTTCGGCGTCCAGGTCGCTGGAAATCACTCCCTTCTGGGGAGCCAGTTGCAGCACGTTGGCTAGAGTTTCATCCCATTTGCGCAGGAGTTCCTCCAGTGCTTTCCCGTTGGAGCCGCCGCCGTTTGAACCACGGCCCTGAGATCCGCGCGCCGACTCGAAGCGGTTTTCCAGATCATTCCGAAGGGCGCGGAGCACCCGCTCGTCGGCCTGCGGGTGGAGCCGGCGCACCCGCGCGTACTCCCCGTCTTCATCGATGAGACGCAAGCGGCGTTCGCCGGACGACGGATCGAACACTAGCACTCCGATGTTCACCCACTCGTCGCGCACCAGGTTGGGCGTGTAGCGCAGGATGCGGTACGCGCAGTTTCTTTCCGTCTGCACAGCGTCGGAAGCATTTTCAGTCATGGTTCACATCCAGTTGGGAAATGGCTGGCGATTGGATTTTTTTGCGTCCAGGATGAACTCCGGAACTCGTGAGCGGCGCCGCAGGAGTTGTTCGGACAGGCGCAAAAGTGCGTCGTAGTCGTCTTCATACCAACCCGGAGGAATTTGCCTGGTGATTTCGTCGAGACCGCGCTCGGTCATCTGCTTTTCGAGGCGCTCGAGCCAGGGCGCGAAAGACTCCATTCCGGTCACGCCTTCATATACCCGGTTTCGCGCATACAGCCCTCGCAGCGGCGCGTCGGGGAAATTCCATTCCCCGGCATTAAAGCAAAAACCCTGGTCGATCATCAGCGTGCTGTAAGGCATTCCCGTTGTTTCTCCTGTCACAGAATCCCTGGCCGGGGGCGCGCCGCGAAGCGCCTCTTGAAAAAAGAGCGTCTGGCGGCCGTTCGTATTGCAGGTCCACTTGTCAAAGACCAGCATGCCCGCGAAATCGTGGAGGTTCGCGACTTGGCGAAGCTGCTCGTCAGGGAGAAAATCGTGCAACGCAAGCCGCCGCGGGTCACCCGGATATCGCGAGGCGAATTGCAGCCCCGGCTCGCAAGGGATGCGATGGCGCGGCATTTCCATCACTAGCTCGTGCGTCAGGCGGATGAGTTCCTCGGACACTTCGACAATGGCCACCGGCGTCGTCGGAAGCCCCAGCCGCGCCGCCAGCTTGGTTCCTAGCAGTTCATTGACCAGGATTCGGCGATGCTGCGGGTTATTTTGGAACTTGACGACGTAATAGTTCCCGTCCGAGCAGCGCATCAGGTGAGACTGCGCGCCGCCGCGCATCCGGCGTATCTGTTCCAGCGCTCGTAACATCCGGCGCTATGCTAGCGGCACTTATTCATTTCGGCAAGCTAGCTCTTTGTGAAATCGCCGGATTCCCAATTCGAGAGACTTGCCGTGCATAAATGGAAACACTTTCAGCCACGCCAAGTGCCAAACTGGACTTGAGCCGTTTTCAAATGGAAAAGGCCTGGGCGATGGCCCAAGCCTTTTCCTTTCTGCAGAAACCGAGCTCAGCGCGAGGCTTTAGCGCCGCTTCTTCTTTTTGACTGTTTTCTTCGCCTTCTTTTTCGCCTTTGGCTTGGCCTTGGCTTTCTTGGCCTTCTTGGCCTTTGGCTTGGCCTTCTTTTTGGGAGACGCTTTCTTGGCCGGCTTGGCCGCGGGCTTGGGGGCCGGTTTCGCCGCTGGCGCGGCCGTTACGGGCTCTTCTTCGGTGATGAGAATCTCTTCCTCTTCGGTCTCCACGATCTCATCACCGCCGCCCAGCTCGTCTTCTTCCTCCAGCCGTGACAGCTCATTGTCGTCTTCGAAGTTGTCCTTCTCTAAATCCATACTATCCTCCCGAGGGGCAATCCAGGGGCCTAAGGCCCGCGTGGGACGCTGTATCAGCCGGAGTCAATAAACCCCCTCCGTCGCAGCGCCGTTGTTATCGTACTCCTGCAAAGTTGTCAAGCACTCTGCAGCTTGTCCGCGAAAAATCGGCGCTGCTGGAGCGGGGCCGCGCACTACTTATTTCCGGCCAGTCGGCGAAGCCTGCACCGCATAATCCATAAAGTGTTGTTTATAAATGACTTAGTAATGAATTGCCGCGGAGGCCTGGCCTGCTGAGGCGACTGGCCGAGGAGTACCCGCTTTTGAACCTGTTTTCGGCCGTCGGCCCGCGGGAGCGATCTCCGGCGCACCCCCGACGGTGTAAATGCGCAACACCATGCCGCGGCTCACACGGTTAGTCCTCATGTGATTCCACTTGCGCACCGATTCTGTCGGCACGCTGAAGCGATCCGCGATACCGCCGAGTGTGTCGCCCTTGCGCACGCGATAGCGCACCAGACGGCTCTTGGATTCCTTGGGTGGAGCGGCGGGAATGATCAGTTTTTCTCCGACGTCGAGCGCCGCACGGCGTTCCATATTATTTGCTTCGGAGATCGCCACGGGAGTCACATGATATTTTTTGGCGATGGAGGTGAGCGTCTCGCCCGCTTCGATCCGGTGCCGCCGCCAGCTCACCCACTTGTCCGGAGGAATGTCTGCAATCTCCGCGGAAAATTTCTCCGCCGTACCCACGGGCAGATGCAGCTCGAACGATGGATCGTCCGGGGTCGCAAGACGCAGAAGAGCGGGATTCAAACTCCGCAGCGTCTCGACGTCCACGTCGATGGTTTCGGCCACCAGCCGCAGATCGATGGCACGGCCGGGCTTAACGACATCCGTCGGAACAGGCTGCTCCGGATCGGCCTGTATGCCGTAGTGCGCGGCGTCCTTGGCGATGAGCGTGAGCGCCAGAATAATGGGCACGTAATTTCTTGTTTCGCGCGGCAGGACGTTGCGTTTATAGAGCTCCCAGAAATCGGCGTAGCCCGTGCGCTCAATGCCCTTCTGCACATTTCCCGGGCCGCAGTTATACGCGGCCATTGCGAGATACCAATCACCAAATTGCCTGTACAGATCGCGCAGATGCTGCGCGGCCGCGCGCGTGGCCTTTTCCGGATCCTGCCGTTCGTCCATCCACCAGGTATGCCGCAGGCCGTATTCCATCCCGCGATACGCTACGAATTGCCAAATTCCGCGTGCGCCAGCCCTCGACAGAGCGAGCGGCTGGAACGCGCTTTCCGCTTGCGCCAGATAAATCAAGTCCTGCGGTACCCCTTCTTCATGCAGGACGCGCGAAATCATTTCGCGATAACGGCCCGAACGCCGCAGCCCCGTCTCCACAATGGCTCGCCCGCGCGGAGTCTGGAAAAAATTGAGGAAGGACAATACTTCGTCGTTCACCGTAAGCGGCAGGTCATGCGAAATGTTCTTGGCCGCTTCCTCGGCCCGCTCTTTCAACCGCGGATCGACGGGGAACGTCATCTCCGCCACTTCGTCGATGGCCGCCGGCACCGCCGGCGCTTCCTGAAAACCGTCCCCCTCGCGGAAGGCCTGCAATTCGTAACCGTAGACTGTATCGACTACGCGGCGGAATAATTCACCCAGCTTCGGATCACTGCTGGGGTCGTAACCGCTCCCGAGCATCCAGTCGACGGCCTCGTCAAAATCTCGCCGCGCGGCTTCCAGGTGTCCGGCTTTGTAGTTCTGCTCACCGGAAGCAAATTTCGCCTCCACTTGGGCGATGAGATAGTCTTTGGGTGAAGGAACCCGCGGCGCCATCGCGGCCAGCCACGCGGGCGAAAGTTTTCGGAGCGGGAGCTCTCCCACCTGGGCGGAAACCTGCGCTGCCGCAGCCTTCGCGGGAGCCAGCGCCGGGACGTGCGCCTGCACGCCATGTTTGGCGGCATCCTCGCAACCACCTGCGGCCACGGAGAGCGTGGCCAAGAGCGTCGCGTACAGCAGTGTCTGGAGCTTGGAGCGCATCCTCTTATGTTAAGTAGCTGTTACAGTCCAGGTCAACGTTTTCCGCCAGGGGAGGGTTGACCTACTCAATACACGGCCGGAGGCCCGGTTCCCCTTGATTGTCACAGCCGCAATTCCCGTTTACACGCGCTTTGCCCCGATGTTAGTGTGCCACCGAATCGTTGTAGTTCGCGGATTCCGCATTCTTTGACGGGAGCTGCAGATCACCTCTCGGATGGACGAACCATGAAAATGAAGGCGAGTTTTTTCGCTTGGGCATTTCTCTGCGCCGTGATGTCTCCACCGCTATCCGCCCAGCAAGCGACCGAAGACGCGCCGTATCGGAATCCCAAGCTTCCCATCGAGCAGCGTGTAGATGAACTGGTCTCTCGCATGACGCTGGAAGAAAAAGTCGATCAGCTCGGCCATATTGCTCCCGCCATTCCTCGTCTTCACGTTCCCGCCTACAACTGGTGGAATGAAGGTCTTCACGGCGTCGCCCGCGCCGGCTTCGCCACCGTGTTTCCGCAAGCCATCGGCATGGCTGCCACGTTCGACGAACCTCTCATGCACGACGTCGCCGACACCATCAGCACGGAATTTCGCGCGAAATACTCCGCCACGGTGCACGCCGATGGCTCGACAGACTGGTATCGCGGCCTCACCGTTTGGTCCCCGAACATCAATATCTTTCGCGACCCACGCTGGGGACGCGGCCAGGAGACTTATGGCGAAGACCCGTTCCTCACCGCGCGTCTCGGCGTCGCGTTCATCACCGGCCTGCAAGGCACCGATCCGAACTACTTCAAAACGATCGCAACGCCGAAACATTTTGCGGTTCACAGCGGACCGGAATCCACGCGTCACAGCGTGAATGTTGAGGCTTCTCGCCACGACATGGAAGACACCTATCTGCCCGCGTTTCGCGCGGCGATCATTGAAGGCAGAGCCGAATCCGTCATGTGCGCATACAACCGCCTGAATGGAGAGCCCGCCTGTGCAAACTCCGCGCTGCTCGGGGAACATCTCCGCAAAGACTGGGGTTTCAAAGGCTACGTTGTCTCGGACTGCGGTGCTGTCGCTGACGTGTACAAGGGCCACCGCTTCACGCCAACTCCCGAAGCCGCCGCCGCTGCCGTCTTCAAAGCCGGCATGGATCTTATTTGCGGTGACTCGCGCAACAATATGAATGCGGATCCTCAGGGGATTTTGGGCGCCGTGCATCAAGGCCTGCTTTCGGAAGCGGATCTTGACCGCGCATTACGCCGATTGTTCATCGTACGTTTTCGGCTCGGCCTGTTCGATCCGACCTCCTCGGTCCCCTATTCCCGCCTCACCGCGGCCGACAACGACACGGAAGCGCACCGGCAGCTCGCGCTTCGCATGGCGCGCGAATCCCTGGTATTGCTCAAAAATAAAAACAATCTTCTTCCTTTGAAACATGCGCCCGCAACCATCGCCGTCATCGGCCCTGACGCCGACAGCATCGACGCTCTGCAAGGAAACTACAGCGGCACGCCTTCGAAACCGGTCACGGTGCTTGCCGGCATTCGGAATCGGTTCCCGCAATCCAAAATCGTATTCGTCCAAGGCACCGGCCTTGTTGGCCCCGTGACGAAATCCATTCCCACCGACGCGCTTTGCACCGACGCTTCGTGCAGCGCGCACGGATTGAAATCCGACTACTTCTCCAACATAACGCTCGAAGGCACTCCCGTGATGAGTCGCGTCGATGCGGCCATCGATTTCGCCTGGGGCGATACGGGGATCTCGCTGCAACTGCCGAACAAATATTCGGTGCGCTGGACCGGCGTGGTTGTTCCGCCCGAATCAGGCGACTACTTGTTCGGCTTCACTGGCGAGGACGGCTTTCGTGTCTCGCTCGATGGCGTTCTGGTCGCCGAAGACTGGACTCTTCATCGTCCCGCCAACACCGAAACTAAAAAAGTGCATCTCGAAAAGGGCCGCCCCTATTCCCTGAAGATCGAATACTTTCAGAACATTCGCAGCTCGGAAGCGCGCCTCATCTGGAGCCTGCCCGGCGGGGAAGACGCGAAAGCCGTCGACGCGGCGCGCAACGCCGACTTGGTCATCGCCGTCATGGGCCTTTCTCCGCGCATCGAAGGCGAAGAGATGAAAGTGAACGCCGAAGGTTTTTCGAGCGGCGACCGCACACGCATCGACTTGCCCGCTCCACAAGAACAACTCCTCGAACGGGTCGCCTCCGTCGGCAAGCCCACGATCCTCATCCTTACAAACGGCAGCGCTCTCGCCGTCAACTGGGCCGACGCCAATCTCCCCGCCATCCTCGAGGCTTGGTATCCCGGTGAAGAGGGCGGAACCGCAGTCGCCGAGGCGCTCGCGGGCGATTTCAGCCCTTCCGGTCGTTTGCCTGTCACCTTTTACAAGTCCGTGGACCAACTTCCGCCCTTCGATGACTATTCCATGGCCCATCGCACGTACCGCTATTTCGACGGCCAGCCGCTTTATCCCTTCGGTTTCGGCCTGAGTTACACGTCCTTTGCCTACGATCAGCCGCGCGTCGATCACGCAAGTATTTCCGCAAATGAGGCCGTCATGATTTCCGTCGATGTAAAGAACACCGGCTCCGTTGCCGGTGACGAAGTCGCGCAGTTGTATCTGACGCACCCCGGCGTCAGTGGCGCACCGTTGCGGGCGCTGCAAGGTATCGCGCGCATCCATCTTGAACGCGGTGAAAAAGAGACCGTGAAGTTTGTTCTCCGCGATCGCGACTTATCGATCGTCGACGAATCCGGCAAGCACCGCATCGTTCCCGGCCGAGTCAACGCCTGGATTGGCGGAGGCCAGCCCGTTGCAACCCCCAGCCTCGTCAAACCCGCCGGCGCCGCCACGCATTTCACCATCACGAGCGAAGCCACTTTGCCGGACTAATCCGCTGATCCGCACTTTGGCTTCCCCATTGCTCCCAGAGAAAAACTTAAAAATTTCGCTTTGCAATGTGCCCGAACTGTAGTATCCTGTCTTTGCGTTTGTTGCTCTTGTATCGCCTTTGGATGTGTAAAGCGGTCGCAAGGTCAAACTTGCGGCCTTTTTTTACGTCTGAGGACGGCCGTAACTCTTAAGAGGGGTTCGGATCTCGAGGCACCAAATAGCTCAATTTAGTTATGCTCGGTTGCAACCCAACCGACAGAAAAGAGTACAGCAGTGAGTAAAGAACAAGGAACAGTGAAGTGGTTCAATGCCAGCAAGGGCTTCGGTTTCATCCAGCGCCAGAGCGGTGAGGACGTTTTCGTCCATTTCTCCGCGATCGTGGCTGATGGCTACAAGTCGTTGAACGATGGCCAAGCGGTTGAATTCGAAGTGACCAAGGGCCCCAAAGGTCTGCAGGCCTCGAACGTCCAACCCCTCTAATTCCACTTCACAAAATCACAGAACGGGCGGTGCGCTTCGGCGTCCCGCCCGTTCTTGCTTTTGGTTGTGCAGACTTCGGTCTGTGTTCCGGTCGGAATTTCTCTCCCTACGCCAGGCCCCCGCTAACCTGAATCGTCTCACCCGTGACCCAGCGCCCGGCATCGCTCGCCAGGAAGCACACCACCTCCGCGATGTCTTCCGGTCTCCCTAGCCGCCGCAGCGCCGTTCGTTGCACAAGCGCCTCTTTGTATGCCGCGGGAGTGTCGCTTGCGAGTTCCGTTTCCACAAAGCCCGGCAGAACGGAGTTGATCGTGATCCCGCGCGCGCCCAGCTCTTTCATGTAGCATCGCGCTATTTGTTCGAGCGCGCCTTTCGACATTTGATACACCGCCAGCAGTCCGGTCACCTGCGCTATATGCGTGCCGCACGACGAAATATTGATGATGCGCCCGCCATCGCTCATCCGCGGCACAGCCGCCTGAATGGCGAAGAACGGTCCACGCGCATTCACAGCCAGCGTCCAATCAAACTCCTTCTCGGTCATGTCGGCCATCGCGGTCCTGTTTCCGACTCCCGCGTTGTTGACCAGAATGTCTAGCCTGCCGAACAGTTCCATCGTGCTGTTCACAAGCCGCCGCACGTCCTCAACCACGCCCATATCCGCCGGCAGCGCAACGGCTCGTCCCCCGGCATCTTCAATCGCCGCAACCACGTCCGCCGCTTGCCCGGCACTCGCGCGATGATTCACCACGACCGCAGCGCCTTCGCCGGCCAATCGTTCCGCGATGGCTCGTCCGATCCCTCGCGACGCGCCCGTGACGATCGCTACTTTCCCATCGAGCGACAGTTTCATTTTCCTCGATCTCCCGGCAGCCGAGAATTTCGCCCCGTCACGCGCCCAGTCTTCTCGAACTGCAACTGGAATTTCAGGAGGAGCAAGCTTCGGATTGTATCGTGGCTTTACTCCAAGGCTTGTTTCAGATCGGCGATGAGGTCTTCCGCCTCTTCCAACCCGACCGAAACTCGTACCGTGCCGGGGCTTACGTCCGCACGCCGCAGCTCTTCGGCGCTCATGTTGTAGTGCGAACTGAAGATGGGAAGAATCACCAGCGACTCAACACCGCCAAGGCTTGCCGCCAGCAGAAACAACCGCACGCGGTCGCAGAATCGCCGCGCCGCAGCCAAACCACCCTTCAAATCAAACGCCATCATGGTTCCAAATCCGCGCATCTGCTTTTTCGCCAGCTTGTGATCTGGGTGCGATGCCAATCCTGGATAGTGGACACGCGCGACCTTGGGATGTTTTTCCAGGAATTTCGCAACCGCCATGGCGTTTGCGCACTGTCGTTCGACGCGCACTCCCAGCGTTTTCATCCCGCGAATCAGCAAGTAGGCCGCTTCAGGGTCCATCGAGCCCCCGAGGTAGATCACCATGTGGCGAATGCGCTCCATCCAATGCTTGTTGCCCACGGCCACGCCGGCGATCACATCAGAATGCCCCGCCAGTGCTTTCGTGGCGCTATGCACCACGATGTCGTAACCGATCGCCAGCGGATTTTGCAGCACAGGGGTCGCGAATGTGTTGTCGATGATCGAAATAAGCTTGTGTCTTTTCGCAAAGGCAATCGCTTTGTGCAGATCGACGAGCCGTAAGGTGGGATTGGTCGGCGTCTCCACGTAGAGACACTTCGTACGCGGCGTGGCGAGTTCCTCCAGTCCTGCGAGATCGGTGTCCACCTGCCGGACCCTGATTCCCATGTCCGGAAAAACATCGCGCATCAGCCGGTAGCTGCCGCCATAAACCTGCGCCGTGGAAATCAGCTCGTCCCCGCACTTCAGCACGCCCAGCAGCGCCGAGGAAATCGCCGCCATGCCCGAAGCCGTCACCACCGCGGCCTCCCCGCCTTCGAGCGCGGCAATTTTTCCTTCCGCCACGCTCAGCGTTGGATTGCCGTACCGCGTATAGATGTACGCTTTGCTCTTGCCCTCGGCCCACAATTTCATCTCCGCCGTCGAGGAAAAGGTGAACGTCGATGTTCGGCATATCGGCGTGCCCACGGGCGCGCCAATGCCGTGGCGCTTTGGTTCGCCGCCGTGGATGGCTGTTGTTTGGGGTCCCTGTTTTCGCTGGCTCTGCTTAAAGGCTGGCTTGTTTTTCATGAGAGCACTATTTTGGCCCCGCGCTTTGCCCCGACAAGCACCAATTTGGCGCCGCGCGCCGCGAAACATGACTTCATCGCCGCGCGTAAGTATATTGGGAGAACGAATGCCTCCGATACCCTCTTTCGCGCTGACCAGGTGCTGCCGGACCACCGTTTGGACCCATTGGCTGGTCTCCGCATACAACCCGAAAGCCGCAGGCAAGAGCGAATATTGCGTCGAGGCACCATGAGTCTCTCAACGCCGATGCAATGGATACCATTGTGTTGGATGGCCTTTGGTTTGTACTGGCTGGTGTCCGCGTTCAACCGCAAGGTCACCAAAAAGAGAGAGACTTATTTCGAGCGTCTGCGCTACACGGTTCCGTTGCTCATTGCTTTTTATCTCTTGTTTCGTCCGGAGGCGCACTACGGCTGGCTGGGTGTGCGCTTCGTTCCCGCCAGCCCAGCTACGGAATGGACAGGCGTGGGGATTACGGCCGTTGGTGTGGCCATCGCGATATGGGCTCGCGGGCACTTGGGTTCCAATTGGAGCGGCGTTGTTACTTTGAAGGAAGGCCACGAACTAATTCGCACCGGCCCGTACCGCGCCATCCGTCATCCCATCTATACGGGCATGTTAATCGGCCTCTTTGGCACGCTAATCACCGTCGGTGAAGTGCGCGGCCTGGTGGCTCTGACAATCGCCTGGCTGTCTTTCTACGTGAAGGCGCGTCGCGAAGAATCGTTCCTGATGCAGGAGTTTGGCCCCGCATTCTCTGAGCATCAGCGAAATACTGGGATGTTCTTTCCAAAATTTCCCGGGCTACCGACCTGAACTCGCAGCTAAGCTTCTTCTTCGGCTTGCAGATCGCCGTGGGCCGATTTGTGCGCGTCGATTACTTTTTGCGCCAGCTCGTTGGGCACATAGTCGTAGTGCGAAAATTCCATCGAGTATGTCGCGCGGCCCTGCGTTTTTGAAATCAGGTCGTTGGCGTAACTCAGCATCTCCGAAAACGGGACCTGCGCTTTGATGATCACATTGTGTCCGCGCGCCTCGCTTCCCGCGATGCGGCCGCGCCGCGAGCTTAGATCGCCCATCAAGTCGCCTGAGTATTGGTCCGGTGCATAAACCTCCACGTGCATCACCGGCTCCAGCAGAGCGGGTTTGGCCATCTTCATCGCCTCTTTGAAAGCAAGCGAGCCCGCGATTTTGAACGCCATGTCCGAAGAATCCACGTCGTGATACTTGCCGTCGTAGAGCACGGCTCGGAAATCCACCACCGGAAAGCCTGCAAGATACCCGCGCGCCGCCGCGTCACGAATCCCCTTCTCCACGGAAGGAATCCAGTTCCTCGGAATCGCCCCGCCGAAAACGTCATCGACGAACTCGACTCCCTTGCCGCGCTCAATGGGCTCCATCTTAATGCGGCACACGCCGAACTGCCCGTGCCCGCCAGACTGCTTCTTGTGCTTGCCCTCAGCATCGGCCTTGCCCCGGATGGTTTCGCGGTACGCCACTTTGGGCGGCTTCAGGGTGAGATCCACGTGGTAGCGCTTGTGCAGCTTTGCGACGACCACCTCGATGTGCTGCTGCCCGGACCCGGCAAGGAGAAATTCCTTGGTTTGGGGGTCGCGCATGAAGTGCAGTGCGGGATCTTCCTCGATAATCTTGTGGATGGAGACGCCGATCTTGTCCTCGTCGGCGCGTGTTTTGGGCTCAATGGCGAACGTGATGGACGGCTCAGGCAGCTGTGCTGGTTTGTAGTAGATGGGAGAGGCTTTGTCGCCCAGCGTTTCGCCCGTCGTCGTTTCTTTCAGCTTGGCGATCGCGCCGATGTCTCCCGCGTGCAGCTCAGCGATTTCGCTGAGTTGTTTCCCTTGCACAACCTGGGTGTGCTGGAAGCGCTCCAGCGTTCCGCGGTTGTAATTCGTCAGGGTCGCATCGTTTTTCAGGACACCGCTCTTCACTTTGAAATAGTTGATACGCCCGGCAAACGGATCGGCGAGGGTCTTAAATACGAACAGGGAGAGTGGCTGGCGGTCCTCGTATTTGCGCTCCACGCGCTCACCCTTGCCAGTTGGCTCCGTAAAACCCACTTGCGCGTGCTCATCGGGATGCGGAAACGCATCGGCAAGGAATGTCAGCAAACTGGCCGTTCCCACGTTACGGAGCCCCGAAACCATCAGCACCGGGAATATTTTTTCAGCGACAATGGCTTTCCGGACTCCGGGAATCAAATCTGCAATCGGAATCGTGCCTTCTCTGAAAAACTCCTCCATCAGCTCGTCGTCGCCTTCCGCCACCATTTCCACCAGCTTTTCGTGCGCCTCCTTCGCTTCATCGGCAAGCGCGGCGGGAATTTCCTCGATCGAGGGCTTCCCGTCTCCGTCTGGCTTGTAGATGTGCGCTTTCATTGCGACCAGGTCGATCACACCGCGGAAGCCTTTCTCCGAACCAATCGGAAGTTGCAGCGCAACGACGTTGCGCCCAAAAACCTGTTCGAGTGATTCCATCGAGCGTTCAAAGCTCGCCAGCTCGCGGTCCATCCAGGTCAGCACAAACGCGCGGGGAATATCGTACTCCGTGCAATAATCCCAGACCTTTTCCGTGGTCACTTGCGCGCCGACATGGGCATCCACGGCGATCAGCGCCGCGTCCGCCGCAATCAGCGAAGCCTTGGTTTCCGTGATGAACGTGGAGTAGCCGGGCAGGTCGATGAAATTAATTTTTACTTTTTCGGAGCCTTCCGCTTGTCCGCCGGAAGTAGGCCATTCGGCATAAGCGAGCCCGGTCTGAATCGAGATTTTCCTGGCGATTTCTTCTTCGTCCCAATCGGTCGTGGTGCTGCCATCCGCAACTTTTCCCCAGCGCGGCGTCATTCCCGCGGTGAAGAGCAACGACGACACCAGTTGCGTCTTGCCGGTGCCGCCGTGGCCGACAATGCCAACGTTGCGTATGTCCTTGGTGAGATAGCTCTTCATACAGACCTCCCTTTTGCGCGGCCCCGGCGATGCCGGCGCCGACAGACGAGGTCCGTCCCGAAGAATTCAGGCGCGGGCCTGCGCCTGGGTATGCGATTCAGAAGATGATGGAGAGCGTGGCCCCGATGCCGGCAGTTTGCAAAATGATCCGCCCAGCAGGAAATTACCCCTGGTCCGTTCCCCAACTCCGCGGATGCTAGCACACGCCCTCGCCTTGCGGCAATCTCTCCCCTTCATCTTTTCGCTCTACCCGGGGCGTCGCCTAAGACGCTCCCCTCAGACCAGCGTGGCAACTTGCTTCCGCACCCGGTGCAACCATTCACAGGCTTCAGCGGCAACTGATGGAAGGCCCCCCAGATATGTGCGGGCCGGATAGATCCTTCGTCAGGCCGGGGAGAATTTTCCAGGACTAGTACTCCGGCCAAAAAACAAACGCTTCTACCCTCTCTCTTACTTTATGAAGATAAACCTTTTAGCGCATAATAAACCTGCGGGCGCCCGGCCCTCAGCGTGCTAGCAAAAACTGGGGATTCCTGTCTCCAAGACTTTGCTTCGTGATTTTAGGCTGTGACAGTCGGCGGCGAAGCGCTGAGTAGTTCTAAGAGTCGCAAAGACGCCGCTATCGGAATGCAGGAGATCAAGGAGGGTAATCATGGAGGAGTATCAGGATTCGAACCGCAACGAGAACAGCGGTGCACCTGCGTGGGCAGGTCCCAACCGCTGGTTGACCTTCGTACTCGTAGCTCTACTGGGAATCACCGCAGTGGCTTTCGTCTATGGCTATCGCCAGCAATCGGTGGCCCGCGATCTTTCGATGAAGGCTACGACAGCTGACGCGGCAAAGACCCAGATGCAAGCGCAGCTCAATGCTTTGACCGCAAAGCTAAACGAACTGACAGCAGCGCAGAACGCGGCACAGACTTCTGCGCCGTCCTCAACATCACCCGTTGCCGCTGGCTCTGAGCCTGCCGCGGAAACTTCCGCAAATACCAGTGAAGGCGCATCCGCCTCTGCCCATTCCTCGAAGCTCGCGACCACAAAGCGCCATACTGCCAAGCGCCGCGCTCCCGTGGACAAGAAATACGCGCAGCTCCAGGCTCAGCTGGCCGAGCAGCAAAAACAGTTGAAGGAGACACAGGACGAGGTCGCAAAAAACCGCTCTGATCTCGAAGGATCGATCAATTCCACTCGCGATGACCTCAACGGCTCTATAGCAAAGACGCACGAGGAGCTCGTAGCCCTCGAGAAGCGCGGAGAGCGCAGCTACTTTGAATTCGAGCTCTCCAAGTCCAAGCAGTTCCAGCGCGTCGGGCCGCTCACGCTCTCACTTCGCAAATCGGATACCAAGCACAAGAGCTACGACCTTGCCATGATCGTGGACGATAATCAGCTTCAGAAAAAGAAGGTAAACCTTTACGAGCCTATCTGGATTCACACGGAGAACGATGCGCAGCCCGTGCAGATCGTTGTGAACCGCATCGACAAAGACCTCGTCCACGGCTACATCAGCGCTCCAAAATACAAGCCATCCGAATTGGCAACCGCAGGTTCGGCCAGCGTGACGCCGGTCTCCGCCAAGACTCCGCCCGACACGCCGAATCAGCAACAACCACAGCAACCTCAGCAGTAGAATCTACTCAATTTCATCGGCAGGGCATCCGCGCGGATGCCTTGCCGTTTTCTTTGCAGGCCTCGCAAATTTGCGAGCATCACGGCGCAGGTTCGAGAGCTGGTTTCAGTGTGACTTGACTGCCCTTCAGGACCTCAAGTGTGCGCTTCCACTCCTTAAACCCGGCGGCCTTCAAAATCATCACGTGATTTCCCGCCGGCAATTTCAGTTTAGCGGGAGCGTTGCCGACAAATTTATCGTCCACGTAAATTTCTGCTCCATCGGGGTCGGAGGTAATCGTGACGCTGCCAAGTCCGGCTGGAGTTTGCCTTGCTTCTGGTTCGGAGGGCGCATCCGCCGGCTGAGCACCGGATGAAGCAAAGCTTGAAACCGGCTGCGTCTCCACGGCAGAGCCGACGGGCGCGGCGGAATCAGTAGCAGGCGAAGCACTTTCCACGGACGTCGAGGCCGGGGCCGCTACTGGGCGGGTGTTCCGCGCGCTGCTAACCGCGGACACATTGGGATAAAATCGATGAAGAACTTCCAGCAGATCCGACGCGCTCAGAGCGAATCCAATCCCCGTCACATTTTTCTTGATGAGCTTTTGCGTGTTGATCCCGATCACTTCCCCACGGTTGTTAAGCAATGGTCCCCCGCTGTTTCCAGGATTGATCGGCGTGTCCGTCTGAATCCACGTGCCGGGACCGGCGTTGGCAAATATTCCGACCGCGCTGACGATGCCCTTCGTCACGCTGAATAGCATGGCGTCCCCGGGATTGCCGATCGCCAGCACTTCTTCGCCTTGCTTTACGGTTGCGGCATCCGCGAGCGCGAGATGCGGGAAGTCCTTTCCCTCGACTTTGACGAGCGCAATATCGAGATCAGCATCGAGGTACACAACTTTGGCCTCCAACTGCTGGCCCCCCGGTAAAAATGCCAGAAGAGACTCTTCGCCCCGCGCAAGGTGCGCGTTCGTGGCGATGACACCAGTGTCGGTTACAAAAAATCCTGTTCCTGAGTAGTCCAGCCCTTTCAGATAAACAACCGCTGGCTTCGTCCTGCGCACCAGTTCTTCCAGAGAAAGCTCGGGCTGAAGATCCACGCTCCCGGCACTCGCCAGGTTCGCCGTCACTCCGCCGGTGAACACTTGCTCGACGGCCCGCAGTTCCACTTCAAAGTGATCGCTCTTCAGCAACCAGTATTCGCCACGATTCCGGCCGTTGATCGAGATCCAGTTCATCGGTCCGTCCGTCATTCGAA
>Ga0070697_100001049_pt1 | contig 20868 bp, 18 predicted proteins | sample KBSK1501metaG_FD_65475 | JGI IMG/M metagenome (GOLD analysis project Ga0070697, IMG submission 65475) | Corn, switchgrass and miscanthus rhizosphere microbial communities from Kellogg Biological Station, Michigan, USA - KBS K1-50-1 metaG | ecosystem: Host-associated > Plants > Roots >... | reverse complement strand
ACATCTTCTTTCACAGACGTTGACCAAAGTTCTTCGATTAATTTCTTCGTTTGCACGAGTGCGCCCGGCGCGCCTTGCAAAACTGCGTCGGCGAATTTTCGTGCTTCATTCATCAACTCGTTAGGCGGAACGACGCGATTGACGAGACCAATTTCCTTTGCACGACCCACATCGATCAATTCAGAGCCAAGCAGCAGTTCGCGCATGATTCGCTCGCCCACTTGCCGGCGCAGAAAGGTCATGACCAAGCCGGCGACAAGTCCGCGTCGCACTTCCGGATAACCGATTTTCGTTCGCTCAGCTGCGACAACGAAATCGCACGCTGACATGATTCCGGCCCCACCCGCAACGGCTGCGCCATGCACTGCCGCAATTGTGATGAGCTGCGTTTGACTCAGCGTGATCAAGGTCTTCGCGACCATTTTGGCTGTGACATGGGCTTTACGTTGATCAGCCGCTTCCTTCAAATCCAGGCCTGTGCAAAACGCCGCGCCGGCTCCGCGCAAGATCAAAACGCGTTCGCGTGGCTCATCTGATGCGACTTTGATCGCGGCGATCAGTTCGTTGAGCAGCTCGATGGTGAGCGCATTGCGGCGTTCTGGCCGATTGAGAGTCACCAGCGTGATCTGCGGAGTCTGTTTTTCGACAAGGACGACGGACATGGATTCGTGATTTGTTAAATCGTCAAAGCGTCGAATCGCTAAATGTGTTCAGACCTGGATCACACCGGTATGGAAGCGCGCTTTCGGAGTAGGTCGCGAGACAAACTGAAGCAGCTTAACTAAAACGTCGCGCGTTTCGTGTGGCTGAACGATGGCGTCCACCCAGCCGCGCGCAGCGCCGTAGCGGATGTCGGTTTGTTCTTCATAACTTTGTTTCACCTTCGAGCGTAGCTCCTCGAGTTCTTCGTGGGACGCTTTTTTATCACCCCTTTCGCGGGCACGCGCCAGGATCGAGAAAACAGTGTCGGACGCCTGCGCCGCGCCCATTACGGCATAACGCGCGCTCGGCCATGCAACGATGAAACGTGGGTCATAGGCCTTGCCGCAAAGCGCGTAGTTGCCGGCGCCGAACGAGCCGCCAACCACGACTGTGATCTTTGGGACAACCGAATTACTGACCGCATTGACCAGTTTGGCACCGCTGCGAATGATTCCGCTCTCCTCCGCGGCACGACCGACCATAAACCCGGTAACGTCCTGGAAAAAAATGATTGGCAGCCCCGTTTGATTGCAATCCATAACAAACCGCGCGGCTTTGTCGGCGCTATCGGAGTAAATCACGCCGCCCATTTGAATGCCTTCTTTTTTTGTGCGCACTTGCAGCCGCTGATTCGCGACGATTCCAACCGGCTGTCCGTTAATGCGCGCGTAGGCCGTCACAAGGGTTTTGCCGTAATCCGCCTTGTATTCGTTCAGCGAGTTTGAATCGACGATTGCGGCGAACAAATCGCGCGCATCGTAGTTCTTCTGACCGTCGAAGCTAACGAGTTCGTAAAGTGCGTCAGGATTTTTCGCAGGCTTGGATGTGCTGACGTCCGTTAGCGCGCCCGGTCCGCGGCCGCCTCGGGCGGGCTCGGCCGTGGCGAGCGGTCGCGCCCCGCCATATTCCTGTGCTTCGGGCAAGAGTGCGACAAGCGAGCGCAGCCGTCTCAAGCACGATGTGTCGTCCTTCTCATAAAAATCAACCGTGCCGCTAATTTCCGCGTGCATGCGCGCGCCGCCGAGATCCTCCTGATCAACCACCTGTCCAATGGCGGCTTTGACGAGCGACGGTCCGGCCAGATAGAGGCCGCTACCTTCGGTCATCAAAATTTTGTCGCATAACACCGGCAAATATGCGCCGCCAGCGACGCAATTTCCCATGATTGCCGCGAATTGCGGAATGCCGGCTGCAGAAATGACCGAGTTGTTGCGAAAGATGCGTCCGAAATCATCCTCGTCCGGAAAAATCTCGTCCTGCATTGGCAGAAAGACCCCGGCGGAATCAACCAGATAAATGATCGGCAACGAGCATTCGAAAGCGATGCGCTGTGCGCGAAGAAGCTTTTTGCAGGTCTGTGGAAAAAAAGCGCCAGCTTTAACGGAGGCGTCATTGGCGATGATCATGCACGGAATCCCGGCGATGTTGCCGATGCCAGCGATCGTCCCGGCGGCAGCAATGTTGCCCCATTGCTCGTACATTTTGTAGGCCGCCCATAGCCCAATCTCGAAAAAGTCTGTTTTTGAATCGAGAAGATGCGCGATCCGCTCACGAGCAGGCATTCGCCCGAGTTTGCGTTGACGCTCCAGCCCGGCTTTTCCGCCGCCCTGGCGGAGAATGGCTTCCTCCGTCAAAATTTCACGGCCGTGGTCGCGCAGCGACTCGGGAGAAGACTTCGATGTATGGGCCATGGCGCGAAGCACGCTTAATCCGCGGAGGAGATTGAATCAAGCGTTGTCGAGGCGGGGGTAACCGCCCGCATTAGCTTCGGATTGCGGCTGACACAGCCGCCTCTACAACTAATAAATGTCGCGGTCGGTTGAGTAACCGGAGGCGCCGCGAATCGAACGAAGCCGAGCGCGGCTGCCGCGCTCCGACTCCGGATGATTGATTCGTTCCAAAGCGACCTTGACCAGAAACGGCACGGCTGCGAGAGCGCCAAGCGAAACGAGCGCGATGGCGGCGGCTTGCCGCACCGGCTGCTTGATTTTGTCCGCCATCAGCATCCCGATTCCCAGCCCGACAGCGGTGCGCGTTAGCGTCAACAGACCATCGAGCGGTTCCGAAGTTTTTGAAATGGATATCGGAAGTGACATCGCCTATTTTATACGTCTCGTTTACGAAAAGGAAACGGGAAAATCTGCGCAACTGCGTGATCTTGCCAGCTCGCTGTTTGTTGCATCGACATGTCTAATCCCATTTATGCCCTTATTCTCGCCGGCGGCAGCGGCGAGCGTTTCTGGCCACTAAGCCGACGTGCTCGTCCAAAGCAGTTATTGCGCCTCGTTTCGGAAAAAACATTGCTCGAAGAGACGGTAGCCCGACTCGAGAACCTGGTGCCGCCCGAGCGCATTCTCATTCTCATTAACGCTGAACAAGAGGCCGCAGTTCGCGATTTGCTGAAGAAATTTCCCAAAGAAAATATCGTAGCTGAGCCGCATAAACGTGACACCGCGGCAGCGGTAGCACTTGGCGCCGGCTGGGCGGCAGGGCGCGATCACGCTGCTACAATGCTCGTGCTGCCGGCCGACCATGTGATCGCGGATCGGAAAGCATTTCAGGAAACAATGACAACTGCGGCTGCCGCCGCGGAAGAAACCGGCGCGCTCGTGACCATTGGGATCAAGCCAACGTGGGCTTGCCCGGGTTTTGGATACATCGAGCAGGGCGAGCCGGTGCGTTTGCGCAATCGTAACCAGCGGATCGCCGTTCACCATGTTCTGCGTTTTCGTGAGAAACCCAATGTTGATCTTGCCGAGTCGTTTCTGCGCAAAGGGAATTTTCGATGGAACGCCGGAATGTTTGTCTGGTCGGTGCCGACGGTTTTAAGCGAGTTCAATCGCCACGCGCCGGAGCTGGCTGATTTCATCTCCCAAATTCGCGCGCCGGGAAACTTCGAAAAAGTCTTGCATGAAAAATTCGCCAAACTCCCGCGAATTTCGTTCGATTACGCCATCATGGAAAAGGCCGACCGCGTGATAGTGGTAGAAGCTAGTTTCGACTGGGACGATGTGGGCAGCTGGACCGCGGTGTCGCGCTATTTCAAAAACGACGAGCAAGACAACGCGGCGAACTGCGCAGTCACGGCGGTCGATTCGAGCAACAACATTATTTTCAACCAGGATGGGACAAGCGTTGCGCTACTTGGCGTGCACAACTTGATTGTGGTGCGCACGCGCGACGCGACTCTCGTTTGTCACCGGCATCAGGCGGAAAGGATCAAAAACGTAATCGGCAAGCTGCCACCGGAATTGCAGTAGCGATGAATCCCGTCCTGGGAGTGGATTTCGGCAAAGCGCGCATCGGATTGGCGATCTCGGACGAGTTGCGACTGCTCGCCCATCCGCTGGAAACGGTTCCGGCAGCCAGCGATGCTACAAAGCGAATTGCCCGGATTGTTCGCGAACGGAAGATCAACATCGTGGTCGTTGGAATCCCGAAAAAAATGGGCGGAGAGACTGGCAAAGCAGCCATTGAAGCGCTTGAATTCGTGGAAAAGCTGCGAGCAGTTCTGCCGTGTGAAGTTGTCACGTGGGATGAGCGGCTTACCACTGTCGCTGCCCAGCGGGCATTGCGCGAGACCGGAAAAAAAGTTCGCGATACTCGTCAGATTGTTGATCAAGTTGCCGCGCAAATGATTTTGCAAGGTTATCTGGATCGCGAACGCGAAGCTGCTTCGAGCGACGAAATTTTGCGATAATCAAAATGCCGCAGCGCCTGAAGTTGATTGTCGCGTACGACGGAACGGCGTTCGCAGGTTGGCAGAGTCAGGTGCACCGCAACACCGTGCAAGATGCCTTGGAACGCGCTCTCGGCCGGATCTCAGGCGAGCGCACGCGGGTGCACGGCGCTGGACGAACCGATGCCGGCGTCCACGCCCTCGGTCAATGCGCGCATGTCGATCTTGCGAAGCGGACCCTGGCGCCTGAAGATTTGACGAACACCCTCAATGCGCTGCTGCCGCCGACCATCCGTGTTTTAGGTTGCCGCTACGTCTCGACAAATTTCCACGCACGTTTTTCGGCGAAAGCAAAAGTTTACCGTTACCGAATCTGGTCAGCGCCGATCTTGCCACCCTTGGAGTTTGGACGGGCATGGCACATTCGGAAGGAGCTCGATTTCGAGCTTTTCAGGGTGACAGCCAACCAATTTGTCGGCTCACACGATTTCGCCGCCTTTGCGGCAAACCGCGGGAAACACGAAATGAGCACTGTCAGGACTATCTACTCAGCTCGCGTTAGCCGAAATGGCCCATGCGTAACGATCGAATTAGATGGCGATGGTTTTCTTTACAAAATGGTCCGCTTCATGGTCGGCTCCTTGATGCGTTGTGCAGCTGGAAAATTGCCTGTTGAGACAGTTAAAAGACAGCTTGCTTCCGGTCGGGCTGCTGGCGCGCGGGTGGTGGCGCCAGCGGAAGGATTATTTCTCGTCCGGGTTCGCTACTGACCCGGATTTGCAGGCTTTCGCGAGCACACTCCGGGGGTCGTACGCCATTGGTAACTGGCAAGCCATCTGCTTTATGAGAATTATGGCAAGTCTCACCGAAACTGCCAATGGCGTTACTTCAACCCAGCACCCCCGCTCTGCCCTTGCCCGGCCACTCTTCAACTGGCTTTTTAGCGAAAAACATTTCCATTTAAAACTCCTCTCTGGCGCCACCGCCGGCGCTGTCGTCATTATCTTCCTCGCCGGTGCGTTTCTTTATGTAACGCTGCAAAATTACTATCAGGACGTTCTCCGCAATCACACCATCGAGGTAATGAGACTAAGTAGTCTGATCGAGAACGACATCGCCGCGATGGAAAGTGAGCATCGCGGCTTTTTGTTAACGGGCGACCAATCTCTCCTGGCGGCTTTCGACCGCCAGAGAGCACAAATTCAAGGCCGTGCCCAAGAATTAACGTCGCTAATTCTAAAGAGCCCGACCCAACGCAAACGGGTCATGAAGGTGAACACAGTTGTTCAAAAGTGGATTCAAACCATTGCGATACCCGGAATCAAGTTGCGTCAGGAGAAGGGCGCAAGCGCCGCGAGCCTAAACGCTGCCGGGACCGGACCAATCGCGCTCGGGAACACCTTGCTCGACCAGGCACGTGAAGTCCTCCAATCATTACAGGACGAAGAGCAGATTGTTCGCAATCAGCGGATGCATGATCAGGAATGGGCCGCACAATCGACTCAAAGACTGGACTTCTTGCCAAAGCTAGAGCGCGCGGTCGTCGAGATGGAGAAGGAAAAGCGCGGCTACTTGCTGACCGGGGAAAACAGTTTTGCCGAGGCTTACAAACGCGCGGTCACGGATTTTTACAATTACAATGCCTACTTATCGATTTTAGTGGCAAGTTCTCCCGCGCAAGCCCAGTTGCTGGCGGAAATCCGCGCAAACGTCGACCGTTGGACTCGCACTTCCGCCATTCCGGAAATGGATGCGAGGCGCGCGGGCAGAGAAGCCGTTGACATTGCATCGAAAGACAGCAGCGAAGCGCTGATGGGTGACACTCGTCAGATGCTGATGAACTTCGCGAAGAACGAGCTGAATGTTTACGAATTACGCTCAAGTTCCGCCAGTCGGGAGCGGATTTTCAGAACAACAGCTCTCGGTCTCCTGGCATTTCTTGCCGTCAGCCTCCTCATCGTTTCGAACACCTACAGTTTCGCGATGGTGCGCCGGCATGTAACCAAGCTCGAAGGGATCGAGACACGAATCAGGTCGATCATCGAGAACATTCTTGATGGAATGATCACCGTGGATGAAGCCGGCATCATTTGCTCGATGAATCCGGCTGCGGAAGAAATGTTTGGTTGCCGCGACAATGAAATGCTCGGGCACGAATTCATCCGAGTAGTCCCCAAGCGATATGACAGTGCACACGATAGTAAGCCGGTGCCCTGTGCTTGGGAAGAGATCATCAAGCAGACCGGCAGCACTACGCTCGCGGTCGGACGGACCCGCAAACATGTCACGTTTCCAGTCGAAATCTCGCTCAGCCAAATGATCGTTGATCAAAAGGTGCTTTACGTGGCGATGATACGCGATGTGACCGAGCGCAAACATTTCGAGCAACAAATCGCGGCCGAGAAGGAAAGCCTGGGGGTGACGCTTCGCGCGATCGGTGACGGAGTTATCACTACCGACGTCCAGGGAAAAATCGTCATAATCAACAACGAAGCTGAAAGATTGACCGGCTGGACGTCGCAGGAAGCAATCGGTCAGCCGCTCAAATCGGTCTTCAATGTCGTTGTCGACCTTGCGACACAAGCGAAGACACAAAAGAGCGGCTCCCGCAGCGAAGCGCAATCTATTCTGCAACAGCTTCCCGAAACTCTTACCCTCACCTCGCGTGAAGGCATTGAACGGGTCATCGAGCAAGTGGCTTCGGCCATTCGTGACGATAAAAACGAAGTGGCTGGCGTCGTTCTCGTTTTCCGCGATATCACCGAGCGCCAACGCAATGAGGCCGAACGCCGGAAGGCCGAGACGCTGGAACAGCTTGGATTGCTTGCCGGCGGCATCGCACATGATTTCAACAACCTTCTCACCGCCATTGTCGGTAACATCTCGCTGGCTTCGCTGTTTCTGCCCTCAAGCAGTGAAATGGTTTCTCGTTTGGACGACGCCAAAAACGCTGCTCTGCGTGCGCGCGATCTGGCCCAGCAGCTCCTTACTTTTGCGCGTGGGGGCGCACCGATCAAAAAAGCCGCTTCGATCGGCAAATTGATTCAAGACACGGTGAGTTTCTCGCTCCGAGGCAGCCGCAACCGCAGCCAGTTCCATTTTGGCGCCGATCTTTGGCCCGGAGAAGTCGATTCGGGGCAGATCAGCCAGGTCATCGCCAATCTCGTCGTCAACGCCGATCAGGCGATGCCCAATGGCGGAACGCTCCACGTCAACTGCGAAAACTTCCGTTACACATCAACCACCACTCCCGTCATCCCCGATCTCCTGCCTGGGGATTACATCCGGATCAGCATTCGCGACGAAGGTGTCGGGATACCGGAAAAGTATCTCAAGCGCATTTTTGATCCTTATTTTACAACAAAATCGAAGGGGAACGGCCTCGGGCTCGCTACCGCCTATTCGATTATCAAAAACCACAACGGGCTTATGACCGTTGAGTCCGAGGTACATGTCGGCTCGACTTTCAACGTGTATCTGCCAGCCGCGGTAACTCAGGAAATAACTCTTGAGAAACCTCATCGCGTCGTCAGCGCACCGATCTCTGGAACCGGCCGCGTGCTGATCGTGGATGATGAAGAATCGATCCGAGAGCTTGTCGACGCCACGCTTACACGCCTGGGCTATCAAGTCACAGGCGCCGCGACCGCGCTTGAGGGCGTGAACATTTATCGCCAAAAACTCGAAACCGGTGAACGCTTCGATGCCGTGATTCTCGATCTGACACTGCCCGGCGGGATGGGCGGCAAGGAAGCCTTGAAAAAACTAATCGAGATTGACCCGACCGTAAATGCAATTGTTTCCAGCGGCTATGCTACTGATGCGACCATGAGCCGATATCAGGATTTCGGTTTCCGCGGGGTGATCGCCAAGCCGTACGAAGCCGCCCAGCTCGGCAAAATCGTGCACGACGTCATCATTGCTGGCCAGGTAAACTACGTTGAACAGTACGAGGATGGAAGGCCCGCCACCCGCGTGGCGTAGAAATTTGCCAACTCTCGTTGCGCTTCAATCGGCCGCTGTCGCCAGATTCTTCACAAACCGGAAACCGTTTCGCGTGTAACCGAATCGTTCATAGAATTTGTGCGCCTCTTTGCGCTCGAAGCGAGCGTTTACCGCCACCCGTCGAATATCTCTTTGGGCAAAATCATTTTCCGCCGTCGCGAGTAGTTGCCGGCCAATACCATGATCACGCGAGTCGCTCGCAACCACGAGCGCAATGATCCGCCCACTCGGGTCATTGTGCTCGTACCCGTAGTAGCAAAACGTTCCGATCATTCCGCAGATGCGTCCCTGTTTGACTGCCACAAAGGTGCGGTAGCGCGGATCGACCACGATTGATTCCATCCGCATTGTCATTTCTGAGCCGCGCGTCTTGTAACCCAGCTCCGTCATCAAGGCAGCTAAGGCGTCGGCGTCGCCCAATTCTGCTGCCCGGATCGCAAGATCGACATCCTCCGCGTCATTCATCGCGGGTGTCCGGATTTAACCGCGGCAATAATTGTTCAAGAATCGTCGCAATCGATTCATCCACCGTTTGCTGGTCGGTATGTACTACAATTTCCGGATCCTCCGGTGCTTCGTAGGGCGCGTCGATTCCGGTAAAATCTCTAATCTGCCCAGCCCGCGCTTTTCGGTAGAGATTCTTTGGATCGCGCGCTTCGCAAACTTCCAAGGGCGCGTCCACAAACACTTCGATGAATTCGGCATTTCCTTCGAGCGCGGTTTCTCGCGCCCGACGCCGGTCCATGCGATAAGGCGAGATGAATGCCGTGATAGCCACAATCCCTGAATCGGCCATCAGCCTCGCCACCTCGCTTACCCGGCGAATATTTTCGACGCGATCTTCCGGCGAAAACCCGAGATTCGAATTCAAACCGTGTCGAATGTTATCGCCGTCAAGCACGTAGGTATTCATGCCGCGACTGAACAATTCGCGCTCCAACGCCTGGGCAATCGTCGACTTGCCCGCGCCGGAAAGCCCAGTAAACCAGACGACTGCCCCGCGATGGCCGCTCCGCGCTGCCCGATCATGGGCCGTGATTTTTCCTTCAACCCAAAAAATGTTTTTGCTCTTCGCGACACTGCGATCGGTATAGACACCTCCAAAAATCGTGCCGCCGCCACAAATCTGGCCGTCGTCGACGATGACGAATCGTCCTAGCTTCGGAATTCGATCGTGGTTGTCCATCACTAGCGGGCGACGCGTCTGGATCGTCAGTCGGCCAACTTCGTTGCGCTCTAACTGCTCGCGCTTGTCGATCATTGCTTCCAGGGTGGATGAATCCATCACCTGCTCGATCGAGACTACCTCACATTTGACGGCTTGTGCGCCGAGCCGCAGATCATAGAGTCGTCCGAAGCGCAACGGGTCCCGCACAATCCAGAAAAGGTCCGCACGAAAACGATTCGTCTCGATTGGCGTTTCGGTTTGATGCGAAGCAACATAGCCGCGCTCAACAAAGATTTGTTCAGTTAAGGTGACGCCAATTGAGTCACCCGCGATCGCTTCGCTGTTGTTCGTTGAATTCCAGCGTTCGATTGATTGAACCCTGGAAGTTTTGTTTGCCGGAGAAAAGACCAGCTCGTCCCCCACCCTCAGCTTTCCGGTCTCAACGCGACCGGCAATAATTCGCCGGTCATCGAAGCGGTAAACATCCTGGACGCAAAACCGGAGCGGAAGATCGAGATCCTCCTTTTGCGACTCGAGTATATCGAGCGCTTCAAGCACAGTCGGGCCGCGATACCATTTCAATGCTTTGCTCGGACTCACGATGTTCTCGCCGAGCTTCGCCGAAGCCGGCACAAACAGCCGCGCTTCAAGGGCAAGCTCGGAAAGGAACTTTCGATATTCACTTTCGATCTCGGCAAAACGTTGCTCGGAAAAATCGGCGAGATCCATCTTGTTCACTACGACGATGAGTTGCTTGATTCCGAGCAAACTCAACAAATAGGCGTGGCGCCGGCTCTGCGCGCACACCCCTTCATTCGCTGCAATCACCAGGACCCCAGCGTCCGCTCGCGACGCACCGGTGATCATATTTTTCAGGAACTCTTTGTGCCCTGGCGCGTCGATGATGATGTAGTCGCGCCGTTTCGCCTTAAACCGAATCTCGGTCGTGTCGATGGTGACATTCTGTTTTTGTTCTTCGAGCAGCGCGTCGAGCACGAACGCAAACTCGAATTCCATCCCTTCGGCCACGCACGCTTTCTTCACCATGTCGAGCTTTCCTTCGGGCAACGAATTGGTGTCGTGCAAAATCCGCCCGATCAGCGTCGACTTCCCATGATCCACGTGACCGGCAAAAACGACGCGAAGCGGCACAGGCACTGAAGACTGCGGATTGGGGATTGCGGATTGCGGATTGTCCGTGTAGCTCATCGGCTAAGCCCGACGCCGACGCCGCGCCGTCTTGATTGATGACACAGTGATTGCAAGTAATTCGTTCGCTTCGATGAGAAGTCGGCCCAGAATTCTTGCCGTTTCCGACTTTGGCAAGGCTTCAACCGCGCTTAGTATACCGACTCCGAATTGGAACGTCCGCTGTTTAAGTTGTTGTGTTGTCATGCTGCCAATCCACACTCCGTAATCCGCAGTCCGCAATCACAAAAATCCCTTCGCCCGGAGCTTCTGCATGGCGTTGCGCTCGTAGTGGTCCTGAGCGCGGCCGGCGCGCTCAGTTGTCTTGGTCGCTTCCAGTTCGGCGATGATTTGGTCGATGGTCGATGCATTGCTGTCGATTGGGTGCGTGATCGGACGGCAGCCTAACGAACGAAATCGCTTGCCATTGCGCGCGAAATACATTTGCGGGATCGGAATGTTTTCGCGCTGGATGTAACGCCAGATGTCAATCTCGGTCCAATCGAGCAGCGGTTGCACCCGGACATGCTCGCCTTTAGCCGCGCTATTTGCGAATTGCCCCCAAAATTCCGGTGGTTGGTCTTTGTAATCCCATTCGGACTGCGCGTTTCGCGGCGAGAAGTACCGTTCCTTGGCGCGGGTCGGGTCCTCATCCCGACGAATTCCTGTGATGAGCGCGTCCCATTTATATTCAGCCAGCGCCTGTTGCAAGGCTACCGTCTTCAGTTCGTGCGTCACCGTCACGGGGTCGTGTGTCTCGTAGCCGATGCCGCGCTCGCGCGCATCAGTATTGATCCTGACGATGAGATCGAGCTTGTGATGCTTCGTCGCCCACTCTCGGAAGTCGAGCATTTCCGGAAACTCATAAGTGGTGTCAATGTGCAGGACAGGAAACGGCACACGACCAACGAACGATTTGCGCGCCAGCCAAACGAGCACGTTTGAATCCTTCCCCATGGACCACGGCATGGCGATGTTCCTGAACGCATGGTAGGCCTCGCGAAAAATGAAAATGCTCTGGTTCTCGAGTTCATCGAGATAAGTGTGGCCCAATCCGGTCATGACATGTTTTCGCTACAAACGACCACGAATTTCACCACAGATAAACATAGCTTCACCCAGACTTACTTTGGAAAGATTCCGATCTGTTCTTCCCTAATCGGTGTTTCATCCATGTCAATTGTGGCCGGTTTTCTCTTGCGGCAGTTGCGCTTAACTTTAGTGTTGCTCCATGCTGGAAACTCGCGCGACTGCGTACGATTCCAAGATTGAGGGCAACGTCATTTTCACGCGCTTTGAGGCCGCACTCAATTGGGTGCGGAAGAATTCGCTCTGGCCGATGCCAATGGGTCTGGCTTGCTGCGCAATCGAGTTAATGGCGGCGGCTGCTTCGCGCTTCGATATCGCCCGGTTCGGCGCGGAAGTGATGCGCTTTTCACCCAGGCAATGCGACGTGATGATCGTCGCCGGTACGGTCACGTACAAAATGGCCCTGGCCGTTCAGCGGATTTACGAACAAATGCCGGAGCCGAAATGGGTCATTGCCATGGGCGCATGCGCTTCCACTGGCGGGATGTATCGATCGTACGCGGTCTTACAGGGAATCGACCAACTCCTTCCTGTCGATGTTTACATTTCCGGTTGCCCGCCGCGCCCGGAAGCACTCCTCGCCGGCCTGATTAAATTGCAGGAAAAGATTTCGCGCGAGAAAGCGCTTGCGGCGCAAAATCCTGCGCTGACAAAGAAACTGACCGAGGTGCTCGGATGAGCCGACGCTGCGCGATCGGCAATTTGAGGGCAAGTGCATCACTTGCCGCCGGTGAGTTCGGCAGGCGGAGCGCCCGCCCTACAATTTCACTTATCCCATGACCGGCCAGGAACTGCTCGACTCGCTAGGCAAATTGTTCGGCCCGAAGATTCAAAACAAAACCGAGTTTCGGGACGAAACGACTTTTACGATTTTGCCTAACGACCTTCGGGAAGTCGCAAAATTCTGCCGCGACGAGCTTTCATTCGATTATTTGATCGACGTCACTAGCATCGACAATTTCGGCGAGGAGCCACGTTTCGAAATTGTTTACCAGCTTTACTCGATGGTTCTTAGCGTTCACTTGCGATTGAAGTTGAAAGTCTCGGAAGATGTTGGCGGGATCGATACCGTCTCTGACATCTGGCCGGCCGCGAACTGGCACGAGCGCGAGATTTACGACATGATGGGGATCAAGTTCAATGGCCATCCTGATCTACGCCGGATCTTGATGTGGGATGGCTACCCGTACTTTCCGTTACGCAAAGAATTTCCGCTGGAAGGTCTTCCGAGCGAAACGCCCGATGTCGCGTTCACCAAATCGGCGCCATTGGAAGGCGGCCCATTTGTCACTCAACCAAGCACAGCTATCGCCAAGTACCGTGAGCCGCGTGCCCGGCCACCGGAATTGTGACTTATTCTCGCTAGGCCGACTGCGTCTTTGCAAACTGACCCGGCAAGGTGACTCAGCCTGTAGGTATCGGGCCTGCGCGGCGCACCTTTTCTCTACACCATTCCGGAGCGTCAATTGACAATCGCGCTTCAACCAACTCTAAGCCGCGGAGACCGGCGGCGCTGAGGCTGGCTTGCGCCTTTCTGCCATCACGTCAGCCCGCAACATTTCTTCACGGGGAAGAGCGAATTTGGTTTCCTGTTTCGGATAAGCGATCCGCGTATGCAGCATGGTCATGAGCGTGAATCGGAATCTGGCCCCGATGATTTTTATTTCACCAAGTGTCAGCTCGCATTCATCAAGTTGGCCGTCGGCGATGCGCTCTTCGATCAACTCGCTTACCAGCTGTTCGATCTTTTGCGGCGTCGGCTTCTCTAAACTGCGGGAGGCGCTTTCGACAATGTCGGCCAGGCTGATGATCGCGCTTTCCTTGGTTTGCGGCTTCGGTCCGGTGTAACGGAAGCTTTCTTCGCGCACTTCGGGAATATCTTCCGCCCGAATATTCATGATTTTTCCGCCGGCCCGCGCATCTTCCTGTTGCTGGATCGCCCGCTGGTAGAAGTAGTAAACGAGCGAGGTGCCGTGGTGCTCCTGGATGATGTCGATGATGCGCTGGTTGAGTTTATATTTGAGAGCAAGATCGACACCTTCCTTGACATGCGCCAGAATGATGAGTGCGCTCATCGTCGGCGCGAGATCGTCGTGTGGATTGCGCTCGAAGTTCATGTTCTCGGTGAAATATTCCGGTTTCACCAATTTCCCCACATCGTGAAAATAGGAGCACACGCGGCAAAGCGTGGCATTAGCACCAATCGCCTCCGCGGCCGCCTCCGCCAAGTTCGCGACGACCAGGCTATGATGATAAGTGCCAGGGGCCTCAATCGTCATCCGGCGCAGCAAAGGATGATTAAGATCTGATGATTCGAGCCACGAAATGTCAGTCGTGACTTGAAACAGGTGCTCGATGAGAGGAAGCGCGCCGCCCACGATCATGGCGGTCACGATTCCATTGCCAATAGCAAATGCACTTTGCAGGCCGATCATTCCCCAATCGTTGGCCGTTGGCGGAAAGAGGTTAATCGGTCCGATAAGGCCGAAGGTCAGTGATAAGAACCAAATGGCCAGGCCAATGCCAAACCCCGCTCGGATCAATCTGCTGCGGCGGCGTACTTGCAACGTAAGCGAAACCGCGGTGAAGCCGCTGATTAAGCTGGTCACTAGCAGTGGTGCATCAATCTTCCCAAACAACATGCTGCTCCAAAAACTGACAAAGACCGAGGCAAAAAGTCCATGATGCCGGCCGAGCAAAACGCTCAAGATCAGCGGTGCGAAAGCGTACGGCGTAATCAATCCGCCCATCTCGGGCCTGAGAAAACGATAATTGCCGCTGTTGCAAATCACCAACAGGAGTTTTGTCACCGCCAGCTGCAGCAGGATGATCCCGAAAACGAGAAGGACGCGCGAGTTTTGCGAGACCGTCTTGGGCTGATTGATCCAGAGCTGGGTGATGGCCGTGGCCAGAAAGAGCAGCGCGATGACGAAATTCTTGGTCGGCTCTGGTTGCTGTCCGCTAAAAACGAGAAAAGCCAGTCCGGCGATGAACGCCCCGAAAATAATCACTTTGAGGTAAACGGCTTGCTCCAGACTTCGCAGTAATTCGTTGCGCGTCCGGCGGCGGCGGGTCTTGCGCGAAGCCAGCCCTCGCCTAACGAGTCGTCCGCGCCTCAAAAAGTCAAGCATAAGAGAGATTGTCGGCTCCTCCGATTATCGATACAAATTTTATTTCTCCGCTGGCGTCTCGGGCATGCGGTGTTGTTGGTAGGCGTTGATGATTGCGCGCACCAGTTGATGGCGGACGACGTCGCGATCGGTGAAGTAAACGGTCGCGATTCCGGGAACACTCTTCAACGCCTGCAATGCTTCCAAGACCCCCGAGTGTTTGTTCGTCGGCAAGTCAATCTGGGTCACATCGCCGGTGATCACGCATTTCGAGCTGGGTCCAATTCGCGTTAGCAACATAAACATTTGCTCGGTGGTCGTATTCTGCGCTTCATCGAGAATGACAAAGGCATGGTGCAAAGTCCGCCCGCGCATGTATGCCAGCGGCGCGACCTCGATCGTTTGCCGCGCCATTGCGCGTTCGATCTCGTCCGGTTCCAGCATGTCACGCAACGCGTCGTAAAGCGGGCGAAGGTAGGGTGCGATCTTTTCTTCCAGCACACCGGGCAAAAATCCAAGGGCTTCGCCGGCTTCCACCGCTGGTCTCGTCAGAATAATTCGCGTGACTTGTTCCTTTTTTAAGGCCGCGATTGCCATCGCCACTGCGAGGTAGGTTTTGCCGGTGCCAGCCGGTCCGATTCCGAAAACGACGTCGTGCTTTTGAATTGCCTCGATGTAGGCACGTTGACCGGCTGAACGGGCCAGAATTGGGGCTTTTTTCAGCGAAGTAGTAATCCGAGTGGCAGCCACTTCGCTGATGTCGTCACTGCGCGACTCGTTCACCGAGTCAAGCGCGTATTGGAATTCATGCTTTTGAATCGGCACGCCCTTTTGCCGGGCCTGCTCAAGCTGATCGAAAACTCGTTGTGCCTTGTCAATCTTCTCCGACTCGCCTTCGATTTTGAGCCAGCCCTCGCGCGTGGTTACTTTTACGCCTAACGAGTCCTCAAGACTCTTCAAAAGCTTGAGATCGTTCGCATAAAGCGACTGCAAATTGCGGGCGTTCTCAAAATGGAGAGTGCGCGTCTCCGTCATTAGCGGTCAGAGCGGAAAAAGATCGACAGTTCCGAACATCAACAATCGTCTGGCTACCGAAATCCGTAAACCAGTGCCCAATGTGTGCGTTCCTCCGGCGATTCTTCCACCGCCACGATGATGAAGTAGCTCCCAGTCGCTTTCGGAATGATATGTGCCGCGGCAAAGTGGCCCTTTTCCCAACTATCGGGTTGCTCCGACAGTTTCCCTTCCGCGTCGTAGATGTGCACGGAAATTTTGGCGCGCTCGACTTCAGTCCCCATCCAGAACCAGTATTCGTTTCCGCGGAATAATTGCTGACGCACGGCTTTCTTTTCGCCCGTACCGAGATCGCCGCCCCAGTAATCCTCGCGCACCTGAAAACCTTCTTTCACGTAAGGCTCGGCCGCTTGCAGGGCAAAGGACTGCGCGTCGTCCACCGAGCCACAGACGGCAAGCCGACCTGCGAGCAACATTGCAACAACTACCCCACCACGAACAAGAGATCGCCCGTTCATCAAGCGCACCTAATCTTTTGTCACAATCCCGCTATCAAGCCGCGTGGTGATGTCATTGATCTTCTTCACCGATGCCGCCGAAATGCGCGCGTTGGCAACATCGATCATCGGCTTCACTTCACCCAAGGCCTGCTGAATTGCCTGCACGATCGGCACGTTATAATTTTGCGGCAATCCTTGAAGTTGGGTTTGGAAGTGGACAAGCAGGTCCGGTTGATGCAATAACTCCGCGCCTTCGGCCGAGAATCGCTTGGTGACCACAGCGGTCAGGACTTCTGTTCCCCGCAGCCAGCCGCCAAGACTCACGAGTTGCGAGAGCTTTTCATCGTGCAGCTCATCCATTGCCTGTTGAACGCCTTTCTGGGTGCGATCGAGCTCCTGCCGCACATTTTGCCATTTGCGTTTGTCGGCTGCTTCAATAATCGCCTTCGCGTGCGAGGTGATCGACCGCTCGACGCCAATACCCTTCGCCAGCGCTTGCACGCGCTGACCAATTTCCTTCACCGCCGGTGCGTCTTCGGCTTGCACGGCAATGAACCCATCCGCGATTACGGTCCCGAGCAGCAGCGCAACCCGTGGGCGTTCCATGAAATTGGTCCCTGTTTCCGTCCGGACGTGCTCCCGCCAGTTTACCGTCCCGAGTTTGTTGAGCGCATCGAACACTTCATCTGGCAAAGGCACGACAACGTTTTCGACCTTTTCCGCTAAACTCTTAACTTCAATGTGCGACGGTGGCTGCGTCGCCTGCGCCGTGGAAAGCGTCAGCGCGCTACCCAAGATTACATGCCACTTCCAAGATCCGGCAAAAGAAATCATCGCGAAGCTTCGACTGTTGATTTTACGTCTGTATTCAGGATTAATGGAGCCATTCTAAGCAGAAGTTCGTTTCGCACAAATCCGCGCGCCTAACAATTTTCCGACCAAATATGGAGCTCCAACGATTGCAGGAAATTCTCAACCAGGCGCCGCGCAAACGCATTCTGGTCATCGGCGATCTCATGCTCGATGAATTTGTCTGGGGAAAAGTCGGCCGCATCTCCCCCGAGGCTCCCGTACCGGTGGTAGAGGTAACGGGTCAATCATTCTATCCGGGTGGCGCCGCCAATGTCGCCCGCAATCTCTGCGAATTTGTCAATCATGTGTCAGTAGCTGGCCGGATCGGAAAGGATGGCAGCGGGGGCCAGCTGCGCGACCTCCTCGCCGGACAAAAGATCGACATTGCCCATCTCGTCGAGGACGAAAATTTTCAGACGATCGTCAAGACGCGAATTATCGCCCGGCATCAACAAGTTGTCCGGGTTGATCGCGAGAGCGTTGCCAGTCCTTCGCACGAGCAAATCGCAAAGGTCGTTGCGGCAGTAGGTAAAGCGCTTGCCGAGATTGACGCGCTCATCTTCGAAGACTACGGGAAAGGTTTTCTGGCTGGCGATTTGGTCTCGCAAATCGCACGCGACGCGCGGGCTGCCGGCAAGATCATCGCGGCGGACCCTAATCCACGTAACCTAATCGATTGGCACGGAATGACCGTCGTAAAACCAAACCGCACCGAAGCGTTCCTGGCCGCAGGAATTCCCTGGTCCGATCCGGACAAATCGCCAGAGGATGACGTCGATCTGGCCCGTGCTGGGCAGACGCTGCTCGAGAAATGGGACACGAAATGCATTCTGGTCACGCTCGGCGAACATGGAATGATGCTTTTCCAAAGAAACCAGCCAGCGCATCACATCCCAACGAAAGCCCGAGACGTTTTTGACGTCTCCGGCGCAGGCGATACCGCTATTGCGCTTTTCACCCTCGCGCTCGCTTGCAACGCCACACCTCTTGAAGCAGCTGAAATTGCCAACCATGGCAGCGCCGTAGTCGTCGGAAAGCTCGGAACCGCCACTGTGACGCGTGACGAATTGATCGCAAGTTTCGAACATGACTTCAGGTGAGGCGAAACTGCCAGCGGTGTTTCTGGATCGCGATGGCACGCTCATTGACGATGCCGATTACTGTTCAGATCCGAAACAGGTGCGCGTTTTCAAGGGTGCATCGGAAGCTTTGGGCCGTCTGAAAAAGCGGGGCTACAAAATCATCGTGATCACGAATCAAAGCGGGATCGGACGTGGATTTTTCGCGCTCGCTCAGTATCGCCTGGTCGAAGAGGAGGTCCTGCGACAGATCGGATCTAACTTGATTGAGGCAACCTATTTTTGTCCCGATGTGCCGGGGCAACCCTCAAAATGTCGCAAGCCAGCGCCAGGAATGATTCTCGAGGCGGCTCGCGATCATCATATCGAACTTGGCCGCTCGTTTTTCATTGGCGACAAGGAGATCGACGTCGAATGTGGCCACAACGCGGGTCTCCGGACGATTCGCGTTCGCACTGGTTTCGATAAAATGACAGACGGCAGCTCTGCGGATTGGGTCGCAGAAGACTTGCTCGCGGCCGCGGAAATCATTTTGAATTCAGCTGTATGATGGCGCGGTTATCCCGAGCCGCACAGATCGCAAGAGACGTCCCAAGGCCTCGCGGATTACACATTCTGCGGCTTGAGGGTGTGCAATTCCTCGCCTCCGCTCGGGATAACACGCGCGAAAGGTTTGGCTCGATTATCGAAGCTCAAGAATGAATAGAGCTGTTGCCATCATTCCCGCGCGCTGGGGTTCAACGCGTTTTCCGGGAAAACCACTGTATCTAATTGCAGACAAGCCACTTCTGCGATATGTCTTGGAGCGTTGCCAACGCGCAAAAAAATTGGATTCCGTGATCATTGCCACCGACGATATGCGGATCGCCAATGCGGCTTTCGATTGGGGGGCAGAAGTCGCACTCACCTCTCCTCGTCATCACAGCGGCACCGATCGCGTCGCTGAAGTCGCGCGCAAAACAAGCCAGTTCACCTTTGTTATTAACATCCAAGGCGATGAACCTTTCATCGATCCTGCTTTGATCGACCGATTGGTTGAGACACTGCGCTCGGATCGCAAGATTGAGATCGTTACCGCTGCGCATCCATTTAAAAGTCAGGCAGAAATCTCTTCGCCACATCAGGTCAAAGTTGTGGTCGATCTTCATAGCAAGGCACTCTATTTTTCGCGCTTCGCCATCCCCTTCCCTCGCAACCGCACCGGGTCGGTCAAATATCTGCGCCACCAGGGAATCTACGGTTTTCGACGCGAGGCGCTTCTGCAATTCGTCAAATGGAAGCCGTCACCTCTCGAGCAGGTTGAGTCGCTCGAGCAATTGCGCGCTCTTGAAAATGGTGTAAAGGTTCATGTGCTCGTCACGAAACATGGATCGCCCGGCGTAGATTCGCCGGCTGACGCAAAAGCGCTTGAGCAAAGGCTCGCTCGCGCGAAACGAAACCGAGTCCTTCAATGAAATACATTTTTGTAACGGGGGGCGTGGTCAGTTCGTTAGGCAAAGGCCTGGCGGCCGCTTCATTAGGCACGCTGCTCGAAGCACGCGGGCTGCGCGTAGTTTTCCAGAAATTCGATCCATATCTCAACGTCGATCCCGGAACAATGAACCCGTTCCAGCATGGTGAGGTTTACGTGTTAAATGACGGCGCAGAGACGGATCTCGACCTTGGCCATTACGAGCGCTTCACCAACTGCGTGCTGTCGCGACACAACAATCTCACCAGCGGCCAGGTCTACGAGAGCGTGATCTTGAAAGAACGGCGCGGTGATTACCTGGGCAAAACCGTGCAGGTAATCCCACACGTGACCGATGTCATCAAGGACCGCATTCGTGAGCTCTCAGATGAAGGCAAATACGACATAGTTATCACCGAAATCGGCGGCACGACCGGCGACATTGAGGGCTTGCCATTTCTGGAAGCGATCCGGCAGTTCATCCTCGAAGTCGGCACGCAAAATGTGATAAACATGCATGTCACGCTCGTGCCCTACATTAAGGCCGCGGCCGAATTAAAAACGAAGCCGACGCAGCAGAGTGTGGCGAAATTGCGCGAGATCGGTTTGCAGCCGCAAGTGCTGATCTGCCGGACAGAAAGACCGCTCGATCGCGAGTTGCGTCAAAAATTGTCGATGTTTTGCAGTGTTTCCGAGAAAGCGGTGATCGAGGCGCGCGACGTCGAACATACCGTTTACGAATTTCCGTTGATGCTCCATGCGGAGAAGCTCGACCAACTGGTGTGCGAACTGTTGCAGCTCGCGACGCCTGAGCCTGATCTGACAAACTGGCGCAAGTTTGTCGAGCGCGTCATCAGTCCAAAAAAGCGCGTGAAGATCGCGGTCGTCGGCAAATACATCGATCTACAGGACGCATACAAAAGCATTTACGAATCGCTCACTCATGCTGCGGCCAGCCAGGATTGCGGCATCGATCTCAAACTGGTCGATGCCGAATCGTTACCGGACCGGGTCGATAGCCAGCTCAAAGAT
>Ga0070697_100001047_pt1 | contig 20893 bp, 20 predicted proteins | sample KBSK1501metaG_FD_65475 | JGI IMG/M metagenome (GOLD analysis project Ga0070697, IMG submission 65475) | Corn, switchgrass and miscanthus rhizosphere microbial communities from Kellogg Biological Station, Michigan, USA - KBS K1-50-1 metaG | ecosystem: Host-associated > Plants > Roots >... | reverse complement strand
CTCGCGGGGCAAGAACGCAAAGCCGCGGCCGAAGATCTCGCGGGGCATGCAGTAGGTGCAGCGGAACTGGCAGCGGTCAGTGACCGAGATCCGCAGATCCCGCAGCGGCCTCGCCAGCGTATCCGCCGCCGGCACTTCAGGTATCGTCATCACCGCATCCCAGGGCCCCAGTTCCCGGCGGGCCTGCCAGGTAGCGCTGCGGCCGCCACCGGCCGCAGGCGTTCCGGAACTTCTGCTGCCGTCGCGTTCAGGCTAGCCGCTGCCGGGCTCGCCGCACCAATCACAGCCGCAGGCCTTGCCGCGCCCGGCATCCGCTCCGGCCAGGCCCGCTCCCGGGCGGCCGCCCCGCTGCCCGCACCCGCTCGAGGTGCGGCTCATCGATCCGGTCCAGCAGCCGCCATGCCGTGCGGGCATCGACGCCACCGCCCCGAACAGCGCCTCCCGGTCGCGCAGCACCTCAATCCCGGTCACCGCATCCGCTCCGTCGGCGATCGCCACCGCCGAGCCGGGGAACGCCTGCCGCGGCGCACGCACCGGGCACCCCCGGCAGGTGTCCGGCAGCACCCCGGTCACTGCGCCCGCCAGCCCGGCCTCGGTGGCCAGTTCCCCCGGCGGCGCAGTCCCGGCACGCGACACCACACCACACCCTTGCCGTCCGCGCTGACCTTGACCCCGCCCGCCGCTACGCCACCTGAGAAGTGCCTTCCTGTCACGGGTTACCGATCATTCAGCCATCCGATTTTCCCTCACAGGCAACGCGCTTCTGCTTTCGTATCTCAGGCTCATCTCGCCCCGCGGCGTGAAACACCGGGGCCGGCGGGCCACGGCGGCGCCCGAAGCCAAGCCACCACCGGTGTAACAACTGGCTGCGAGGCAGAACGGGGAAGGCTTCGCAGTATGCTCGTGCTACCAAGTGGGGATGGGCCGACAGGGGTCGCGCTCGTGGCTTCCAAACCCTGGCACCCCCGCCGGCCCGGGACGAGTCAGCGTCGCACCACCAGGAGGCCCGGGATGGCTCTCTTCATCGCACTACACCAGCACCCAGCGGACCGGTGCCCGGCTGCCGACCCCCAGATGGGCTCGATGCTGCTCAGGCACCTGTCCTCCGAAAACGCCTCGGGCCAGGGCGTCACCATCCAGGCCGAGGCGGTGGTCAACGACGCCCACACGCTGTACCTGATCGTGGAGGCCGACAGCCGGGACCGGGTCGAGGGGTTCATGGCCCCCTTCGCTCAGGCCGGCACCGTGGAGGTTCTGCCCGCTTCGTCATGTGAGGCTGTGATCGGGCGCGGGGGCTGCGCGAGCACGGCGGCGTAGGCGGCCCGGGCACGGCGGCGTAGGCGGCCCGGGCACGGCCTCTTCGCGCAGCGACCCGGCGACGGCTGGGCGGTGCAGGAGTCCCGCCGGCCACCGACGCCCGGGCACGACACACGAGAGCCCACCGGTGTCCGGTCTGAAGGTCCGGCCAGACTAGCCCGGACGAACCGGAGTGCCGCAGTCGCCCGGAACGCGACCGGCGTGGCCAAAGCATTCGCATCGCACGACCGAGCGTCCACGAACTGAGTCGATCGCCTGCGGCGCACGCAGATCAACCCGATCTGTACCATGACGGGTCTACCTGAACTTGATCCCGCGGCCGCCGATAACGGCGGGACTGCGCGCCTCATCTGGGTGGAAGATCTAATCACGGAGCGCAACGGCGCAGATGGCCTAGCGGCCGACCGTGACGAGGCGCCGCCGATTCCGGGCGGTTGACCGCCTCTGCAGCGCGGGCGGGCGGCCGCGCAGATCCTTTATTTGCGGGCGTCTTGAGCGTTCCGCCGGCGATATCCCCGGCACGCAAGGTAGGCGGCCAAGGTTAGCCCGTGCCTGTGACCTGATGCACGGTGGCGGGTGGTGCGGGCGGCACCGCATCGGGATGGAGTATTGAGGCGATGGCCTCGACCCCGTCGATCAGCCGGGGTCCTGGGCGAACCACGATGCCGTCGGCGTCGATCGCCCAGACCGGTACGCCGGGCAGCGCCTGGGCTGCGGACTGCGCCTGCTCGATCGCGCCGGCCAGATGGTAGCCGCATGGCGCGACGACGATGAGTTCCGGTGCCGCCGCGGCGATGGCAGCCCAGGTGGTCGGGACTGACGGCGCGCCCGGGCGGGCCGCAACCGGCCGCCCGCCTGCCGCGTTGACCAGGTCGGGTATCCAGTGCCCGGCGGTGAACGGCGGATCGACCCATTCGATGACTGCAGTCGCCGGGCGGCGCCGCCCGGCGACCCTGGCCGCGGTGCGAGCTAGCCGGGCCCGCAAGTCGCCCGCCAATCGGGCGGCCCGGTCTGGCACGCCGGTTCGCCGCCCGACGACCAGGATCGAGTCCAGCACGTCGTCGAGCGAGTGCGGGTCAAGTGGCAGCACCTCGGCCTGGCAGCCCAGATAGTCCAGGGCCTGTTCGACATGGCCGGACGGCAGCGCGCAGACCCGGCACAGATCCTGGGTCAAGATCAGGTCCGGCCGCAGATCTGCCAGGGCCTGCGCGTGCAGGGTGTACAGATCTGCGCCGACGGCCAATTGCTCGCGGACGTAGCTGTCGATCTCTCCGGCGGTCATCCCGCGGGTATCCCGGCCGCCGACCACGATGGTCTTCTCCGACCGGGCTCCCGGCGGCTCATCGCACTCGAAGGTGACCCCGACCAGGTCCTCGCCCAGGCCGAGCGAGTACACGATCTCGGTCGCCGAGGGCAGCAGCGAGACCAGACGCACGGGGGTAAGCATAGGCGCCTGGTGCAAGCGGCCATCATCAGCCGGTTCCGCCGTCCTCGGCATGCCGTGTGATGCAGATGGACCCCCAAGCACCCAGGCGTGCGGGCGCACCGAGCCCGCTTCGCGGAGCGGCAACCTGCCTGTTGAGCAGGCTCGCCTCCGCTGCCTGCCACCTATCCGGTGACCCAGCGAACCGAACGCCCCGCTCGGCGCGCCACCGAAGGTCACGGGCAAAGTGCGCCACGACGTACCGAACGGCGGCACTGCGCTCACCGGCCCGGGACCAAGGTCGGTGACCCGGAGTCACCCGATTCCAGGCTCGGCAGGCAGGCGGATTCTGGCACGGCACGGGCGTTCGGGCATAGTGGCAGCCGGTGCCGGGGTCAACGGGCCTGGCGACAAGCTGCGCTGGTCATGAAGACGGTCAGGACGCCATTTGATGGAGCAGCCCATGCTGGGCCGGTGCGGCTCGGGCACCGGCTGGCCGGCCAGGGTCAGCTCGATGGCCGCGCGGAGCAGCTCGCCGGTGACCGGCTTGCCGTTACCGGGGGTGGACTGGTCGAACGCTCCGCGGTAGGCTAGCCGGCGCGCGCGGTCGTAAAGGAAGAAGTCCGGCGTGCAGGCGGCGTGGTAAGCGCGGCCGGCAGTCTGGTCGGCGTCGACCAGGTAAGGGAAAGCCCAGCCGGCGCGGCGGGCCTGCCCGGCAAGCTCGTGCGGCCGGTCGCCGGGGTAAGCGTCGGCGTCGTTGGTGCAGATGCCCACCACGGCCAGGTCAGGGTAGCGCGACAGCAGCGCGCCCAGCGCGGTCTCGACGTGGCGGACATAGGGACAGTGGTTGCACAAGAACGCGACCAGCAATGCGGGCCCGGCGGTGAAGTCGTCGCGGCCTGTCATCGTGCCGCTGGTGTCGGGGAGGGTGAAGCCGGGCGCCTGCGTGCCGAGCGGGACCATCAGTGACGAGACAGCCATGCCGGAACCTTATCCGGTCCCGCGCGGCAACCGCGCTGGCATCGGTGCCGGTCACCGTGATCCGCGCGCGGACGGCACCGTGATGCGAAGCTTGCAGCCCAGTGCCGGCAGAGGCGCGGCTTGGGCGCTGGGAAGCGGTAACTGACCACGGCGCACTGCGTGAACGTGCGGCTCCCGGATCACGGGAGGCCACAGCCCGGCCCGGCGTACGGCTGATGGGAACCGGGCCGGCTCGTGGAACCGGATGCGGCAGGTCACCATCGCAGCAATCTATGTGCTCACCGGCGAACTTGAGGCAGGCTAACCCCACCTGCATCCTCGGCTCCAGGCCACGTCGGCCACGCAGAATGTCCCGTTCGGCGCTTCATCCGTGATCACTGAGGCAGGTCATCGTGACGTACCGAACGGCGGATATTTCGTCGGTTCCGGGTTGTCAATGGCCAGGTTTCTCATGGCCACGGACACGGGTGCAGCGCAGTCTTGCGGTGAGGATTACCGAGGTCTGTCACTGGTGGCGTGCTCAAGTCCGACGGCAGCCTCGAGGCTCGTGCCGGTGTCGCCGACCGGAGCGGACCATGTCTGGTCGCCGACCAGCCCGTCTGCGGTGATGCCGTTCCAGCGCTGGAATGCCTGCACTGCTGCGGACGTGGTGGCGTCGAACACGCCCGTGACCGCTTGCGGTGAAACTTCCCAGCGGCCTGATGCCCGCTGGGTCAGGATCCGCTGAAGCCCGGCAACGGGGTCGCCCTCCGATCCCAGGCGCAGCAAGGGCATCTGTGCGTCCGACGGCAGCGCAGCCCAGGTGAGCGGGCCCGCGATGCCGTCAACGTCGAGCCCCCGGGATCGCTGCAGGGCACAGACGGCCTTCCAGGTTTCCTGCCGGAAGCGCCCGTCGATGTCGATATTCCCGCCGGCCCGCCGCAGAGCACGCTGCAGGCGGCGTACGTCCCTGCCCTGGTCGCCGATCTGGAGCAGCGGTCTCCCGCCAGGAGTCGCGGCAGCAGCCGCGATCTCTTGCGGGGCGGCCGGGCCGGTGCTGTCATCCCTGAGCAGGCGCAGCATCTGGAGGTTCAGCGCGTAGACGCTGCGGCTCAGCCTGGTTATCCGGTGCCCGAAGCGCGGTACCTCGATCTGGCCGTCACCTGCCGCCGAGACCATCTTCACGATTTCCTCAAGACCCCGGCCCAGGGCAGCGAAGCTTTCATAGATCTGGCCGCTCATAACATTCCTGGCCGGCGTCCCGAAGTATGTCTCGATGAGGGCGAGATTGCGGTTGAGGTTATCGTTCCACTCAGCAAGGACCGCCCGGTAGTCGGCCCGGGCCGCTGCCAGCCTTTCCTGGTCGCCAGTTCCGGCCGCCATGTCCCTTGCCGCCCAGTACAGGCGCCGCATCCGGTACAGCCGCCGGTCGAGGAGCTGGCTGACCTCCTCGAACGTCTTGAGAGCCCTCTGGTGCTCTTCCTCCCGGCGCTGCACCTCGTGCTGGTGTTCCTCGTCTCGGAGCTGTATCTCATGCTGGTGCGCCCAAGCCCGGCGCTGGAACCAGTAGCCGAGGGCCCCGCCAGCCACGCTGGTCAAGACGAATCCTGCGACTAGGAGCAGTAATTGCTTTGCCATGACGTCTTCCCTCGTCCGCATCCTGCGGGAATTCTAGACGTCGCTTCGTGTCACCGAAGCGCACGGCGCTCAATCGGCGCCAGTCACGCCGTGTGACCAGCCTTTGAGCCGGTGCATCAACGGATCGCCGATTACGGGCGGCCGAGACTTCCCAGACGGCGCGGGCTGACGGCATGCAGATCATCTGTTATAGCGTCCGTTCCCGCATATCCGTTGCGGTCCGTATCACGCGCAGCATTACGCCGCAACGGCGATCGTCTTGCCGCCGGCTCGGTGACTGTCGGGTGACGGGTATGAGACCGGGACGAATCTCGGCGGGCTGCGGGCGCGCCTGCCGGCGGGAGGGGCCAGGACCTGGCCGCCGGCCGGGCCGGCGGGCACGCCTGCGGACATGGTGATGGTGTGGTCCTCGCCGAGGAAGACCCGCTGGGAACAGTGCTCGTCGACTGCGGTGAGAGGCTTGATGAGGGCCGGGCAGATTGCTTCCGGACCGCATGCCGGGTGTGCGCCGCTGCTCGCCGGCCGGCCCTGCGGACGCCCGGACGACGGCATCCCGCACCCTGTTGAGGAAGGACAACAGCCGGTCGCGCTCGGACTCCATCAGGTCGTGGCCATCACCGTCACACATACCGCCCGAGATCAAGGTCGGCTGCTCTGTTAGCTCGTTGTCAGCCGGAGCCTTCCGCCAGGTGAGGCCTGACTTGCGAGCGCACCTGGACTCGCCGCAGCAGGGAACGCAGCGTGGACGCGTTGGCGTAGCCTACCTGCGGCGCGATCTGCTCGACGCTCTGCGCCGTGGTTCGCAGCAGATGGACGGCGCGCTCGGCCCGCAGACGCTGCACGAGCGCGAGCGGGCTCATGCCAAGCGCAGCCTGGGTCCGTCGCTCGAGGGTGCGCCGGCTGGTACCAATCGCCGCCGCAAGCTCCCGGACGTCCAGCGACTCGCCCAGGCGGGCGCGGGCCTGCTGCTCGAAGGCAAGGACTAGCGGATCGTTATGGTTGAGGTGGTCCACGACGAGGTAAGCGCTCTGGGAGGCGCGTTCGTCGATGACCAGGAGCCGGGCGACGTGCTCGGCCAGGCAAGGGCTGACCCGGCGCACGAGCGCAAGAGCCAGGTCGATGTGGGCAAACGCGGCGCCCGCGGTCACGACGCCGGCGTCGGCGACCACCATGGTGCCGAGGTCCAGGAGCACCGACGGATACCGGCTTCGGAACGCGGCGCCGAGCCACCAGCTCGTCGTGGCCCGGCGCAGGTCGAGGAGCCCGGACTCGGCGAGGGTGAAGACGCCGGTGCACGCAGCGGCGACAGTGGTCACATCCGGGTCCAGGTCGCCGAGGACCCTGATGATCGCCCGGATGGCGCGCGCTGCGAGCGCGCTTAGCGTGTCCTCGGCGGTCATCGTCCCGAGCGCCGGCACCACGACGACGTCGACGGCCTGCAGCTCGCGGAGGTGCATCGTCACCGGGACGGTCAGGCCGGCCCCGGTGGTGATCTTGCGGCTGGTGCCGGTGACGTCGAAGCGGATCGGCGGGATTGAGGGGTCGACGTCGGGGCGCTGGGCCTCCGCCGTCGACAGGACGTCGATGAGCGCGGTCAGCCCTGAGCTGAAGCACCCGTCGCTCGCGAGCAACCCGACATGCATGACGTAGACGGTAGCAAGGCTGTCGTATGCGCCACTGGCCCGGCGGATCAGACGGTCGTAGGGTCCTGGTGGTGGCCGGCACCTGACTAGCCGCGCGATGAGGGGGCGTCAAATGGTTTGTGCCGCACTTGGGCGAGTTTCACCAGGGCTGCCGTGACCCGCACAGAGTATCGATGATTTCGGATCAGGCACGGGATAGCGCGTCTGCCCGCTGGCCGGTCGGCGGAGCGCTCGTCGGCGCGCGCTGCGGGCCGATGGCGCCGCGGATCGCGCTCGGCGCGCAGCTGCGCCGGCTCCGGGAAGCCACTAACCACACAACCGGGCAGGCCGCCGGGGCGATCCGGGCGAGCCACTCCAAGCTCAGCCGTCTGGAGCGGGGTCGCAGCGGTGTCAGGCAACGCGATGTAGCCGATCTGCTCACCTTGTACGGGGTCACTGACGAGGCCGAACGCGAAGGGCTGCTAACACTGGCCCGCCAGGCCAGCGCCCGGGGCTGGTGGCAGCAGTACCGCGACGTCCTGCCCAAATGGTTCGAGCTTTATATCGGGCTGGAAGAGGCCGCCTCCGTCATCCGCGCCTATGAGGTGCAGCTCGTCCACGGCCTGATGCAGACCGAAGACTACGCCCGCGCCGTCATCCTCCTCTCCAGCGCCCGCGCGCCAGCCGGGGAGATCGACCGCCGCGTCAGCCTCCGGATGCAGCGCCAGCAGTTGCTCACCCAGCCCGGCGCCGCGGAGCTGTGGGCCGTGCTGGACGAGGCGGCGCTGCGACGGCCCCCGGGCGGGCCCCAGGTGATGCGCGTCCAGCTGGAGCACCTTCTGCGGCTCACCGACCTGCCCAACGTCACGCTCCAGATCGTGCCGTTCCGCGCCGGGCCGCCCGCCTCAGCCGGCGGCCCGTTCACCATCTTGCGGTTCCCCGAACCGGACCTGCCCGATCTGGTCTACCTCGAGCAGCTCAGCAGCGCGCTCTACCTCGACCAGCCCGACGACGTCACCGGCTACCTGGCCGTCATGGACCGGCTGTGCGTCCAGGCCGAAACCGGCGCCGCCAGCCAGGACATGCTCCGCGCGCTCCTCCGACAGGCCTAGGCCCCGGCCTGCCCGCCCGGACCCGGTGCCGATCAACGGGCTCGGCGCGGCCTGTGGCCTCCGGCTACGGCTGCGCACCCACTGGACCGCACTCCACGCAAGCCTCGCCGCAGCCCCCCCGACGCCGCCACCTCGTCGCCGCCGGCAGCGGCCACGCCCCCGCCACCAGCAGCCCGGGCTCGCCGCAGACGCGATCCTCCAGGTCATCGCCGAAACACGCCGAACACCCGGCCGCGGAACGGCAGAATTACCGGATCTGGCGCATTACCCAAGCCGCGCTGCCGACAGCCGACAGCGTGCCGATCGGCGGCTCGGTGTGCGCGCCGTGATGCCGATGGCTGATCGCCCAGCGCGATCACGCCGGTGAGCAGTTGACGTTCGCCGGAGAGCGCCGGCCAGGCGCGGACGACGCCGCGCGGATGGGCAGACGGTCCGCGGTGCAGATGGTCCTGTTCTTGCGTCCAGGGCGGCATCCCAGACTGGGGTCCATGCGGCGGGCGGGCCGGCGCTGCAGGGCCGCCTCGCGGGCTCGCCGGAGCTCATCATCGGCTTGCGGAGGCGGTGTTGCCCGGCATCCGCGGCAGCCAGACAGGTGCGAGTTGCTGCGTCAGCCGGCTTCCGCGCCGGGTCGCCTTGGTCCTGGTGCCGCAGCGCGTCCCAGACCTTGCCGGGCGGCCGGGCACCGGCACCGCATAGGCCGCCGGGTGATCACCGATGCCGGGCGCCGGATGACAGGTCCGGGCCCGCCGCAGCTGGCTCACGGCTGGTCCGATGCCGGCTCGGCGTCCAGGTAGGAGGCGTTGATCATCACGCCGGCGGCGGCTAGGTCCGCGACTGGGTCAGGCCGGTGGTGCGGGTTTCCGCAGGCGGTCTTGACGCAGTACAGCGAGCCAGGACCGAACTGGCAGCTCTCGTGGCCGCCGCCGCAGACCGGGCAGCCGCTCATGGCGCCTCCCCGAGCGGCGCGCGGGTTCCGGATAGCGCGCTGGTGAACATGCCGTCCGGCCATCGGGCGGCCCGCGGCCAGCCGGCCGCCAAGGCCGTGCGGACCAGATCGGTGGCCCTGGTGTCCTGGGTCGTGGTGTGAGTCATGAATCCATTATATCGCGTACGTATTCGATGAAAGCCTCAAAAGGGTTATGTTATCCTACACCAGAGCGATTTTCCTGCAACGCCTGGTTGGATCCGCCCATCGGCAGCAACAAAAGCCGGCGGGCGGGGGCCGTCGGCCTTTCGTGGTCTGGCCGGTCACAGGACCTTGGCGCCGCGCTCGCGGGCGAGGGGCCGCAAGCGGGCCGTCGCGCGCTTCTCCGGGTCGTGGCCGTACCGGTCCATGTGCGGGCAGCGGTCGATGACCTTGACTGTGCCGCCCGGCACCGTGGCGTGCACACAACGATCGATAGGACCGAGCCGACGGCCATATCCAAGCCTTCAGGCGCACGGGCGGCGGAATGAGCCGGGAGTCCTGGATCATCGACGAGCCTGTCGTCCCGTACCGGCAGGCCCGCTCGCCGCCCCCGGCCGCCCCGTAGACCGGCCGGTGCTGCGGGCCGGCTGTGTCCGACCCGGCCGGGGGGACGCAGCGGTCATCCCCGGCGATCAGCCCAGGCCGCCGGCGAGCGCGTCCCAGAACGCGATCTCATAAGCGTGCAGGGCCAGGGCCGCCCGCACCGCCTCCTCCGGATCCTCGCCCGCGGCAAGCCCGGCGGCCACGACGGAGGCCGCCTGCCCGGGGAAGCCCGGCGCCGGCCCGGCGAAGAACCGGAAGAACCCCACGGCCTGCTCCGGCAGGCCGTAGCGGGTCAGCAGCGCCTCGGCGACCCGGCCACAGTAGCCCCCCACTCCTCCAGGTTGGCCAGCATCGCCAGCGCCACCCCGCTGCAGGTCCCGAACAGCGCGCTCCAGGCCAGATACGCCGGGTAGGCCTGCGCCAGCGGCCGCGGCTCAGTAGGCCCGCAGATCCCGCTCGCCCCACCCCAGCGCGGCGGCGAAATCGGACAGCAGCCGCAGCGCGCGCAGCTCACCCTGCGCCAAGGACAAGAACATCTCTCCCGCCGGGGGTTCGGGGAAGCGGGCCGCGAGCAACGCGAAACTGCGCTGGTCGCTGCCGACGATGCGGAACTGCTCACCGGCGAGCCAGGTCAGCCTCTCCCGCGGAACACCGCAGCGGCCAGATCCGCCGGCTGCGCCAGAAAACAGATGACGCCGGCTCCGCCGACGCCATCCCCGCGGGCCAGCGGGCCAGCGACGCGTCACTGCGCGCCAGGCTCACTGCCGCCCTCGACCGCAACAAGCAACTCGCCGACGAGAACGCTCGGCTGCGCCGCCAGCTTGCCCGCGCACTTGGCGACCAGCGGTCAGCCCGGCTCCGATCAGGTAACGATCCAGGCTGCTGAAACAGCCGGAATCAGGCCGCGAGCGTCCCGTCGGCGACACTGTCCACGACGGGACGCCGCAGGTCACCGCCCTGGCTGACGCGAAAGCTCAAGATAACCAGCTCGAACGGGGAGTCGGTGAACACGCCGTGGCAGCGCCAGGCAGGGAACAGCTCATCCTGCCCGGCAGGCTTGTTCTGGTCGCGGACCCGGCGGACGATCAGCCGGGCGGTGATGGCCTGGCCCTTCTTCGAGGTGAACGCGGTGTAGGGCACCTCGGCGACCTGGGCGTCGGACACCCAGCAGCGGAGCTGGTCGTCCCAGATCGCACGCGGGTACTTGATCGCCGTCCAGGCTTGTTCCGGGACGGCGGCGATGGCCGCAGCGATCTTGGGGTCCATGTTCACCGTGACCGAGAACCGGGCGCCGCTGCGACGGACCGCGTCACAGAACGCCGCGGAGTAATACGGAGAGTCCGCCCGCACGATAAGCAGCCCGCCGCACCCGATGGCGCGGGCGGTCCCGATGACCTCCGCAGCGGACCGGGCCGCGCCGCGGGCAGAGTTCGCGTTCCCGCCGCGCAGCCGGGTCGCGGCGATCACCGGCGCGCCCAGCGGCGTGAAAATAGCGGCGGCCAGCGCATTCAGGCCGCGCACCGGCAGGCTCTTCCCCTGGATCTTGGTGTGCCCGAACCCGGCGCCCTGCTTGCAGCGCCCGTAGACCCGCTTCTGCATCGCGTCGATATCGATGAACGCCAGCTGCTCCTTGCCCGGCAGCAGCGGCGCCGGCGGGCCAGCTCACCCAGCAGCAGGCGGCTCACCACCTCCATCTAGCGGACTTTCCCCCAGGTAAACGAGCGCAGGTGCGAACCCAGCGTGGACGGCGCCCGGATCCCGCCGAACAGATCCGGCATCGCGCCATGCCGCAGCAGATCCATGTCATCGATGCTGTCCGCGCCGGCCGCCATCCCGGCGACCAGGCACGGGATCTTCAGGTACGCGTTGACCCCGCACGGCGCGCCCGGCCGGACGTGCTCATCGACCAGGCCACCCAGCCCGGCCCGCTGCACCAGGGCCATCACCGGGACCAGCCCGGCCCGCGACACCAGATTCGGGTCATCGAACGATGCGTGCGTTCTCGCGAGGCTATGCAACAATCGCACTTACCAGGTGTCCTCTCGAACTAGACGACGGAGCGTCAGATACTCCCATCGTCCCAGTTCAGAGGGCACCTTTCACGTTGACACGCCCCGAAACACCCCTAATTGACCGGTGGATTGAGGCTTAGGCGCGACTCGCGCGTGCCTGCCGCTGCGGCGAGCGGCGCCTCGCAGCCGCGCGTGCCGGCTGCGTGGCTGTGGCCGGCTCCGAGGTCGCATCCTTGTCCTCGAGCCACTCCTCGGCCCACCGCGAAAGCTCGGCGACAACAGCCTCGAGTGCTTGCCCTTTGTCGGTCAGCCGGTACTCAACCGTGCGGCGCGCGTCGGGGATCACCGTCCGCTCGACGATCCCCTCGCGCTGCAACTCGTGCAGCCGCTCGCTCAGCATTGTGTCGCTCAGCCGCGGAACCGCCAGCCGGATCTCGGCATAGGTGGTCTTGCCGGCCAGCAGCGCGCGCAGAATCGCGCCGGTCCACCGTCGGCCGATCAGTTCGACGGCGAAGTGATAACGCGGGCAGAAGCTGTCCATCCTGTCCATCGCGAGCACTCTACTACTAAACAATCCTTAGCGGCAAGCGATCTCTTAACTCCTCAGGGAACTTGACAACGTCGGCGAGCGGTTGGTAACGTCCCGTCCTAACTCAGCTTTCCTTAGTAGCTAAGGACCGTTGGATGAGCAGTGCTTTCGCGCCCGGCAGCAAACAGCACCCGATCCGGTTCGGCGTCGCTCTACCGCCGGCGGCCACGTCGCTCGATGAGCAGCTGCTTCTGGCGCAAGCCGCCGACGCTGCCGGGCTCGACCTGATCGGCGTGATGGACCACCCCTACCACCCCCGCTACCTCGACACCTTGAGCTTGATCGGGATGCTGCTCGCCCGCACCGAGCGCGTCCACATCTTCCCGGATGTCGCGGACCTGCCGTTGCGCCCGCCGCAGATGCTCGCGAAGGCGGCAGCGTCCCTCGATCTGCTGAGCGGCGGCCGCTTCGAGCTCGGGCTTGGCTCCGGCGGCTACTGGGACGCGATCAAGACCTTCGGCGTGCGGCCGCTCACGCGCGCGCAGGCGGTCGATGCGCTCGAAGAGGCGATCGGCATCATCCGCGCGCTCTGGAGCGGCGCGCGCGGCATCCGCTTCAGCGGCGAGTACTACCGGCTTGAGGAGGCGGCCGGCGGGCCGGCGCCGCCGCACGAAACCGGGATCTGGGTCGGCGCGCAAGGCACTCGGCTGCTCGAGACGACCGGACGCCTCGCCGACGGCTGGGCAGCACCGATCCCGTCGTACCTGCCGTACGAGCGGTGGGGCGAGGCGCAGACCCGGATCGACAGCGCCGCGCGTGCAGCTGGTCGCGATCCCTCCGCAATCCGCCGCCTCGCGCAGGTTGCCGGCGCAGTGACCGACCCGCCAGGACGCGCGTGGGAGCCGGTCGGAGCGGCACCGATTCGCGGCCATGCCGCCCAGTGGGCCGACGTGATCACGTACCTCGTCGACGAGCTTCGCTTCGACGCGGTCGTCTTCTGGCCGGAGCAGGCGAGCGTCGCGCAGATCGAGCGCTTCGCTGAGATCGCAACCGAGTTCCTTAGCAGCCGCGGCAGCCGGCCGCTCCCGATGGACAGGCAACCCGCGAACGGAGGAGGAAGTCATGCCTGACATCACCCGTACGAGCCGCTGGCCCGTGAGAACACGGCGGCGCTGCTCGCCGATCACCAGATCGGTCTGCTGACCGGCGTGCGCGGCATCAACGTGTCGGAGCTCAAGCACAACGTCGTCGCGCTCGCGAAGGCGGCGACGGCACTGGACGTGCCCGTAATCGTCACCAGCACCTTGCGCGACGGCATGTGGGGTCACACGATTCCCGAGCTCACCGAGGTCGTCGGTGAGGACGCGATCATCGACCGCTCGGCCGTCAACGCCTGGGACGACGAGCGGGCGCGCGAAGCGGCCAGGGCGACGGGTGCGACGAAGCTGACCATCGCTGGCGTGTTGCTCGAGGTATGCGCGGCGTTCCCCGCCGTCTCGGCGCTCGCCGACGGCTACCAGGCCTACGTCGCCGTTGACGCCTCCGGCACGTTCAACCGCACGAAGCACGAGGCCGGGGCTTCTGCGGCTGCAGCAGGCCGGCGTGATCCTGACCGACTACGCGACGCCGATGGTCGAGATCCTCAAGGGCAACGCGGATCCGGCTGCCGGTGACGTCTACGGCGCGCTCGACATGCCGTTCGCGACCCTGATCGTCCAGCTGAGCTCGCGGGCAGCGGAGGCGGCCGCCTAGCGAGCACGCCTGGCGCCGGGTGTGCAGGCTGGCGGCGGCCTCGTCGTTCCCAGGACGGAAGGCGGAAATTACATGTCCATCAAAAAGATCGTCCCTGTTCCTGAGCTGGAGGACTCCTCCCCGTTCGGCTACTCCCAGTGCGTGCGGGCCGGGAACCTGGTCTTCCTGGCCGGGCAGTGCGGCCTCGGTGACGATCACGAGATCGTCTCCAACGATTTCGTCGAGCAGGCCCGGCGAGCCCTTGAACGCATCGAGACGGCGCTCAATGCCGCCGGCGGCACACTGTCCGACATCGTGAGCATGACCGTGTACATCACGGACACGCGTCAGGGCCGCCTCTTCACCTCGCTGCGCCGCGAGTTGTTCCGTGACCACTTCCCGGCGAGCGCCCTCATCTGCGTCCATTCCCTCATGCCCGTCGGCGCTCTCATCGAAATCCAAGCCATCGCCGTCCTCGGTCCCGCATGACCCCGCAATACCGGACGAGACCACCATGAGCACAGCCGCTGCATGCGGACGAGCAGGAGGTCCGCACCGCGCCCGACGTGATCTGTGCCGATGCGGCGCGCATAACCCGGTCCCTAACCGAGCCAAGGAGTGCTCTCATGACATCCGCGATTGATCAGAACCACGCCGCCGAGTTCGAACGAGCGTGGTCGGACCCCGCCAACACCGCCATCGATTTTCCGCCGGTCGACGTCAACCAGGTCCTGCGCGAGCGGTACGTGCTGGACAGGGATCTCGTCTACACCCGCCGGCTGCTTTGGGACATGGAGGTCCGTAAGGCCGCGACCCCGGACCTGTATATCCCCTCAGTGGTACGGCCGGGCAGCGTCAGCGTCTGGAGATCCTCGCCGACCGTGTTCACCCGAGCGTCCGACCAGCGGCTATGGCTCCGGCCGCAGACGTTCGGCGTGGTGATCGAGCATGTGCATCTCGATGAGCAACGACAGTCGGTGTATTTCATAGGCACCGCGGAGTATCGCACCCCGGACAGCCAGACGATACGGGCCGGCGGCGAACAGCCACTATTCCACGTCGAACACTGGGTGGAGGGGCAAGAAGACCGGCCGGTCAACCGCTGGCGTATCGTCCACCTGACTCCGTTCCCCGACCAGGCGCTCCTAGACCACTTCACCGCGATGGGGCGCGACCCGTACCTGCGTGACTTCATCGAGGTGCACCTGCGAGAGGTCCTCGGCTGCACGCTGACCCGGAAGGGCGGGTGACCGGCGACCGGCGCGTGTTAACCGCCGGCTCCAGCCTCCCCCGGTTCGAATCCTGGACTGCCGCCATGTAAAACTGCAGGTTAGAACCGGCTTCCGCGTCATCTGAGCAGCCGCAAGGACGCAGAACATCCGTTCGCGAGCGCCATCTGACGACGACAAGACAACTCGAAGCCGCGAGCAGAAGAAGGCGGATATCGCGTGTCGCTCAGGTCGAAGACCAATCGCATAGCGTGAGCAGAAGCATCAGGTCGCCGAGTTCCCGATTGCCGGCTCTGCGCTCCTTTCAGAGGCGGATTCGGCGCGACCGGGCGGCCCGGAACGGCCAGTTCTTGCGCTCTCGGCCACCACATCGTCGACCGCACTTGACGTCGGTTCACGCTGGCGGCATGGCAAGGTTGCGACCAGCCCAGAAGACGAACGCGGGGACGGACACGGCCGCGCATCGGTCAGCGACGCTCATTCGCCGCGCCGCGGGAGCAGGCGGAAGCCAGCCCGGGGCAAGCCAACGGTTCCGCCGGGTCCGGGCGAGACGGCGCCCGTATCGCGCGGCCACGGACGGATCTAACTGGCGAGCCGATCGCCGCTGTGCGCCTGGTGTGACACGACGGCCTCGGGGCGAGGGACCGATTCTCGCGGCAATTGAACCGGACTTCCCGGCCCTGACCGGCTGGGTCGTCGCCGGGCAGCCGCAGCATTGTCGCCCCGAAGGGTGCTCCTCCTCCGGCCAGGGCGAGTTGATGGCCGTGTCGGGTGTTGGCGCTGGCGGGCCAGATCGGCCCCGGGCGCGCTGCCGGCGCCTTTGCGGGGGCGGGCCAACGCTCGTCTGCCGGGGGTAGTCAGCCGGCGCAGGCCGGCACGATCTGGTATCCGGCCGCGCGGATGCCGCGGATGATGGCGGGCAGGGCGGCGACGGTCTGCGCGCGGTTACCGCCCCCGTCGTGCATGATCACGATGGCGCCCGGGTGCAGCGCCGCCAGCACCCGCCGGGCGATCACCCCCGCGGCCGGCCTTAGATAGTCCGACGGGTCGACGTCCCAGCCGAGTTCGGCCAGGCCGCGCGCGCGTAGCCGGGCATCGACGGCCCGATCGCCCAGGCCGTATGGCAGCCGCAGGCACCGGACCGGGTGGCCGGTGACATCGCGCAGCAGCCTGCTGGTCCGGTCGACCTCGGCTGGCCATAGCCGGGCGGGCAGGGCCGCCAGGTCGGCGTGGGTCCAGGTGTGGTTCACCAGCGCCATGCCCGCTGCGTTCTGCGCACGCAAGATGCCCGGGTAGGCGGCGCCGCGCAGGCCGATGATCTCGAAGCTGGCCGGTGCCCTGGCGGCGGCGAGGATCCGCAGGATCTGGGGGGTGTAGATCGGAGACGGCCCGTCGTCGAAGGTGAGTGCGACCACCTTCTCGCCGCGGTGGTAGGGCGACCCGGGGGCGGTGTCAAGGTTGCGGATCACCGATCCTGGCACCGCCCAGTCTGCCCGCGGGGGTGATCTTAGCCGCGCCAGACGCGGCCTGCCCGCCGGCGAGATCGGCGATCCTGCGGCAGACGTGCCAGGCGGCCCTGCCCGCTGATGGCTCACTGCCGGGGACGGGTGGGCCAGCGGGCCTGCCGGGCCGCCGCTGCAGGCGGCCGCCAGCTGCACAAGCGCACACCAGGCGGCCAGTGCAACCAGATGCCCTGTCAGCAGGCGTTTCCTCATATGCCCATACTCGCCTCGGCGGACGCTACCCACCACCCGCCGGCACTGCACGACTCCGCAACGTGAAGGTTACAAATCGGCGGTGGCCCCCCGCCATGCGTACCGCCTTCCTACCGGGCGATCCACCAACCGCCATCAAGCCGGCCCCAGCCCGCATAGTGGTGCGCCAGCCAGCAAGCATTCCATCCGTCGGCTTCAACGCTTCGGCAACGCTGACCACATTGCGTGACATACAAGCAGGCGACTCGCGGCTTCCATCAGTGCCGGATCTGTGCCGAATCGGAGCGGATGATGACCGGTCCGACTTGGCGAGCCACCGCACGCAGATCAAACCCGTTATGCATGGAAACCGCAGTCCATTTGCCTGCGTCCCATGGCCGCGCAGGGCGGCGGCTTTCCGAGCCCGGTCCATGGACGCACACGACGCTCGGTTACCGGTGCCGAACACCCGTCATCGGAGCGGAGTCTGGACACAGGACGTGGGCTGGGGCCGAGGCACGGCCACTGCTTTGGCTGGCCGTGGCTGTTCGCGGGCAACTGGACCGGATCGATCGGGAGGTCGTCCTGCCTCCGCAGCGGTACCTCAGGCACTAAGCTCTGTCCGAGCGCTTGAAGGATCCCATGACTGAGACGCTGCAGAGTGAGCTCGATGCGCGGTCTCGCTGGATCCCCGGTGCGACGAAGTTATAGCTAAGTTCCTTATACGCCAAGCCCCGACGGGCGACATACTTCCGATAGTTTGCGAGGGCATCAGGATCCTGAAGACGCCGGTGCGAGCGCCAATGGCAGCGCAATCGGCGAACGCTTCGTCCGCACGTCCGCGCCGGAGGTGAGCCCGGCGGTGACTGACGGTGGCGGCGATCGTGTTCGACTACGAGACGATCCCCGGCGGGTACTACGACGCGGTCTACCGGCGCCGTCGGGGCATCCAGAGCAAGTGGCACCACCTGAAGTTCAGGCGCGTCGTCGAGGAGATGGAGGGCCACCAGCGGCACCTCGACGTGGGCTGCGGGCCGGGGACGCTGATCGGGTTGCTCGACGACCGCTTCATCTCGACGGGGATCGACATATCGACGACCGAGATCGACTACGCGCGCCGCGTGTACGAGAGCGAGTCGAAGCGCTTCTTCGCCGTCTCGGCGCGCGCACTGCCGGACGACTGCCGCGACTACGACGTGGCGACCGTCGTCGAGGTGATCGAGCACCTCGCGCCCGCCGAACTGGACGACGTGCTCCGGGCGACGATCGAGCGGCTGCGCCCGGGCGGGAAGCTCGTCGTGACGACTCCCAACTTCCGCAGCGCGTGGCCGCTCGTGCAGATGCTCGTCAACCGCTTCGGCCAGCTGAACTACGCCCCCCAGCACATCCACAGGTTCACGCCGCGTCGGCTGCGGCAGCTGCTCCAGGACCTCGGGCTGGTGGACGTGCGCGTCCATCCGTATCTCGTGCTCGCCCCGTTCGCGGCACCGCTCGGTTGGCGGCTGGCGGACAAGCTGGCCCGTCTCGAGCGCGGCCCGGTCGAGCGGGTGGCGGGGCTCCTGCTGCTCGGCACCGGCATCAAGCCCCGGGATGAGTAGCGACGCTGCGGCCTCACCGCGGACACGACGGCGCGCGATGGGGGGCGCGGTCCAGCCGGTCGCACCGGGCGAGCCTCTCTGCCCTCACCCGAAGCCGCCGCGCCGTCTGCTCAACGCGCTATCCGGCGCGTTCACGCCTCCGCGCGGTAGGTTTCGGTCCTCTCTCCTGACGCACGCCGCGAGCAGATGAATGCACGCGAAGCGGATCGAAGCCCCGCGACACACGAACGCCTCGAGCCGCCGGAACCGTGGCGAAGCCCTCAGGAGACTGCCATCCGGTGGCCCCGGTCGCGATGCTGGTGGCGGTTTGCGGCGCTGGAGGCGGCGGGTTCCCTACTTGAAGGGGACGGTGACCGGACCGGGCAGGGGTCGGTAGACGGCAAAGAAGTCACGGTCGTCGGGGACGAGGTAGCGGGTGGGCGGCTGCATCGGGTTGGGCCCGGCCATCGTCGGGACGAGACCGCTGGCGCCGTGGGTGTAGGTGATCAAGGTGTGCCATTCGGGGTTGATGTCGAACTCCATCGCCCGCACCGCACCGGCGTGCTGGAGGATCTTCGCCAAGGTGATCACCGTCTGGCCGTCTGCGGCGACGTAGATGAGATTGCCGCGACGGTCGATGCCGACACCGCTGCGCCAGACGCGGGTGAGGCCGCCGAGCGTGTACCCCCACTGCGGGCTGTCCGGGTTGTCGTTCAGCTGTGGGTTTAGCTGCCCGCTCCAGACGATCGGAGCCAGGCTCTGGCGGGCCCACGCGACGTCCGGCCCTACGTTCGGGCCGCCGCTCCACTTCACGATCGCGATGCGGCCGTCGCGATAGCCGATGAGCGTGGCGTTGCCGTCCTTCAGCGGCTCGTTCGTGCGGCCGTTGTCGGCCGAGCCATTATCGCCGTCCGTGTAGGTGAAGCCGCCGTTGAAGGTCGCAAGCAGCCGCCAGCGCTGATCGTACGGGACCATCATCGGCCCGCGTACGGCGGCGTTCGGCGGTTCGTAGCGGCCCGGATAGTATGCGATCGCGGTGCGCGTATGGTCGAACCAGGCGACGTAGGCGACGAACTCGGGATAGTCGAGCTCCGGGCGGAAGGTCGTCACCAGCACCGGTGGGCCGCCGCCAGCCGGCGGGCCGGCCGGCTTCCAGACCCCTTCGCCGGGTAGCGGGTGCGGGAAGACCGGCTTGATCGGCGGCGGCAAGGCAGCGGCCTGTGTATGTGGCTTCGCGATTCGCGGGAGGCTGGTTTGCGGCGGGTTCAGCCCGACCGTCGGCAGGCTCTTCAGCTGCGGTCCGCCCTTCTTCGGCGCGTTCATGCTGTAGTAGATGTGCTCGGTCTCGTCGACCAGCCAGTTGCCGAAAGGTACCTCGTGCCTGACCCACTCGACGCTGCGCACGTGCCACGACAGGCTCGTTGGCTGCAGCATCCAGGCCGTGTAGGAAACAACCGCCCACGACAGTAGGACGAGGAAGGGCGCCGCGATCAAGATGCGCCGGCGTCGCCGCCTGGGCCTGACCGCAGGCCCGCCCTGCTGCTCTCCCCGCGCCGCGCCCCGGACGAGGGACGCCGAAACCGGCGGTGAGTCAGCCGCATCCGGCGGAGCACTCACGCCAGGACCGGGGCCAGACCGCCGCAGACCGTCCATCCGATGACGTCCCCAGGCTCGATCGAGCAGGACACGGCGAAGATAACGGTACGAATGCATGGAGTCTTTCCTCCTCAGCGCATTCGAGTCCAGCATTACACACCCCTGTCGCAAACGGTCAGCATGGTGTCCGGTACCGGGGGTGGTGAAGATCTCGGCCGGGACTCGGATCTGCCCATCCCTCCGACCGGTGCCCCCGAATTCTTGCCAAGGGCGCGGTCGAGCCCGTCTTCGCGTGTACATGTGCCCGGCACCTTGCCGGTCCGTCGTTGTCCTGCAGCTACAGGCGGGCTTGACGGCGAACGTGCAAGGCTTCAGGATCGGGGCACCGGAGGGATGGCCCCTCTTGCAGTTCATTCCCGGCACCGTATTCAACCCTGCAGCCAGCTACGGCCCGATGGCGCCGGTCGTGCCCTCTCACCCATCTATCTGGGGCCCACGGGTATGGCCTAGGTGAGCTCATCGGCTTCGCGGGAGGTGACGTCCACTCCGGTCACGACGCGCCAGATCGGCCTGTTATGTACCGCGCTTGATGACCAGAAGTAGGGCTAACGTTCAGTACAGAACGGCGGCAGTGTGCGCGTTTCTCCAGACGAGGGCTTATTACGCAGCGTGACGAGGAGCGGCGCCGGGAGCGCCGGCGGCGTGCCGGCCAGGCATCGCGGGCGGGAAAACCAGGGTCTGAGACAGGTCGCTGGCGGGCACGCGCGGGCTCTGCGGCGGGCCAGGCGCAGTGTCCGGGCCCTGGTCAGGGCCGGGACGGGAGTCCGTGGCGCCGGTGCAGCCGGACGAACCTGGCCAGGGTGAGCAGGTGCCGCCGCTGCGGCCCGGATGGGGACCGCTCGAACGGCATCACCTGCTCGCTGCCGCCCGGCCCGGACGGCGG